>JAESGV010000931.1_pt1 | contig 12661 bp, 10 predicted proteins | sample 9269781 | NCBI WGS metagenome assembly JAESGV01 (sample SAMN15741586, study PRJNA653496) | algae metagenome | isolation source: Tildeniella torsiva UHER 1998/13D and co-occurring heterotrophs from... | place: Slovakia: Slovak Paradise National Park, Hrabusice, Kosice Region | collected 2000-01-01 | reverse complement strand
GTTACCAAGTACTTGCCCATGCGCTTCCATCTGCTGTGTAATAGGTTCCTGCTAGAAGAAGAATTAAATCGACTAGCCACCAAACGCCAACTCCTCCTAATGTGAATCTAGAATATTAGTTTTGTGTCGAATGACGTACAGTTTTGCGAATCCACAGCATAAATAACCTGCGTAGAATCTATCGACACCGAATAAACCTGCGAATATGGATAGTATAAGCATTGTTGTGTAATATTTGTATCCGACACTAGATGGTTATCACTGGTTGGTATTTTCTTACATTTTACATGGGTCTGTTCGCAAGAAAACGCGATCTCCAACGCATTCGATTGAACTGAACACTGTGCAATTTGAAATTCCATTTTGTGGAACTTGTTGATATGCAGAACCTCCTATAGAACTACAATTCAAAGCGCAATCTAGAAACTCGTCGGGACTGAAAATATTAGGATAAATTCAATTCACATACACCAGCGAACATGGTACCAGTGGCAAATTCGGATCGTATAGTTCGCATGTAATCGAAGGGTCAGAAGTGTTGCAATTTGGAAGGGGTACGAGCGACGCTCCCACAAAAAGCGATTGTCCACTAAACGATGTAAACGTAGAGATGTAAAAGCAAATAACGACAATCGGAAATAGCACAAAGTGAAGTGTCATGACTTGTGTTCTGCTTGTCTTTGTCAAAAATCGTTTGGGTTGTAAGAAAATTGAACAAGCAACACTTCAACCATGGCAGACTTCAGAAGCATGTTTCCTGGTGGATTTGGAGGCAAGAAGGGAGGAAAAAACTCTAGCGCGAAATCAAATGCGAACGACAAACCAACAAAATCGGGAGGAATTAACATGTTTTTAAATACGCAAAAACAACCCGCGAAACAAGAAAAACCAGCAACTGTACAACCAAAAAATGTCGGTCCACGATTTGATACAGCAAAAGACATTAAATCTCACCGCAACGACGATGTGGTAAAAATCACAGCGACAACAAGTGTAAATGAAGAACGAAGAATGCCAACTTCAGATGGAAAAGTATATGATCGTGTTAGACATTTTGCAGACGACGATGAAACACTACAAGATGATAATACAGGCGATGACATGTCACACGACGTGAACGACATCAAACTCATCCCAACGAAAAATTTCGCAGTCATGAGTGGACACACAAACGCTGTTTCTGCAATCACAATTGATCCAAGTGGAAATAGAGTCATTTCCGGTTCACATGACTACTCTATCAAGTTTTGGGATTTTTCTGGCATGAACAAGACACTTCAATCATTTAGAGAAAAAGAAGAAGCGTCAGAAGGTTGCTATTTAATCAGTCAATTGGCTTTCTCGATAACAGGAGATTCATTTTTAATGGCACCAGATAACGTACAGTGTCGACTTTTTGATCGTGATGGAATTCCATTGGCTGTTTTCAAAAAAGGAGATCCATACATTAACGATATGACAAAAACAAATGGTCATGTTGCTGCCGTGACAGGAATCGGGTGGCATCCACTACACAAGGAACTTTGTTTGACATCTTCCATCGATGGAACATTGCGAGTATGGGATATTGAAAAATGTGAAGAACGACAAAGAACAGTTATTCGAGCAAGAAACACTCGTGGATCAAAAACACCAGTCACATGTTGCGCATTTGATGTCGATCGAATCGTTGGAGGTTGTCAAGAAGGTTCACTACACATTTGGGATTCTCGATTATCTGTACAGCGGCCAAATATTCTAATTCGAGAAGCTCATCAACAAAACATGAAAATCACATGCGTGAAATTATCTAGAGATAACAATTACATGATTTCACGTGGACTGGATGAAACACTTAAAGTTTGGGATTTGAGAAAGACTGACGATCCACTATTTGTCAAGGACGATTTACCAAACTTGTATGATAACACGGATTGTTTATTCTCGCCTATTGCTGATGAACGATACGTGGCGACAGCTTCTTCAGCAGTACAGTTGGATAGTGGACATTTACTACGCAAAGGACAAGTACATTTCTATGATCGTGCTAACAACTTTGAACTTGTACGCACGTTAGAATATGATTTTAGTCCAATTCGTGTCACGTGGCATTCTGGTATCAATCAAATACTTATTGGAGGTAGTGATAATAACATACGTGTTGGATATGACGAAGAAGTATCTAGAAAAGGTGTCATACAGTGCTTGGCGAAAGAAAAGAAGAAGCGTAACATTGATGAAGTCGATACAGCAGAGCCTATTATCTATGCACCATTCTCACTACCTATGTACAAGGATGAGCCAAGTCAGTCGAGTAGACGTGCTGAAGAGAAAGAGTTTGAGAAGAAAGCAAAGGTTAGAAAGCCAGTAGAAGCGCCAATCGCAGGTCCTGGAACTCCTGGTAGAGTCGCTGATAACTTGACTCACATGTTGATGAAGGAAATGGGTGTTGTCAAAAAGGCAACAGAATGGCAAGAAGATCCTCGCGAAGCTATCTTACGGTATGCTGAAGAAGCAGAAGAGAATCCAATGGTTGTTGCTCCTGCATACGCTAAAACACAACCTAAACCAATTTTCGATTATGCTAGTGTTGAACGAGAGTACAAAGCACAAAGAGAACGAGAAGAAGCAGATGAGGAGAAGAGTGCAAGAAATAGGTTTGGACAGCAAAATAAGAGACAGAAACTTGAATAAACTTGTAATATTCACATCAAACGTCACCCTAAGCAGATTGGCATGCAAAAATGCACATGAAGCATGGCGCAGTGTTTGTTATGCTCGTATTGTTTCTTGCAGGTAAGTGATGAACATAACGCTAAAAATTACGAAGAGTTTTGCCAACCAAAGTGTAAACCAGGCGAGTTTGAAGAACAACCCAATGGTTTCTGTAAATACGCATACAGCGGCGTGTACAGGTAATGCGATAACACATAACTAACTGTTGAAGTTGCGGCAACCAATTAAAGGGAGAGTTTGGTTCTGGAGAATTAACAACACCTCTTATTACGACCATTCCAAGGAATGACGCGAACAATTTTGTCGATGGCGTGTTTGACATTTTGATTAACGATTTATTCGAAGTATTTTCAGTACGATCTGGCAAACTCATCAAAATACAAACAGATATCAAAATGAAAGCCGCAACGTCGCAAAACAGCGCTGATACAGTTCTATTATCAACTGATGGACAGCTGTACTTGCCAACAACAAATTTAACAGTTGCACAAATCAACTTTTTCGACAAGGATTCCAAACCAAGCGACTTACGTATCAAATTGGCGACAGGAAACATGATTGTTGCTGAAGACGGGAATTTATACTCCTATGCGAAAATCACAGGCTGGGGTTGGTTATATCCTGGCATTCCTCTTGTTGATCGCAAGACGAGACCACAACTCTTGAAAATACCAGGAACACCGACAAAAATCATCGCCGGACCAACTTTTGCCATTGTGATTGCAGATGGAGTAGCGATGGGTTGGGGAGAAAATACGCATGGTGCTCTAGCGGGTAAGCGTTTCATTTTTTAATAACCATTAGATGGTACAACAATAAGTAGAATAACACCAATTAGATGTAAAGATTTGAATAGCACTAGAGTCGAACTCATAACAACATACAACGACGCTATAACATACGTACAAAAAGATACAATCAAAATATTTGGAATGGACATTTTTAATACCCCTGTTTGTCGCGTGTTTGAGAGAATGGATGATTCTAAAATGGGACAAGTCCAAACAATAAGCAGTTACGGATCAACAATCATGTTGACACAATATGGGAGATTGTTCGGTGTAGGAGCAAATGTTTTACAAAATTTGGGTGATGGAACAACAGATAATGCGATTGTACCAGTGGCTGTTAACACAAATGGATATTTACTTGGAAAAAAGGTTGATAAGATATTCGCGAGTTTCTACGCTGTATTTGTCACCACACAAGATAAGAAACTGTATGGGTGGGGTAGTTTAGCAACGGGCATTGTTTCTATGCCTACCGAGATACCTTTAGCTACATCATCGGTCAAGAACGCACTTATAACTACGTTTCTCATGGAAGATGGTACATTGTACGAGAGTAGACAAGACAAACTAGTTTTGAAACAAGATGTACCACTCAACTCAACCAAGATCATCAATATATTCTTTTTCGACGATGATGGTTACGCTTTGGTAACAAATACATATGATATTCTATTACAGAATACAGTAGATCAACGAAGTTCTGGATACGAGAATTTACTTGTACCTACAACGAATAGTTTCGTGTACTTGAAGCAACCCATAGAGTTCAATCTCAGAAGTGTTGTTCTGATGTCAAGATGGTCAGTATCAGGAGTAAACAGTTTGATAGCTATACTAAATGATGGACGAGCGTTCATTGGTACAACATCATGGAGTTTGTACTATAATAATGTGAACACAACACTCACAACGAAGAACATCATCGTACTCACCGACAACACAATGATCGTACACTTTCACGATTACGATTCTGTAAAACCAAGTGTCATTACAAAGTTTCCTTTCCAAAAGAACGATAATATCAAAAAGATCAAACAAGTACAGAGAACACCAGCAGGTATCTCTGCGATCATGTTAAAATGCTCAGAAGATTACACAGGTACCAACTGTGACATTCCCGTTTGCTATAGCAAGAGTAGAGACGATCAAACAGTCTGTAGTGGACATGGCAAATGTGTGGAACCACAAACATGTTCATGTAACTCGGCGATATATGCTGGAATAGAGTGTCAAGAGATAAGCAGTTTCGCACTAACATTACTCATTGCAGGAAGCGTTTCCATAGGAACCGTCGCATGCGCAATTGCACTCGTGTTTGCAGTTTGGCTCATTATTGTATGTTCACTAGCAGTGAAGCGTTTCAAGAGACAAAGAGATGCTGAAATAGAAATGAAATCGTTATTACATGAGAGTTTAATTCGTAATGATGCACTATCAGAGCTAGTAGATCGAGATTGGGTGATTTCACTTGGTGATTTGACGTTCCTTGAGAAACTATCAGAAGGTTCATTTGGAGTTGTGTTTAAAGGACGATACCAAAACGCTGATGTGTAAGTGACTTAAACATTGTTAATAATTATTAGAGCGATAAAAGTAATCAAGGATTTTGATACTTCGAACACAGTATCGTTTGAGCATGAAGTAAGAATTTTAAGATCGCTGAGACATCCGAATATCGTACTATTTATGGGTGTTGCGCTAAACGTAAGATTACTTGCATGGTATTAACATGATCCAGGACGAAAGTCGATTCATTGTCACGGAGCTCATGTTAGGAAAATCACTAGAGCATTTAATTCACAAAAAAGTCAAGCAAACGCAGTATTTACATAATAGTATCTCATTCAAAGAGAAAATCACACTCCTAATCGACGTTGTGAAAGGTATGTTATATCTTCACGGTCTACAACCTGCTATCGTCCATCGTGATCTTAAACCAAGCGTAAATACACTTTTTCAAACCTTAACATGTTAGAACATTCTTCTAGATAAGAATCAACAAGTATGTAAAGTATGTGACTTTGGTACTGCAACGATGGTGAGTAACAATACCATGACAGGAAACGTAGGCGTAAGTCAACTTGATCCACGCTAACAATAGACAATTTTGTACATGGCTCCAGAAATCTTGATCAATAGAGTGAACCAAGAAGAAAGTACAAAAATCGATGTTTACAGTTTTGGTATTATCATGCATGAAGTGTTTTTTGAATCGTTACCATATCGTACAAATGATGAGCAGTTTGAGAGTATTATTGCACTGGGAACAAAAGTTGTGAATGGATTACGACCAAATGTTCCAGAAAATATTGTACAGGATGTTTCTGAAGCAGAAAAGTTGTATTTAGAGTTGATGAAAGAGTGTTGGAGTGGAAACACACAAGATAGGCCATCATTTGAGGAGATCTATTCTCGATTTGTGGCGATGCAAGAGATCAGAAGTTGATCAACTAACAAGTCACAATGCATTGAATTCATTCACACGAGGCAGCATCCAAACGGCTTTTTGCTTACACAGTGCAACACGCAGAATCGAAACAGTCCAGCTGTTTAACACATCTAATAACGCACGCAGATTCAGTTTGATACCTGAATCCAACGTGCTTTGTGGTCAACAACCGGATAACGGCACTCCGTACTACGCTTTCCATCGTGACCCTTCTCTGCAATTCACGGAAGGATTGTCAGAGGAAAATGCATTTCTGATAAAATCAACATCCAAAATGTTGAATATGTACGAACATCTGATCTATTTAAACATGAGAAAAATCACGTATATAAACCTCCGCAAGATACGATTGTTGTTGAGAGATCGACTATCGTTCAGTACCCAAATCATAAGGTCTACTTTGTTTACATTACCAATGCGAAGCTATGTTACTTAGAATTTGGAACAGAAGAAAATCATGGTCTATTATTTGTTGACGGGAAAGCGTTCCATCATTACGTATCACCAAATGTATGCCATACTACAAGGAAATGAGTGTATACGAAAGTTTCCTGCAGTAAATGTTTATTTTGATATTATACATGATGTATGTACAGCACCGACATTAGACTTTAGAACCAAACGCTACCATGTTTTCTCGTCGTTTTCTGTGGGAAGATACCTCATCATAAAGTCATCTAAGGTATCTAAAAACCTTTTGCAATTTTCTGGTCTGATTCCGCCGTTCTTTTCTGTTCTTAGTCTTATCGCTTCGTCATAACCTGCATGTATTGCTTCAGAATGCTTTTGATACAAAATCTTCAAAATTCCTTTCGATGGATCTGCTCCAATTTTCACATCCGAAAATACAAACTCTACGTATCTCGTTTTGTTATCTGAAATCTTATATAGCGTCAAACCTGATACCAATATCATGGGAACAACATTCTTCCTGGTAGTCGTTTCACCATAATCTTCTAGTTTTGCTTTTGTAGTTGACTTGGCAATGAGTAGGTAACACTGTCGTACAGTATCAAATACTACTGATGTGACTGTTATACATTCTCTTCGCGTAAATAACGGACCTAGATTCAAACCATACTGACTAATGACGCTAGAATATGGCTGTGTTTCAGATAGTTTTCGATATTCTAGAGTCTTACTTGCAACGCTGATCTTATCCCAAACATGACTGTATTCAGCATCTACTAATGCATATAATAATTGTTCTGCACTATAGGGAAGTATTCCTGTGGTCTTGATTAAACCCATTCGTTGCAGATTCGGTCCTAATGAGTACTTCTTTCTTGACAGAAATGCGTATTCATCTCTTTCGAGTTCGTATCTTTTTGTTACGCGAATGGCTTCCCAGTCACTACTGTCATCATTCATGTGAAAAATGAATCGAATATCCTTGTCTGTTATTTCCATCGAGTGAAGATCATCTTCTGTTAAGAAGAAGTCAACAACTTGTATTTGAGATACGTGTACTGCTATTGCCCGCATGAACTCTTCGCCCTTCTTTTGTGCCCATTCAGTAAAATCTTGTGAACGGACGTATCTTGGAAAGCCATCTTCAAGTAGCTCTCGATTTATTATCGAGTAGAGTTTGTTAAAAATGGTTGTTGGCACCAATAGTTTGTTGAGGTTATCGCGTTGCGATGTTGAGGCGATGAGGTCGATAACATCAGCCTTCTTGGTTCCATCTATGTTGACCTCTTTCTCGCTTCCCGTTTGGATGTAGAGGTCCACGATTTTTAATGCTAAAGCTACTTGCTGGATTTCCTCTTGAGCGTTTTTAAACTCACGAACATCTAGTAGAAATAATAAACTCTCTTCGTTGAATGAACGAGCCAAGTACGACAGCAGATGTTCGTAAAGTGGAATGCAGGAGAATATCTGGTCGAATTGTACCACATAATCTCCTACGTTGAACCTTCGCTGCTTGGTATGCTGTGCAGCGTTTGTTAGCATAACGTTGGGACAAATCAACGTCAGAAGCAAGGCAAAACAATACTTGTTTGCTATGAGATAACGGCACGTAACAGAACAAAAATAAAAGAGCGACAGAACTCGTTTTTGCTTATGCATTATTCATAAAATTGATTGGTAATTTGTTACCAATTTCACAGACACAAGTACTTCGACTGTAATATTTTTTAGGATCATACGCGATAGATGGTATTTTGTCAGTTGATATTCACATACTCTTCTTGCTTGTGCCTGGTGTTTCTGGTTCTGTTGGAAATTCAAACAGACAAGGTTGAGTAGTTTGCCGCGCACCAAAACACTTAATTTTGCAACGTCCCACAAAACTTGTTGCGCTACGCACTTAAATTCTGTGCCAGAGTTTAAGTTTTATCATGTCAGAAGTTCTACAAGGCGTAGTGGATGCACTTGCATCGCGAGGTTGGTTCTATGTATGTAAAACTAACAATTACAGATGTAAAGGATAGATTGCGTGCTCTATCTGAGCTTGACGCATACATGAGACATAACAAAATCGTAAATCGCTTGTTTACAGTTAATTGACTTTCGTAGAGCGATGACCTTGGATATATTCTCGACACGTTAACAGTCCCATTGAAAGATAATAATTTCAAAGTATGCGAGAGTGCAATCAACACACTCGGAACATGTTTGTCAGAAATCGATGACCCGTCGAATTTTCGGTTATACTTTAATATGATTCTTCCTATTATCGCAGAAAAACTTGGAGACTCGAAGAACATAATCAGAGACAAAGCACTTGATACAGTTCTGTATATAGCCCACATATGCACTGCAAAAGATACATTCACAGCGTTGATACCGTGTTTTACACATAAGAACAATCGTGTTCGTGAAGCCGTATGTTTATTCGAGCAAATACTCATATTCTAGATACTTATCGCGTTCAGAAAGACTATTGTTCAATATGGACCTTCATCAGCACTATTCAAACAGATACTTCCCGATATAATTAACATGTTGAATGATCCAATAGGAGAGGTAAGAGAAAGTGCTATTCAGTGCTTAGAAACAATGTACAAATACGTGGGAGAGGAGCTCAAACACGAACTACATAAATCGAAAGTGATTAGACCAAGCCAAATGAAAGATATTGACGAACGACTTTCTCACATCGAATTGGAAGCAGATAAGCTCATTTCATTATTTAAAAAGTCGGCGATGCCGAGTCCACGAGCAGTATGAGCCTTTTTACATTCAATACTAATCAATATATAGAAAAAGAAGCTTCCTCGTTCTGCAAGTACTGACCAAATTGCGTTTGTTGACCCAAATCACATCGATCCTATTTGCTTTGCCAACGAGAAAGAATTGTCCGATGACATTGAGCAAGTCATTGTTGTTTTGAATGACACAAAAGGTGATTGGAACAAACGTTTAACTGCTTTGAAACATCTACAAGGACTAGTATACGGAGGTTGCACTCAGTTCCCTGGATTCACAGCATTACTACATACACTCAAAGAACCACTTTCCAAACAAGTATGTTCTTTCATTTTACATATCTAACTCATGTAGCTTTGTGACCTTCGATCTTCGATAACAAAAGAGTGCTGTAACCTTATTAATGTCTTGGTCAAACAGATGGGAGATGAATTTGAAGTGTTTGGAGATTATTTCATTCCATCGCTCTTCAAGCTTGTTATCGTAACAGTGCAAGTTATGGCAGACTCTGGAAACCAGTGTGCGCGTATTATCATTAGCAACACAAAACTAAACAAGAGTGTTACGAAAATCTTTGAGAATGCGTCAAATAAGACTGCTCACGCGTAAGTTAGTTGTACACATTTATTGACAATTAGAATTCTACGGAATCGTTGTTCAGAGTACATGGTTCTAATGCTCGAAGAAACGCCTACGTCATCACTGGATAGATTCGCAGATCAGTTCTTCACAGCTTTAAAGTTATGTTTAGGCGATGCTACAGCAGGTGTTAGAGCCAACGCTAGAAAATGTTTCCATCTAAGTCAAAACCACTGGCGTGAACGAGCTAAAAAATTCTACACAACACTTGATCCAAGTACTCAGAAAGCGATAGCAGATGACGAACAGAAAATGAGCAAAATGAACACTTCTGATTCATCAATGAACGATAGTACCGATTTGACTGCGAGACCAAAATCGAGTCACTCGAATAGACCCAGAGGAACTGGTATGCCTGTCTCTAAACCTAGAACAGCAGAACCAGTATATGGAATTCCAAAGAGCAAGAGCAGTAGCGCTTTCATAGAGACTACTATGCTAGACTTGACAACAAGCGAAACGAACCAAGAATCTCTGAAACCACCAAAGACAACTACAACACAAAAGAAGAATACTAGCATCGCTGCTGCAAAGAAAGCATGGTTAGCAAAGAGACAACCAGTCAAGCAAGAGGAAGATTCTATGGACTTTGTTTTACCAAAAGCGCCCACAACGCGTCACGCTCCTTCACGTACACAAAGCATTGATGAAGATCATGTGATGCATGAGCAAAAGTATCATCCACTAGTACCTAATGCAACACCCTCAAAGCCATCAACTCCTGCTCTTAAGACAACACCATCACATAAGAGCCCTGCTCCTGTAACGCATGAACCACTGAGCGCAAGAAGTACCTCAGAATTGAGTTCCACTGGAAAACAAAGACTAGTGCCAAGCAATTCAGATCACGTAACTCTATCCAGTAGTGATACTGTCACTAGTATACTCAAAGACGCTAAAGTTCATTTATCATCAAACGGAACAGGAGGTGCATCAAGTGCAAAAACAAATGAACAGCCATGGTCCGATCGTGTACTCTGTTGCAAGAAGCTACTGTTACTAGTTCAAAGTAATGACCGATGGCCAGAGATAACATCCAAATTGAGCGATGTTATGTCGGTACTCATTGACAAATATGCACTAGATCCACACTACAAGGTTGTAGAGCAATGTCTCATTCTGCTGGAAGCTATGGTCACAAGATACCAACAAGCATTCGAGCCTTACTTGGAACGATTATTTGTACGCATTCTAGTTCGGTTAGCAGATACCAAAGAAACCATTGCAAACAGTGCATCTAGATTACTAGTTAGCATCTGTAACAACTACAGTGGCGATACGCTGATCCCAGCGTTACTAAAAGTACTAGACAACAGTAACACAAAGATCAAACTAGCATGTTTGGAGATCTTCCTACAAATCATGAACTCATGTGCGACGTACTTGGCGTACCCATCACACATGAAGCAATGCATTATGAAACTGAACGCTCAGTTGGTGCGATGCTCAAACGCTCTAGATATTGTTGCTGCTACAGCCGCTGCTCTTCACTTCCTCTACAGAATCAGTGATCGCACGTTTTTGGAGCAATTATCATCACTACCTTTGAACGAACAAACAGTACTGAAATCTGCACTAGGAAAACACATTCCAAACTTGGAAGGCGAGTTATCGAAGATCACTCGTGGAAGAACTACAAGTGGCGGACAACGTCTATCAGGAGGTAACACAATACTCGCAAAACATGAGTATGTACCAGAGCAGAACGAAAACGTACATGCAGAGCCAGTACAAACTACTCCAGTGCTAACTAAAGCCAAATCGAACGGCACTCTAGATAGACAACGACCAACAACGAATGGTACAGTAAGCACTGGAAACGACATGCCAACACTACTCGCTGCGTTAACTACAAAAGCGAAACAACTTGATGCAAAATCACTCAAAGCAATAGCAGTGCAACTACGAGGAATTTCACAAAACAAAGCCGACAGCGATGAGATGTGGAGTTTACACTTTGCCAAACTAATCTTTGCCGTTTTGGACTTGATTCACCACGAAGAAGAAGGTGTTAGAGAAGAGTTCTTGTACTTGATCAAATCACTACTTCAACATCACCCAATCCACTTTGTAGAATCGTCAACGGATGCACTAACGTTCAAACGAGTGATGCACAAGTACTCTGATCCTGTAAAAGCAGTTCATGCAGCTGCAGAAAAGGTAGCAGAAACATTCATACAAAAGATAGAACCTACCAAGTCGTTGGAATACTTGGAATCGATGCTACTCAACGCTCATGAAGCAATTCTACTTGGGGCGCTACGACTATTCCGGTTGATGATCGTTGCAACAAGAAATCAACAAGATGATGATCTGAACCCAGATTTATTACGTGCTCATGTACCAAAAATACTACCATCTCTTACGGAAGCGTTTAACCACGATAATCCAGACATCAGAAAGGCAGTGGTGTACTGCTTGGCAGAAATGTTATTTACAGTAGGAGAACAGTTCCAACCACTACTATCAAAGAGACTATCACAAAATCAAGTGAAACTAGTCATGGTTTACCACCAACAATTGAAAACTATACAACAAGCAAGACAAACAGAAAATGATCGTATGGAAGAAGGCGATTAACACTATTATGGTAATGTGAATGCAGCATGGAGCTACACGATCTTGTTACCAACCCTGTAAAACAATTTTGACACTTTTATTTACCGCAAATTCCTATCTTTTTCATTTTTATTGTTAATCTTTTCTAGTACAATTTCTTTCAATTCTTTTGGTTGTTTTGCGATGATGAAAGTCCCAATAGTTCTCCCTTTTTCGTAGAGCATGAATCCACTTTCGTTATCAGGTTGTGGATAGATGAAACGTTCTACAAATACACCTGTTGGTATAGCAATTGCTCCACGCAATGAACTAATTTTCACACTTTCTACATTTGTTATATCGTCGAACGCAATAC
>JAESGV010000930.1_pt1 | contig 12663 bp, 15 predicted proteins | sample 9269781 | NCBI WGS metagenome assembly JAESGV01 (sample SAMN15741586, study PRJNA653496) | algae metagenome | isolation source: Tildeniella torsiva UHER 1998/13D and co-occurring heterotrophs from... | place: Slovakia: Slovak Paradise National Park, Hrabusice, Kosice Region | collected 2000-01-01 | reverse complement strand
CTCATTTTAATGGAATAACCATGGAAGAAGAGTTTGAACAACGATTATACTCTCCAACAACAAATACTTTTACAATGTTCGATGTTGATGAAAATAATCACGTCGGCACTATGCCCGCAAATACACCTAATGAAAAACCTTCCTACGTCTTGGTTACAGTTGTGTTTGATTCCGGAGAGAAGAAAACAATCATGGTTCCAACACCAACAGATTTATCACAAATGCATGCATTCCAAGTAGGTGTCGATCAAGGAGGCGCGATCATAACAAACTACAATATGCAGAGAAAAGAGCAACCTGTACCGATGTACCAACAACCCATGACCGAGTATGTTCATCATACACCAATAAATATGAACCCCATGAGCAGTGCACAAGTAAATATTGCAGTAACGAATATTTACGGTGAAGAAAAGCAAGCACGTGGGTTTGGTCAACAGAGAACGATACCGTTAGAGGCCATACCTACAAATATACAAAGAGAAGCACCACAAGTGGCAGAAAACGCGTTTATTCGAACAAGAGATAACAATAGTAGAAGGACTTCTGTTTTTTTATCAGAGGATTTATTAGACAGTTTGAATGATAATTCGACAAATCAATTTTTTATAAACTAAATTGTACAATTAAATTTTTATAAAACTACGTTGTTGGAGAGATATTGTGTCGAAGTATTTCCATGCGTAGAGTTACCAACAAGTATAATCTCCATAGGGTTGTTGCGAATATGTGGTGTGTCTACTAGCTGTTGCCTCACTTGTAATTTTGAAAACCCACTCTGTGCCATCTCGTAAATCAATGAACCATGTTCTAGTGTTTTCTTTTTCTAAATAGTGCACGCTAATGCAAATGCTAGATAACGATTCAAGTAAGAATTCAAGTGCAGCTTGTTGTCGATATTTCGAGGGCTGGTTTGCAGATTGTTTTACTGGGAAGGCAATCGTAGTCCTCGATGCCTCTAGAACTTCATCCATTGCGATTCTAGGAATGACTTTCAATGTTCCTTTCTTTGGGAACCGTTTTCTGCTGTAGTCTAGTGAAAACAAAATCTTTATACTGTACTGCTCTCCATACCACTCTGGCATCCAAGACATTCTTTGATTACCGTAGCTCTGAAAGCAACGTGGTCGCAACGTAGAGTACGAAACGGTTTGATGGTAATAATGTATTTTTGCCAAAAAGTATCTGTTCCACTCTTGGCATGTTGCAAGACAGCAATGGTACGCTTTTACGTCCATGAATGAGACAATTATCTCCAATTCGTCAATAGATACTTTTGTATGATCAATTTGTTGACGTAGTGGTTTCAATGATGGTGTGTATGCGACATCTTTTTTGTTCATTTTGAAGTGCTTTAGCCAACTGGGATCTCAAACAAATTTACAACAAAGCAACATGCGGCAGTACCAATCAAAGACAAGAACGTTTTCGAATTATGCGGAAGATAACAGTAGTGATGACGAAGCAGAAGAAACGACACACTCAATGTCAACGTATACTTCTTCGAAAACAAAAGAAACGAATGGAAAAAGACAGCACGTTCCTACCAGTATGCGTTGCGATGCTTTCGAACCAAATAACCACAATTCACAAAATTCACAAAATTCGCAAGAATCACAAACTGCAGATGACTTAACCAAACTAAGAAACATGAACATTGAATATTTATCAGAATCGGAACTAATGAAACAAATGTCAAATATTGAAGCATTTTTAGGAATCAAAAAGTAAAACGTTTGATCTGTACAGTTTTTTATTTACATTGTTTCTGTGCCCATGTGGTATCTTGGTAGATACCCACGCTCATTGGAACTTTCTTTAGCTGGTGATGCCGCAAAATCGTTAACCATGAAAGAACGTTTCGTAGAAGTTGTATCTGGTTCGACATGTACACGCTTTTCAGTTATAACATTCAAAGGGTGAACTGCTGCTTGATCTTTTGGTGTTGAAACGTTTCTAACTTCTAAATACCGCGAACAAGCTTTTTGATGTTTCGAAATAGATGACCGATGGTTTAGTGCTGAATTGCAACCAGGACATGTCCATTTAGTGTTTGTGTGTAGCGATTGTATTTGTGGTGATGGTGGTGTGGTAGCTAGAAACGAAATAGGCGGAAGTACTTTGTCTGGTAATTTGATTAACGTTGGTCTGATAGGAGGCGCTTTCTTTTGGAATGTCAAATCGCTTTGTTTTTGCTCATATTCAATATAGCGTACGCATTTCTTTTGATGACACCTAACCGTCTTTTTGTGTTTGACGACCGAACCACAGCCAGGGCAAGACCAATAAACAATATCCATGTGGTGCTTTGATTTCTTGAAAAGTTTGTCGCTCCAAGAAATCCTTAGTTTTAAATAGTTTCTCAAGAATAACTGATCTAATTTTGCGTGTTATGGTACCAAATCTAGAAACCAGGGTTACAACACCAGCAAAGCGAAAAAGTAAGCCAGTGCTCCAGCACCGGCTTCTCGCGATTGGTAGAGACATTTGCCGCGTTCTAGTTTGTGCCAAATGCCGAAAAAACCGCTTGCCATGCGTGTAGGTTTGAGGAAACAAACCAAAGCACTGTAGGCATGCAAGCACTATTATTATGGTAAAATTAAGAGTTTACAGTGCTGTCCAGCGAGCTTCTTCTCCACACTTGATGCATTTTATATTGTTATAATTCAAAGTCGCAGCCAAAGAAGCCTTCTTTTTCAATTGAAAATCTTTCAGATTTGATTCTCGTACAATGTAGTTGCAATTCGTACATTTTGCACCTTCTGACTGATTTTTCGTATAATAAATGACTCCAGCAAGACCTGCAAGGACGGGTACCGCTGCTACTGCGATGATCATGGTTGTTTGAAGATTTAGTTGACAAACGAATGCCGCAGCTCTTCATAAAGGTGTTCAATGGTGGCACAAAAGTCATAGACATTAACCCACTTGATACTACACCATCACAACTTCGTTCTGCGATAAAAACAACACTAAATATGAACATTCCAAAGTGTCAAATGCGTTTACTGTACGACTATTCCACACCATCACTAACAAGTAGTTATGACACGCGAGAAATACCGTCTGGTGGAATGCTACCAATTTCAGAACTTGGGATACGTGACGGTTGTACAATAATAATGATGGGAAGTGCCGTTGGGCACTCGTGTGCAAAATGCGATTTATTTTTAATGGTAGAAAACGATAATAATTCAGAACGTGTGGAACGGTACTTGAATACTACAAAAATCAATTTAAATGAACAACGAAAACACGTATTCCCGAGTTCAATACTAGGAAGAGCCGTGCAGAATAGATGCGTCAAGATTATCAAAATCCTTTTAGAAAGAGGTGCTAAGCCTAACGATTACCAACTCACAAATCATATAATGAGAGAAACACCGCTGCAGTTGCTCTGTGCGACAGTGCAGCGAGTACCAACTAACGTAGAGAAGCAAATTATTAAAATTCTGATTGAGCATGGTGCAGACATCTTTAGTCAAGGACCACGCGGTAGTGCTGTTACGCTTTCACAGGCAAATATTCACCACAATAACTTTAGTTTGTATTTGAATGAAATTTATACATCTTGTTTCTTGTACCGACCAGAATTGAAACGAAGGTACGAAGAGGATGATGTGATGGACGATATAGTCGAACCAGATAGGAAACGAATTAAAATGACTGCAGATAGCGAAAACATTACTGAAGTTTTGAAAGACGAGGAGTATTTGAAAGGATTGATGGAGGAATTAATAAAAAGATAATTTATTACGGCAGCAACACGAAGAAAGCTCGCTTTAGCCGTAAACTTGCGACTGTATTGTAATTTTGCTTTGTGACAGGGACAAACATGATTGACGAAGAGTCTAACGTCCTCACCAGAGTTTTTCTGTTGTACCCTGCGAGACTAGTTACATGTTATTTTTTAGCGATAGCTCTGTTGCTACGTTCAGTTTGGGAGCTTTTAACAAGTTCAAATATAAAACAAAAACCAACTGGAAAAAAAGTATTAATCACTGGTGGCCGGTCGCCATTTACATTGGGTCTCATACGCATGTTTCACAACTCAGGTATATTTTTGTGGCTGCATATTGACTCTTAATAGGGCATCAAGTTCATATTGCAGAAACGTCGTACATTAGTCCCGTATTCCTGTCCAACTATTCGCGTGCAGTTCACAAACGTCACACTCTTAATATGATGCCAAATCAACAACCTATTCTATTCGCCGCGACATTAGCTCAAATCTGCAGCCGAGAAGGGATTGATTTGTTGATTCCAACATGCGAAGAGATTTTCTGGGTCAGTAAAGGCTTAGATATCCTCAATCGAGATGCACCAAACACTCGCGTATTTGTGGAAAATGAAACAATAATGCGGGAACTCCATAACAAGTATTTATTTAACAAATCATTGGGAAGCGGCACCGAAAAAGAGTTTGAATGCTGCGAAACAGAATTGTTACAAGATGAAACACAATTCACGCACTATGTGCAAGAGTTAATTAACCAAAACGAAAAGACGCCAAATAAGCGCATTAATATTGTTCTAAAACCTGTATACTCTCGTTTTGCGTCACAAACAATTGTTAGACCGACGCTGCGTACATGCCAAGATTTATTAAAATTAAAAAAATCAAACATAAGTCAAAGAAAGCAATACCAGACAGAATGGATTGCTCAAGAGTTTATAGAAGGTGATTTGTTATGTACTTATAGTGTAGCGCAACATGGAAAGTTGTTAGCGCATACAGCATACCGTGGTGGTGTCTTTACGAACAGTGGAGCACCAGAAGGTGGTTCAATTACCTTTGAGCAAGTTGTTGATGATTCTGTAACGGAATGGGTTCAACAATTTGTAGCTAGTCGCAAATTTACAGGTCAAATTGCATTTGACATTTTGAAAACGTCAAATGGTGCACTGTATGCGATTGAATGTAACCCACGTGGTACCTCTGGAATTCACTTGTTTGCAAATTGTGAGAAAGAATTTACAAATTGCTTCTTTGATGACTCGGGAGAGTTACTCGAGCCAAAACTAGAAGAATCACATTACCAAGTGACTGCAGCCATGTTCATTTGGTGTATCTGCTTTTTCCGAGCGATACGCTCATGGAGTGGTCTAGATCATTGGTGCCGAACAGCGTGGAAGTGTAGAGATGCTGTTTGGGAGTGGTGGGATCCTCTACCGTGGTTTGCTCAATTTTACGCTGGTGGTGCACCACTTTGGAAAGCAATTCAATACAAAATTCGCTACGTAGATGTGTTTACATACGACATTGAGTGGCATGGAGAATAAACTAATTTATTATCAAATCGATGAAAGGGTTACTAGCTGTTGCTTGCGCATACAACTTTTTAGAATAAGTCTTAGCGAATCCTGTTGTATAGATTGCACAAAAGTGATCACCCATACTTGCTTGAATGTCGTATCCAAAATAGGTAATATCTCGCAGCATTTCTGGTCGTAGTTTCTTCATATCTGATTTATCTTTTGCGTTTTCCAACGTACCTGTTGCAGCATACGCTTTTGTGATAAAAACATCACCGGATTCAGTGATGGCGATACATTGACTAGATCCACAGACCACTCGCTTTACTGCACTCTCAAACCGTTGCACAACTCGCTTCTGCTCAATTCGATGTAGTTTTATGTGGTCACCACTTATACCGTAATAACTTTCATCGGGAAAACCAAACAAGTGAGTGATATCACCTAATCCTCTCGAAACCCACAAATCATTTTCATTAGTAATGAAACAAAAATTATAGAACGAACAAGTCACTTGTTTAAAGCGAGAAGGTATATCAACACGAGCAAATTTTACCAAATGGCCACCACTAGCAGAAATGGGTTCTTGGTAAGGCATAGCACCAACAAGACAATAACCAGTAACATAAACATGACCTTGGTCAGTTAAAACAACAATATTATGATCTCCGCAACTCACTTGCACAACTTTTTCTTTTGTTTCGCTAAGAATTTGCGAAAGAGATAATTCTTTTACTATGCCTTGTGCATAGTCTAGTGAACCTATTCCAAGTTCTCCAAAACTATTTGCACCAAGTCCATAAACACCATTTGTTGTGATAAAGACAACATTACCACTGCCGCAAGCCATCAGGTAACAATCTCCACCACCAAAGAAGTGATGGTCGTATTTTGTTCCATTGGAATCTATTACTGTGTATTCTGTGGTTATGTAGTACGCTGTGCCGTAAGTTGCGTATACTTGAAGTACGGGTGTATTTTCAATTTTTGTTACGCGAGTAAATGTACCGTAAGGATGACTTTCGTCTGTATTTTTTGAGAATTGTTCAGTGCCAGTGCTGTACGCTTTGTTCTCGTCTATTTGTTAGTTATTTGAGTGTGTTGTACTGGTGATTAAAATCATAGATGCTCTTCGGCAACATGCGTGTATTATCGTTTGCTGCGTTGATATGGGTTGTGATTGCGAACAAAGTACGAAAGTATCGTTTTCTGGATTGTATCTTAACTTTTTAGCCTCAAAGAGGTCTTCTTTGTCGAACACAATGATGTTTGCCATGTTTTGTCGTTACAATACCTCTAATAATTTGTGCAGACTGCCTTTCAGTTATTTCGATCATATTATTTCATTGTCACCATACAAAAGAAGTCATGTTCCAGTACTGTTAATGCTTACTAGTCTTTTTGCTGTTTTATAAATTTTATTTTGTAATTTAAAATATGTCGCTAACAGTGACACTGTCAGACAGCCATAACTCGTACCTTACAGTGAGCACCGATGATAATCTGCTACGGTGTCAACCCAAAAACGAACAACAACCAGCAGCCTACGGAATCAATCTAAAACAATTATTCGTTTTGGAATTCACAAACGACGAGAGAATTATAATTAAGAGCATGTACGGTTCCTATGTTAGTGCTAGAAAACACAGACTATGTGTCATGACATCAGATAAAAATCCAAAACACTGGGAACGACTACAACTCGCATGCAGTGGCATAAATCGTATCGCAATACGTTCTGCGTTTAATCTATACTTGACATGCACGAATAGCATCATAACACAGCGAGAAACAATAGATTATTTTACTATTACGTTTGTGCCTGTATGTTTGCGGACGGTACAAAATAGGTTACTCTCTGCACTAGAAAAGTACCCTCTATAGACGAAGCATTTCGGTTAGATTTTCATAACGGTAAATTTTATCTGCGGACATGCACGAACAAGTACGTTACATGCTTAATGGATGGCACAGTATCACAATCGGCGTTAAATAGAGAATATGAAAGATTTACACTATGTAAGACAGGTGAAAAGTATTTTATTTTCCGTACAGCACATGATTCGGTGCTTTCGGCACCTGTAGATGGCACAGATGTCATACAAATGAGAACTGCTGATGTTAACGAATATTTTGATATCATACCAATCTAAATCTGGTCTCTGACTAATGTATGGAATGTTAGTAGAGATTTGTTACATAATATGAAATAAATGAAACTGCATTTAAATTGGCCTTTTTGTCGGCTTGTAACAGGCACGCTCAACCTTGTCGGCCGACACATTTTAGAAGCGAAGAAGTCGTACAGTCCGTCCTCATTCTTTACCGTTTTCCGCAATATTTCTGACAGTAAGTATGCATTCAATTCTAAAACTAAGAAACAGACAACGATTCGTAACACTACTGCAACAAATAATGGAGAAGAAAGACTGTAAATCTGTACAATCAACAACGCAAACTAAACCTCTACATCACGCATCGAGCGGTACCTTCCAATACCCTTCAACATGGCCAGAACCCTACAACAATCACGGCGTGATAGAAATGGCACAACTTATGAAACACGTAGCAACAACTACGGTCGTAATTCCTGACGAAAAGGAACTACCCGTTCTAGACATCAACTGGGAGTTAGTTAAGAACCCAGATCCAACACAAATCCAATACACTTGGATAGGTCACAGTACGTTCCTCGTACAATACGCAGGAGTGAATGTACTTACCGACCCAGTGTTTAGTGAACGCGCAAGCATGGTACAATTCGCAGGACCAAAAAGATACCGTAGAGTACCATGTACTGTAGACCAATTACCACCTATTGATGTTGTTGTTGTTTCCCATAATCACTATGACCACTTGGACTATTATTCCATTCTTGACTTGTATAATCATCACAAGGGATGCACTTTCTACGCACCCTTGAAAATGGGCGACTGGTTTGCAAAGAACTTTGAAGGTATTTCCGTCAAAGATTTGGACTGGTTTGACTCGACTGTGCATGAGTTGAAACCAACAAGTAATAATAAAACTGGTGAGACTAAAGCGGTACCTGATGTACAAGTGCAAGTGACTTGCTTGCCATGTCAACATTGGTCATTAAGAAACGGTAGAGATCGTAATGAAGTACTCTGGGGCTCATTTGGTATTAAAATCATTCCAAACAGTGCTGATCTAGCACCACGTGTTTTGTACCACGGTGGAGATACCGGCTATAACAATGTATGCTTCAAGGAAATTGGAGAAAAGTATAGTCAACCAAACGGTGGTATTGACTTTGCTATGATTCCAATTGGTGCGTATGAGCCTCGATGGTTCATGAAGGGAGAGCACATCAACCCTGAAGAAGCTGTAGAAATCGCACTAGAGATTGGAGCTAAGAAAGCTGTAGGTATGCACTGGGGAACGTTCAAATTGACTACAGAACCAGTCATGGAGCCAAAAGCAAAACTAGAGCAAAATTTACGTGATAGAAACTTGGCTGAAGATCCATTCTTCACTACTATGAGTCACGGAGAAACAAGAAACGTGAAATAAATTCATATTTTATGCCAAAATAATTTTTATAAAACTTGTGTGTTTGATTACTTTTCATCTACAAATTTATGATAGAGAGATCCTGCTTCGTCAATGGCTGCTAGCTCTTCTGCTACACTCTTTCTTGTAAAGAAGATCTTAATTGATTTGGCGTCACCGAGATCAAATATCAGAGTAAGAATCCACAAAACTAGAACGATTCTTGAAATGACTTCCATGACCAGTATAACACCGTTACCTTCGAGCAAACTCATCGCTGGGCCTATACCTGTGATAATGTAAACTAGCATCAGTAGAATACATATCCAAGAGAAGATGAGCCAAACTACCATGTTCACATCTGCAAGATTTGCACTTTCCCGTACTGCTTTTACTGATTGCACTGTTGTTATCGCATGTAACCCTATTATGACAATTACTGCTCCAACGAAAGTCGCTCCACCAAGATACGTGTACACGTTTCTAACTATAAGATTGCTGAATAAAAACTCTGGAATAAACCCAAAAACGGCAGCGACGAGTACAACTACAGTTGTAACTGATGAGACAACACTTAAAGTTAGCTAAGAAAATAGCTACTTACGCGAAAATTTTGAACTTGGGGAAGTACCCAGCTGTCCACAAGATACTTGTCCATGAAGAAATACTTATTAGATTAACAATGAGTAGTAACAGTGGCGTGATACCAAAATGAGGTTTGACAACTGGAGGTCGTGCTTTGTAGTGGTAAGATAGAGGGAATCCTATTATCTCGTCTACAGCTACAACCATTATCGCTATAAGTAGTCCTAACTGCGCTACGAAGCGCATTAGGTTCATCCGTACTGCGGCGTTGGTAAAATTGAACGCCTTGATGTCTTGTATGAGCTTGACAGCGAATGGAATGATGTTTCCAATCACAACCAGAAGAGCTAATAATAGGTAGACAGGCCCAAACGTCAACGGTGAGTATTTGAGATAATCAACCCAATACCGAGTTTGTTTGCCATTACAACTCGCTGCGAACCGATCTGACTCGTGACAGTAACAGAAATCAGGACCATCAGCAGTAGCAGATTCTACGCGATAGAAATTTAGTCCATTTTCATACCATGACCCACATTGACCCCAATTTCTTGTTTTGATCCTATCGTCACACTTTACACTAGGATCAATATTTGAACTAGCAACAAGAGCATTGAAATCTTCAAAGGATTCATGAGTAAGCTGCATATGCTTACAAAAGGTACAATAAGTCCACATAAAAGCGTACCTAGCTGGGTACTTTGCTCTGTCAGCTTCTGACAGTGTCGCTGGAAAGGTAATGTCTGATGGTTTCGCGCACCAGTAATTCGCACAGCGTTGTTGAACGTCTAGTCCTCTCGGCATGTTGTAGTCGCCTGTACAGATATCCAATCGCTCACTATTGAGAGGTTCTAACCCATTCGCTTCATAGTCTGGTAGAAAAACTTGTGAACATCCCAGTGCCACTGGATGATCACCAAGGTCCGTCCACGTACAATTCTTCCAAGAACCAAAATCCCTAGGCTGTGCTGATAGAGCTAGTACTACTGGTGTGATGAGCAGCAGTAAACCAAAATTGCTCATTTTCGAATACAGCTAGCTCGGTTGGCCTGCTGTTACAACTCTTTGCAAGTTTTTATTAAGACATCGGCAAAGGCCAAGGCTCTGTTCACTCTCAATGAGGATTGTTCCTCAACGTTAAGTTTGTGCAATCTAGTGAATGTAGGAGCTTGTTGAATTGACTTGTTTGACGAGTATAAATAGCAATGCTTTGGCCCAAATAAGTAAAACACGTCGTTCACTTGTACAGGTGGATTGTTCAGAAAAATATAATCTGGCATTACTATTGGCTCCATATCGCCTCTTAGATCGTGTATCGTATAACCTTCTTCCAATTTTTCGATTATTACATTTCCATGGATCGGTAAAAAATTATTTGCGGGTACTTTATACGATGCGAGCAGTTCTAGTGTGCGACTATGGTACAGATTTAAACAATTATCTCTTTCCACAGAGTGACCCAAATAGATGATTTGAAAATAGTTGGAACGTAACAGGAGTGTCAATATGCAATAATGTTTCGTTTGTGTCGATATTGAATACTGTAAATGTTGAAGATTTCTTGAAACAGAGTAACGATCCGTGGATTTGTTTCACTTCATGGAATAACTTTTTATCCTGAATTGCGAGTGGATATGCTCCCATTAAACCTTGAGAAATGTCGTGTATACCGACAAAATTTTCTCTTAGTTGGTGTACAGCGATAGTTTGACGATTGTCGAGCACTGCTACGAATATAATGTTCGGTATTCGAAGTGTGTTCACGATTGTGTTTGTTTCGACATTATAAATCTCTATTTTTTGTGAATGAGCGACTAGAAGTGTGTGTGAATTAATGCGATCCAAATGAGTGACCGTAATCCCGACTACTATGCCAGTAAGGCGCGAAAGTGTGTTCGAGTTCACGTGATAGTGAAAGAGCGCTTTAGAATCGTATAGTATAACAGAACTAGAGCTGAGTATGCATATCAGTGTTGGGTTGAATCCTAGTTCGAGTGTGCATATCGATTCCAAGTTTTGATTTGTTACGTGCAACGTATTGGAAGGACCTAGCGCCACATATTGTGGATATTGATTTTTTAGGGTTATCACTAATTGCACAGCCTCTCCCACTTGTTTTGGTTCATGAATTGTCTCTGCCGTGTTTGCGTTTCCCATGTCAAATATCAAGTGCCAGGAAAAGTTCCAAGTGAGCAATATTTACATCTACAAATTAACCGGCATAGATCACCGAGAAACTCTTAAGTAAATTTTCTTCTTCTATTTTCGTGTACATTGTTTTCAATTATACATGCATTTGCGTATCTCTTTTCGTAGGTCGCCATGGAATATTCGTGCAGCGATAAGTTAAGAGGTTCATTTCTGGTGCAGGTGGAGGTGTAACTTAGATTCATAAAAGAAGATGTCGGCATCTTCTTCCTCTTCAATGCCATCAAAACCTTCGCCAGCTTTCACCTTAGCGATTACACCATCAAAACAGTTTCGGTTATCGATAACAGTTTTGTTTGATAAATCAATTATTTGATCATTAGAATTTTTAGCTATTCTATTACGCATGCACTAGTAATCGATTCAACTAGCTGCTTCGTTTCAACAGGAATTGCGCTATAGCAATGCGAAATGACTCTGTTCATAGTTTCAACCGTAATTGTGAAAGCTAGCTTGGGTTGACTTTTGCTGGGTTAAGCGATGTTGGAAAAAATTGAATCAGGCGCAGTGGTCTCCAGCTGTGTTCGCGCTCAGTCAAAATTTGTTGTCCAACTATCACTGCAAGAGCCAATTCAATTCCAGCCTCTGTTCTGCCATTTCATTTTTAAATTAAAAAATGCTTTTGTGATTGGGTGTGAGTTTATACAATCAAAGCGAGTGACTGTAGCCCTACTACGATTACTGTGAGTCACAAAAGCGTGGTAGCGTTCCATGACAAATATCAAGTGCTATAAAAGTTTAAAGGGAGAAGACAATGTTTATATCTACAAAATTATTTCTTGAAATCGTGTACTGGAACATGGATTCATCTGTAATTAGCCGGTATAGAGGTGAATACTTTTCAACTTTTTTTAGTTGATGCCTTGATTTTGAATAGATGACTCCTGTGCCTATTTTATTGTAGAATTGATCATCATCCAATTGAACAGGGACTATGAGAAACATTTGCATACTCTCCACACGTAATGGATCTATACAGGCCTTTCACTTATTTCGTACCGGTTAGGGACGGATGGCTGTACAGAAATCTGTAATAGTAAATCAAGCCTGTGCCTGTCAAAAATTACTGTCTTGCTATCCGTCCCTAACCGGTACAAAATT
>JAESGV010000929.1_pt1 | contig 12665 bp, 12 predicted proteins | sample 9269781 | NCBI WGS metagenome assembly JAESGV01 (sample SAMN15741586, study PRJNA653496) | algae metagenome | isolation source: Tildeniella torsiva UHER 1998/13D and co-occurring heterotrophs from... | place: Slovakia: Slovak Paradise National Park, Hrabusice, Kosice Region | collected 2000-01-01 | reverse complement strand
TTGAAAACAGTTCGGAAACAATTAAAAGAAAATCAAGAAATGACAAGTATCACCATGAACAAACAAAATTTTACAAATCAACAAGATGATGCAAAAGTGCGCGAGTTACAAGGTCGTATCATGGAATTACAAAATCAGATTCATTATCAGGAACAATCGTATTATGAACGAGAACTAGAATTAAAACAAGAATTAAATCGCGTTCGAGATGCGAAAAAGAGATTAGAACAAGAGTATGCAGGTGCCAATTTGAAAGAAATTGAACAAGAAGCGTACATGATCCAAGAATTAGAAAATCGTTTGAAAAGTATGGAAATGAAGCACCAGTTACAAGTACAAGATTTGAGTAGTAAATTACGATGGTATATGGAAAATCAAAACATGATCGACGCAAGTGATGCAGAACTAAAAAATTTGCGACAAACTGTGAAAATGTTGGAACAAAAATTAGGTGAAGCGGGAACTTCACAAAATGGACAATCGATCACGTTCTATAAACGCCGTGTGAAAGAGTTGGAAAATCAAATTGCAGAAATGAAACGACATGAAAAGGATCCAAACACGATTACACAATTAATACGAGCAGTGAAAAGTGATCCAGAATTTGGTGAAGAATCGAGTCACGTGAAAATGTTGGAACGAAAAGTGGAATTATTAGAATCAGAATTACAAGAAACATCTGACAATGCAGCGAAAAATTTACGAATTTTGAAACAAGAAACGGATCGATTGACATTACATTATGAGAAACAAATCCAAGATCTTCAATCCGAATTGAGTAAATATAATATCACATTCGATGGACCAAGTAAGAAAAAGAGTGGTCCACCATTATCAAAAGTGAAAGAATTACAAAAACAGTTAGATGAGAATCGTGTATTTTATCGTAAAAAAATTGCCGATTTGGAAACCAAATTAAAAGAAAATGACATGAAATCTCCAAGAGAAGATGATGACAAGTACAAACAAAAGGCGAAAAAGTTGGAAGCAGAACTCGAGTATCGAGACGAAAGAATTAAGAGACTTGAGCAACAGTTGTTGGAAAAGCCAGTTGTGGAGACGAAGCCAGCAGTTGGTACTGAAAGTAAACGTGAAGAAGATTTGAGACGAGATACAGAACAACTGAAACGAGAGTTAGATCAATATAAACGTGAAGCAGAGCAGTACCGTACGCAATACCAAGTATTACTGCAACGATCACAATGGACAGTTGAGCGTAAAGATGATACTAGTAACCACGAGTATCAACGCCTAGTACGAGAGTTGGAAGAATGTAAAATGAAGTTGGAAGTTGTATCGATGGCAAAAACAACAATCATGTCTCATGCAGAAGAAATGATTCGTGCGGCACAAGTAGAAACGCAACAAATGCGATCCCAATATGAAAGTGAAAATAAACAAATTCGAGCTCAAGTAGAGTCTGAAAAGCGAGATCTTGTAGAAAGACAAGAACGAGAGTTGCGTTGGTACAAGGAACAATTAGAACAGTACAAGCAACAGCTTATAGAAGCACAACATGTAAATAGAAAACAAATGTACGAGGAGCAGACAACGCCACCTAAAAAGAGATTGCTTGTTGATAAAGATCGTGTAGAGTTTTCTGCTGTCACTAATGATGATCGAATTCGACAATTAAAGTTTTTAGAAAGTAGACTACAGGATATCGAGAGCAATCACAAGTTGAAAGAAATGGAATTTAATCGTATTTTGCATGAAACAAAACATCGAGCAGATATGGAAATGAGTTTTGCAAAACAACAGTTCGAAGTTGCTATACAAGAGAAAAATAGAGAAGTACAAAAGTTCAAACTTCAATTGCAGAACATTATGACACAATTGACAATATTGAAACAAAATAGGCAACAAGTTGTTCCTGTGCTTCGACGAGCGACTGCTACCACGACAACTGTACCACAAGTGCAGACAGAGCCACCAACAACACCAAATGAAAATCAAAATAGAATATTTGAAAAAAGAAATCAGGAAACTAGTGAAAAGGAGGTGATACCAGTTGCTTCGCCTCCACCTAAGCCTAGGACACAGGTTGTACCACAACCGTATGTAAAATAAATTATTATACCATAATAGAGACCACAGTTTTGTTTATCGAAATCGGATCATGCATTGTCTGTCTTTCAGATCACTATGATGTTTCTTATTAGTCGTTACTGTTGATCTACATGATAAAATGCCTTTAGGCGCATTAACTGAGGCTGTTTTAATTTTGCGTTCACGGTTGTAAGAAATGAACGCAGTTGAGGAACGTGTTGGTGAAGTTTTGTATGCCACCGTAAACGACTTGTTCGATAAGAACCCAAAAATGTAGGAACTATTATTTTTGTACTTACGCAACAGTGATGAGCTTGGAATGATCATGATGGACCAACCAAAACAAATTGATGAAGACTATTTGAATAATCTAGTTAAACACACACTTGATGAGCAATCACTATCACCAGTTATATTCGTAGAAAATAAACTGGGACTAGCGTACTGGGTACTACCGAAACTATACGCACATGCGAACATAAAGTTTCGTTCTCTAAGAAAACAACAGCGTATGGCTTACAGTGAATAATTATTTTAACGGTATAAGTAACCAATACAAACTTGAACGATGCAAAGCAGATCACAAGAACGATACTACTTGTCAGTGCTGATAATTATACTGCATGGAATATTAGAAAGAAAATCATAACTTTAGATCTCGACAACGGAACTAATCCAAACACGATGCTCGACGACGAAGTCACGTTCATGAACTTGGTTAATAGTAAGCATCCAAAGAGTGGAGAATCGTGGGAACACAGAAATTGGGTTCTTCGCACGCTACTATTCAATACTTCGAAACCTACAACACTCAGTCATTCAGAAATAACAAGTACGCAACTGATTCTATATTAACACGAAATAGATTTTTGCCAAAACGAAACAAAAATTTGTGAACGAACCTGTACACTATACGCACGCTGTTACTATGCATGGAGACATGCTACTTCGATAGTCGAACATATCAAACGAACAGATTCTTCGTTACTCAAAGGTTGGTTAGAGTTGGAACGTATACGTATGGAAGCATGGACACGTCGTCACGTTAGTGACCATTCCAGCTTCCACTATTTGCATTTTATTTTAGAAACACAATTATCAAACATTGCAACGCAAGACGATTGGAAAATCTTTTTATTGCAAATGGTGAGACAATTCTGTTTTTCTACATTTTTAATTGTCTTTTTCCCTGGTCATGAGTCGTTGTGGTTATACAGAAGATCACTTTGGAATTTATTACTATTAACAACAGAACATGAGTGCAGAACAGAACCTGATCAAGAATTGTTTGTTGCGTTGGAACAAACTGTTGAGCTTTGTACGGTCGAATTCAAACTCCACGAAGATTGTAAGTGAAATTGATATTTACTAAGTTTAGTGTATTACTATCGAGTACCAACACTTCGAAACGAGATACTATTTGCTGAACAATGCATTAGTGATCAGTACATGGCTGATTTTGAGAGACAACAGTCATATGCACAAGCATACGAAACTTACGTTTTTGAGCAAATCGCAAACAAAAAGTCAGAAGGTATACAAAAGATGCTCTTACGAGCTGATATCAATGATGATCATGATGATAAGGGATTTAATGATTTCATTTCTGTTCAGAGAAGTAGGATGTTACAAGAAATAAGATACAACGTTAACACGATACAACCAATACTGTGGTCACAAAAACTAAGGCAACACGAAGTTGAACATAAATAAATGTTTCCTAACAGGAAAACGTAAGTTGCAAAATTATAAAACAGAAAGGTTCCTTGCGGAGAGTTAAATTGGAATTCTGGTTTGAGTTCTGGTTTATAAGACTTTGCTGTAACCTTCCTTGCAAATAGTGTTCCGCATCATCTCGTACCTGTAGTCAAAAATTTCTTTGCGTTGTGGTTTGCTCAACCAGCAGTACTAATTCTTAATTGTATTAATAATTGCTCCTTGAAACAATAATAAACTTCAAACATAAGAAAACATGAGCAACGTAAACTCCAACACCGACTCTAACTCATCACAAATCGCTGAGCAACAACAATACGCAAAAGATGGTTTTCCAAATAAGCAATTTGATTCAGGAAGAATTCCTCAAAGAAACGAAGGTGATGTAGATAGAAACCTTCACCAAGAAAATGACATGACATTAGAAAAGGGACAAAAAGACGCTATCATTGATTCAAAATCTGAAATCAAGCAAACTTCACAAGCATACCAACCAATTATTACATAAAGCACAGCTTTTTTCAAAATGTGTTCAAATTTTTGTTTTTTGGTCTCACGTGTCAACTGCGAACTTTGTCAAACAATGGGAAACAAAGGTAGTTCACATCTTTCAAGAGACGGTGTAGACGATGAGCTCTCAAAGATTAACCAGAACGTACGCAACACAACAACAACTAATTGTACAGCCAAAACAAGCCATTATAAAAAAGTTGATGGCTAATGAAATATACCGTGCGAAACTCGAGAACGAACAAGCGCTACTCGACAGATTTGCAGGTGTATTGTGTAATCCAGAAGAACTAAAGAAAAGTTATTTGGCCACAGACTGGATGCAAACAGTTGATTTGGTATTTTTTTCGTATGCATCTTACATGTTCAGTTTAAAAAAGTTAAAGAAGATGTCGCACGTGTCGCAGCAACGAAAAAAGACGAGAAAAATAGATTGGGTTATTCTTCGCATTCTGTGAGTAGTGACGAAGATGTAGATATAATAGAAGACGAAATATCCGACGATGACATGCAGGGAGCAGATCAGGACCCAGAAATAAGGTATATTTTTGCGTTTGAGGCTAACGTTGCTAGTTTGAAGAATGCAAATACCATCAAAGTGAAAATCATCGTTGCAGAAGTTGCGGATAGTGTTGTCAAACGAAGTGTACGAAAATTGGTATCACCCATACTCTCCAAATTTGATTTACTGCCAGAGTTTGGCATGTTCCACTCTGCGTTGATGATAGGTCCATGTACGTTTGTTGTTACCAACTTTACTGACTAATAGGGTTAATTGAATGGAATAATGTAACACTTGTACTCTACTTACTAACAAAATAGTCTGCACTATGCGTACCAAGAAAATGTGTATCGAAAGCAGCTCTTCTAAGTGCAGATGTCGATGCCATATCAGTACGTCGTTAACCATTCCGTTCTCACACACATAGTCTACACAAGATATTACAGAACTCGTCTCCAAATTGTCAGAAGTTATCGTAGATTGGAACGTGAACATGAAATACAAAGATAACGGTGGAGATAAACAAAAAGAAGGAAATTGTCAAGATTTTGTTGAAGATGTACTAAAACGTTTGGGAATGAAACATGATTTTACGGGTCCACTTGGTGACTTTTTGAAAAAGTTACGTGAGAAAGGGACTAGTGAAATGGAGTTCTCCATGACAACACAATTTAGAGAAAAGTTTGGAATTACTGAAAAGAAAGAGAAATTTACTACTCATGCACAATTAGATCGGTTTGTAGAAGCATTATTAGAAAAGTACGTCAATGTGCGTCGAATTGCTAACCATGTAGGGAACCAGAGTTTGACGCAAAATATAAACAAGAGTGGAGCATGCTAAAGAGTTTTGATCGTGCATTTTGGTTACGACATTATAAATTCCCAGATGATATACGATGGAAACCTCACAAAGCAGAAACAGCTGATGAAGATAATGATATTGTTTTAGAATTAGCATGTCGTAAGTTGTTCATTCTCCGTATTAACTTGCATAGCTTTTGATGATCCAGAAAGCACGTTTTCTGTTCGATTCCTAAAGAGTTGAGTAAATTTGCTTCCGTAACGGTTAATGGGGTTTTATTAGCGCTAATTACAACATGTCAGCTATCAAATATCTGTCAAAAGTTCTGAAAACAAGCTAAATCATGAGAACAGTAGGTCTAATCGTTCTGGTTAGTCTACTGCTCACTGTCAATGTGTATTGCCAGTTGGATATCACATGGCGACCATGTCCGGCACTGTCGTACGCTTCCTATGGTCTAACGGCGAGAAGCAACAGCTCTGAGTGCGGTAACACAACAGTGCGATACAGACCAAATGACATAACATCTCCGCTACTAGACATCTACATTAAACGCTACTATGCACCAAATGGCACATCACAAGGTACAATACTCATTCTAGGAGACCACATAGTTGTATGTTAAGTCTACACTTGCTCACATTTAACAGGGACACAGCGGAGCAGGGCTTCAACAGATTGGTTATTCGCTATATCTATCACTCGGTCGTACATTCGATATTGTCATGCCGACTTTTAGAGGTGTTTCAAACAGCACTGCGTTTTCGCGACAAACAAGAGGATTTATCAACTGTTTACAGAACGTACAATTTCCATGGTCCGTTGACCAACTAGGCGATATGAACTGTCAATTCCCAGTGTACTCCAATGTATACGGAACAACTTTTGATGGCTTTTCTGTTGACAATATGGCAGATGACACACTGAAAATCATTTCAACCATAAAACAAGATAAACCATTATACGTATTCGCAAGAGGGTTTGGCACGTACGTACTCAATCGCATGATGATTCAAAACAGTACACTGATCGATGCTATCATTATGGACAGTCCATGGCAACCCAATATGACCGTTACCGATTGGGATGTTAACAGAAACCTAATGGGTCCTCTTATTATGAACGGAATACGCAATGCAACACAATCTAGAACATACCAAGATTTTTCACGAGTTTCATTGGATGTGAATAGCATGTTTGCAAACACGAGAGAATCAGTCGTCCATCAAAGACCACTTTGCGGACAATCTTTTGTCACATTCGAGTATCCACAATTTTTCAAAGATTGTTCAGGTTACGCGTTATTCGAACCATCATTCCGAGCAAGATTTTTACAATCGATATTGCAATTGAATCGTTGTCAACCACTCGATTTTGGATACGGAATTCACTTTTCGTTACAACTCACAAATGATCCAAGTATACCATCAGGTTTGTTTTTACAATTATTGAGATTTATGGCACCTGTCGATCCAACATTTATTGCCAATCATGTCATCTTGTCAGAGTTGATTGATTTTAACAAAATGAACAATGATGATGATTTACTGTACACGACTTCAATAAGTAGATATGCGGATAAAATTCGTAAATTGGGTTGGAAAACATACACAAAGAGTAGTGTATGGGGAACAGTTGGAACTTTTGACAAACCTATGCTCATGTTAAATGGAGAGTTTAATCCACACTCGACTATTGCACAAGCAAAACTATATGCATCCAATTTTAATCAACCAAATCAACAATTGGTGATCATGCCTGGAATGAACTCGGAATCAGTTCTCAAATCGTACATGAGAAACACTGCACAAAATACGACATGTGGAATGATTTTATTATCACAATTTGTCAAGTGTCCTAATTGTACGCTGGATACATCATGTGTAAACAGTATGGTTGGATTAGCATTCGATGGTGATGCACAAACCACTGCAATGTTTGCCGATCCATTTGCGACGTACTACATTCCACCAACGGTTCCATTCATGGCGACCTGCATTGTATTCGCACTATTGGCACCTTTACCAATCATCTTTTTCATATTGTTGATTGTATTCAGGAAACAACGCCGTGTGAAATCGAGACTATTTGCTCCCCATGTTGGACTTTGTTACGTCCTTTGTCACATTATCAATTTGTGTGTACATTTTGGTGGACAATTCTTGTCTTTACCATTGCTAGATTTGGCTGTTTTGTTTCAAGATGTATTTTTCATTGTGAGTAGTTTAGTACTTGTATTGCAAGTTATTCGTTTCTTCTCGCTTACTGCTATCTATCGACATATGGCGAACAGCACACCAAACAATCGTTTTATCAAGTTTTTGGCTTCCAAGATTTTGTTTGGTACACTGGTAACTATTGTCGGTGTTACGTGGGTAATACTTGGTATCATTTGTGTTGTTCTGCACTACTATACTACGCAGACAGCTATTTTTGCATATATCATGGCAACTATTGTTGCATCGGCAATTTTAGCTGCTATAGCTATTGTATTCTTTGTATACGATATTATTAATCACGCAGTGTTAACCAAGTGTGACATCAAGGATTACTTTATCCGTGGTGATCCATTGTTATACCGTGTAGATAGTGCGTTGATCCCACCAATCCTCGCGTTTGGTGTTATCGGTAACGTAGTGGGAAGTACAGCAAGCAATATTGCTCAACTCCCTGAACAAATTGTTGTTTTTATCATCTTTGTGTCTATCTACTTGGTGTTGATGTGTTTCTTCTTTGGAGGAAACATTGTCATCGCTTGTTTGATTGACTGGATTCGTATGGGTCGTATCTCTAAAATTATTGATATGAAACAAGAATTGAACGAAGAAGATGAATTGAAGCTCTTGTTCAGTGATGAAGTATGTAATGCTCGCTTCACAAAGTACTGCTCCAACGAGTTCAGTTTGGAGAATGTCATAGCGTGGAAAGAGATCGAAGATATTAGAGCCAAGTACGATAAGTGCTCACCAATGGAAAACAGAGAAAAGATACAAGCTTTCATAGACAAGTTCTTGGTTAGAGGTGGTGACATGGAATTGAATCTTGTTTCCAATTTGGTCAAGAGATTTAATGCATTGACAAGTCTTACAGACGACCCTGATATTAGCGAGAATGATACAGCCAAGAAAACAATAACAGATATGTGTGACGCTATTATGGGTAACTTGATCGACACATTTAGTAGATTTAGAGTTTCGCAAGACTACGAAGAATGCAAAGCTGCTTTGGCAATCAGCAAGAAGCTCACCAACAATGCACCAAGAGCGTTCATTAGCAGTGCTATTTAAGATGGCACAATAACTGTACAATAAATTGTAACAAATTCCTAAAAGTTATGTCTCACACAAACGATGAACCAATAGCACCTATTGACACAGAAATGCATGAAGACGCAGACTTATCTGTTGCCGACAGCGTTACAGAGAAAGAACCAACTCCAGCACGCGATAAATTTTTATTTATAATCGAGCGACGACCTGGCGTCGCCAACAGACATTTATTTGCTCTGTACGCGGTAATTACAAGTGTATTTTTATTTGGTTCATTTTGGGGAGGAAGCCAACAATTTGTTTTGCAACATTATTTACATATACCACGCGGAAAAGAAGGACAATCCTTGGCGATCATGCAAATGTGGACAGAAATTTTCGTGCTTCCCTCTACTATGGTAATGGGAGCTGTATCCGACGCAATCGGAAGTAGAATACCAATCTATGTTTTTGGACTTTCTGGTATGGCACTCGGAATCGCTGGTTGTATGATTGCCAACACTTTGGCACTATTAACAATCTGTAAAGTCATGTTCCAAGTCGGTATAACTGCATCGTTAGGAATGAACTTGGCATCACTAGGAGATTACGTTGCCGATACTGATCGTGGAAAAGCAACAGGTCTTTTTGGCTTGTGTATGGCTGCTGGTCAATTAATATCAAATTTCGTGTTTATGAAATTACCACATTGGTTTGCAACGGCAAATAATGGATACTTGACAACAACACAAGCAGGTATCTTGTCATTCGCCATTGTTAGTTTGCTTGCTATTTGTATGACAGTAGTCAGTGCTACGTTACTACACCGTGGTGTAGCATACATGAAATACCAACAGAGCACTCAAGAAAATACAGATTTCGAGTTACTAGAAGAGGAAGAGTCACCAGGAGTAGAACCACCCAAACCTGTGAAACTTACAATTATTCAAAAACTTAAGAATGTTTTTTCAGCATTTATAGCAGGAGTACTAGCTGCTAGAAATCCGTTAATCTTTTTAGGTCTTTTAGGTGGTATTGTTGCTCATGCTGACGCAGCAGTTGGTTCATTCATCTCTATGTGGGTAAACCAAGATATGCAAGCTAAAGGGGCATCAGAAACTGAAGCTCTTGCGTTTGCTGGTACTATGCTTGGTCTTTCTCAAGTGTTTAATATTGGAACCTCTCCCGTTATTGGTTTCGTGATTGATCGCATTAACAGAGTTTATATGGTGATAATCACAGCAGTAGTGAGCTTAATTGCGTACTATTCCATGTTCTTCTTGAGTGATGCGACAACTACATGGATGTTGGTAATCATTGTATTTGTAAGTATTGGAAACACTGGTGTTACAGTGTCGTGTAATGTGTTGTTGGCTGATGCATCAAAGAATGAAGAAAGGGGTGCTGTAATGGGTTTGTACAAGCTATTAGGAAGTCTTGGAATGTTTGGTGCAGCTGTTGTTGGTGGTTACCTGTTTGACTATCGACATTGGAGTCCATTTGCATTCATTGGAGGATTCAATACGATACTAACGATTGTTGCGATCGTTGTCGCAATAATAACAAGAAATAAATAACTTATATAGTTAATTCTACTGCATTCCTTGGACACTAGTTGTAAACTCCAAACAATGCTGTACTACGCAATAGCAGTGCTCATCGTGCCACTGTTTTTGTATTTATTCTTTCGTTACCCTCGCTTCAAACATGACGTGCCACTCAAACGCAGAGCAATTATCGTTACAGGTGCAGCATCAGGAATAGGTTTATCCACATGCCAAAAACTCGTACAAAAAGGCTGTCACGTATTTGCGCTCGATATCAACGAAGAATTTCTAACTAAAAATTATTCATCGCTTACCGCAGTAACCACGATACCAGTCGATGTCGCACAGCTTTCATCCGTACAATCAGCGCGTGAAATCATTTCAAAAGAATTAAAACGCAAGTATAGCGAGGGATTATTGGAGAGCGAACACGTTTTCGGTCTGGTCACATGCGCCGGTATTCTATACAACTCGTTAAAGAGCATCGTCGAGCAAGATGATGGTTACATGGAAAGAATGTTTAGTGTCAACATGTTTGGAACACACTACTGTGTTAAAACATTCTACACGCTATTTGGCGACAATAGCGTAATAATACTTATCGGCAGTAACGCTGGTAGTTTCGCTGTACCATTTACAAGCTTCTACAGTGCTTCAAAAGCTGCTGTAATTCGCTATGCCGATACACTACGTAGAGAAATGATCTTTAGAGGAAAAGTGCGAGTTCATTGCTTAAATCCAGGTGCAGCAAGCTCCACCATGATTGTAGGTGAAAGAGGTCACCCAGGTGTCGATAAAGCAAGTGATTTCAAGAACGAAGTAACAAGATTCTTTGGAGAAGATCCACAGAAGCGTCTTGTAGATTTAGGAAGGCTGCAAACGCCAAGTAGTGTTGCTGATCGTGTTGTTGATTGTTTGGACTCTACAAACGCACCCGCTCATCTTATGGTAGATAACTTTATTGAGAGAATTATGTATTTTACGTTTACATCATTTGGTCCAAAGCTTTTTGATAATGTATTAAAGTGGTTATAGAATAGCAACTATCTCAAAGTGTTAACGAACACGTCGATAAAACTGTTATATTTGACGTACTGGTAGAGTCTTTCGTTATACTCGGAAATAAACTCTAACGCCATGACGTAGCATGAAGTAAGTGTAAGGTTGTAAATTCCATGCCTTGTTGATTGGCCTCTTGGCCAAACGAAGTGGTTGTTGAACGTTGAAGAATGGATGTCGCAATGTAAGTTGTCAAGTAAATAGTTGGCATCTAATAGCAATGCTCCGACTCTATTCCAACTACAGAGTTCCCTAACATACTCAAAGAGCTTTACACCTAGCTTGTAGTTGTAAATATGGATCCAGAGTTTGGTATCACCTGACACTGTAGCTAATCGTTGATCGTCCACTCCAAAACACTTTACTATCTTGCTACGGAGCGAATCTTCTAGCTCTTGCGCTTTCATAGTATCCAGCGATAATACATGTAATCGGGTGTCTGTGAATACTGCTAAATAGAACTGGCTCAACATAGCTACCCTGTCGCCAGTGATATCGTACTTGTACTCAATAGCTTTTTCGAAATTTATAATTGATATCTGATTAGTATTTCGATCAGTCCCCACAACATACGCGTCTCCAAAATAGAGCAATGGTTTAAAACTTTTTCTGATTGCCGGATATCTTTCGATTTGACCTGTCTCTCCGTCTATTGTTCTGACAGCTCTACCCTCGAAACATACTACCTTCATATTGCCTATTAGATAACTGGCTATAGTAGTATCATAAAAAAGGGTTTTCCATTTAGACCTATTAGTGTGGATTAAGTGTAATCCTCTTCTGCGAATTGGTTTAGCTTGAGCACCGACAAACAATATCTTAAAAAAATTACACAATATTTTCTCGACACTAAAAGAAGTAATAACCTTTTCTTCACAAAGAAATTTTCTGTGAGGAACAAATATTTTGTGAATTTTGAAAATAGGATATCCCGTGTGATCTACTCTCACGTTTGATGAGAAGAAGCGTCGTTCTAATCTGTATGCTAGCAGCATATCAAAGTATCCATCTTGCGGCATAATTATCATACAGCTTATAGGAAAGGTTGTAAAAGAAAGTTGACAAACGTCAAAGCATGAGGACAGTCGTATCACTTGTGCTCTGTGCTTCGCTCGCATTTGTAGCAGCAGATATCATTCTACCAAAAGGCTTCAAACTCGGTACAGCAACAGCTTCGTACCAAATTGAGGGAGCAGTGAAAGAAGACGGTAGAGGCCCATCTATTTGGGACG
>JAESGV010000928.1_pt1 | contig 12672 bp, 11 predicted proteins | sample 9269781 | NCBI WGS metagenome assembly JAESGV01 (sample SAMN15741586, study PRJNA653496) | algae metagenome | isolation source: Tildeniella torsiva UHER 1998/13D and co-occurring heterotrophs from... | place: Slovakia: Slovak Paradise National Park, Hrabusice, Kosice Region | collected 2000-01-01 | reverse complement strand
CATCATTATGTGCGCACAGTCACTCTTTTTCAGAAAGTTGATTTTGGAAGAAGTCAAGAAGAACAAGTAATTGTACAAACTATCAACGCGTACATAAAAATTAATATTTATCGTAGAAGAAAGCCTTTTGGTACTGGTGTGAGACGTTAGCGACTTCAGTAAGATTAAGAATCTTTAACGCAGGAAATGCTTTGTTTCTTCTCTCGGCGTTTAACGCCAAGTCAATCATTTGCTCATCTACTGACGTGTTGGTAAGATTCAAAATCCTCAAGTTCTTCAGGCGACATTGTTCCAGTCGTTTTACTCCTTCTGAATCTACAGCAGAACACTTTTTCAGTTCCAGTTCCTCTAGAAGAGGATTGTTGTACCCTATCGTTTGTACAGCATCATTGTTCAGTGCGTTGCATTCCATAACGTTCAATCTTGTAAGATTTTGCATGATGCAAAAAGATTTGTTGGTTAACAGGTGTTGATTTTGAACTTCTAGGCGTGTAAGATCTGTACAGTTTTTAACTATCGATTCAATAACTACATCTTGTATCAGACCAGCATTAATAAGTATCAGCGTCTTCAGTTTGGGCAAAGTTTCTAGATCTTGTGGTTGTAGTATAACTGGACAGTTCTGTAGACTCAAGTATTCTAGAGAGGTGCACTTCTTGGCAATTTCTGAGAGTCCTACGTTTGATATTCCGATCATCCCTTGCAAGTCTAATAATCTTAGTCTGGGTCCAACCTTGTTGGCAATAGAAATCAACGCCTTGTCCGAGAGTCTATATATTCCTCGAATGTACAAATCAGTGAGGTTTGGTAGTGATTCACATATGGTAGCGATTCCTGCATCGGTTATCTTACGGCACGACGATATATTCAACACCTTAATCGAATTCATGCAAGGTAGCGTACTGATTACTTCCATCACTCTATCATTTATTCGTACATTTCCACGTAGTGAGAGTTCTTCTAGGTTCGGACAGTGAATAAGTAGTTCCTGAATAGGTCGCACTAAACAGGCGCAGAAATCGAGAGAAAACTTGGTAATAGGTGTTGCATTACTCTTCGTGTTAATATCGGTCAAAATCTTTTCCAATGCTGAAAATGAACGGAGTTGTTGCGAAATGGATTCTCGTCTTTTGTATATAACGTTTTGTTTGTCTTCTGACTGAAAGAACATATTGTTTTTGTTATCGCATTTCCACAAGTCTAGTGAGAACACACTGTTAAGTTGAAACAGCGCAGCTTCGTTAAACGCATGAGATACCAACTGAATGTTTTTGCACGTAGAGAGTATATCCAAGTAGCCAAATACGTGTGCGAGAAGTTCGTGGGGAAGATGTATCATGTTTTGCTGCGGATTACAAATTGCAACAACATACGTGTTTATTGACAATGATGTTCCACGAGGAACTAGCATCTGCACCTCAGTTGAGGAAAATAGAATTCCTGAATTCCTACAGAACGTTATACAACCATTCTAATCCTACAATCCAATAAGATCTAGTAAAAATTATTACCTGCTGTAGCAAATCCAACCTTCTGTATGGCACTCACGGTGACTACTTTGATGTTTCTGCTCTCATTAATATCAACATTTTCGTTAATTTCAAAATTAGCCATTAAACTTTCTCTGTCCATGCTTGCTCTATCCATTTTGTTAAATACCACTAAGACAGGACATTTTTGATTTAAAGTGGTGTTCGATAATAATTTCTAGATAAATTAGTCGTAACAATTGCACATACATGTAATACTTGCTTAGCCTCACCAAAACGCGTTTCATCAGATGCATCAATTACGAAAATTATTGCATTCAAGTCTGCGGCCTTTAAATAAGTGTTCCACGTTCTCCGAAGCAATATTGAACCTCCTAAATCAATGATATTCAATTGCAAGGGTCCCAGCGCCACAAACGATTTTGCTAAAAATTAGTACAATTATTGGCAGCACAAACTTGGCGTTTTAGTGGGCTGCGCAGGTACAAAAGTACCATTTTTCATCATGTTAATAAATGTAGACTTTCCACTTCTATCCAACCCGATTAAACATGCTACACAATCTTTTGGTTCCGCAAATGGTGCTTTTATAGCTACGTCTTGCATATCGTTTATAATGTCACGACCAACTTCATAGTTCTCTTTTATCCATGGTTTAATGTTGCTGTCAATGAATGACTGGGCACCACGTACAGCCGACGACAGCCACCCTCCTTGAGCCGAACCAGGAGACGTGTTTTCTTGCATTTTTTTGTTTATTTGAAGAATTACAACAGGCCTCACAGTTTTTATTGTCATGACGAAGCATCAAGAGGTTCGTGGCTGCTTAGTGATTCAATCATCTTTTTTTGTTCGTGTTCGATCTTTAATAATGAATCCAACTCTGCTGTATATCTTTCTAATTCTGTCTGCTTTTCCGCTAGCAGTACTTGAAAATCACGTAGTTTGCTCTTTCGTACTTCCTCTTCACCTTTTACTTTATTTCGGATTCCAATTACTTTTAGCTTTTCATTGTCTATCTTATCTCCTTGTCCACGTAATACAGTCATAATTTCTTTCATCAAAGTATCAAATTGTTCCAACTCTGATTTTAAATAAACTAAATTCAAATCATGTTACTCGATGTAAAAGACTCGCTTTTGTTTTGAAGGTCTTGCGATGCTGCAAATTTTTCGTTACTCAAGATTCTAAGACGATGATCTTCATCGAAAGTTATTAACTCTGTATCATCGTCCATATCAGCTATTGCAAGTTGAGAAGATTGCCGCTATTTGTTCTTTCTTGTGTCGCTGAGCGTATTCTAAAAGTAGAAGCAGCTTAGCTGCATATCTGGTTCGCTCAATCGGTTAGGGAGCACTACGGCTACGACAAAGTCAGTACATCAATGGACGAGAAGAATAAGGTTCAGCCTGAGCCTCAAGAGGACGAAGCTGCACCACATGGTGGGACGTTCGCACAACTGCAACACACGGAAAGCGAGATATTTGACCCAAAGAAAAACCTTCTTCTGCTATTCTTCAAAGACAAAACAGTCGAAAATGAATTCGTACAATACTACTATGGAAAAAAACTTATTCGCTTTCGCGGAGCTGGCATCTTTCTGTGTATTATTTATGCAGTATATGCATTGTGGGACTATTTACAGCCCTCGTTATTTGAATTCCATATCATTAGTAGGTTGGCAGTAACCGTAAGCAATTCGCACGACACTAACATTTTAGTTACCTATGGCGGCGGTGTTCGTTGTGCTACTCTTCATTAATCCACTGGTTCGGATACACCATGTAATTCCCGAAATACTAGTTTTTTGCTTCCTTATAATTTTCGTCGCCTGGTCCGGTGTAAAGAGTGTAGTCTCCAATGTGTCAGATATATCCTATCCAGTTGGATTCCCATTGACTATCTTTGTAGCATATCTCACAGTGCGAACAAGGATCTACGTATCGTTGATAATAGGAGTGCTCTGCACGTTGACGTACATACTTAGTTTCGTAATATGTATATGGGCTATTGGCATGTTTCCATTCCATTACCGCTTCCCAGTTTACTGCGTAGAGATTCTGTACATGAACGTCATAAGCTTCGTTTCAATATATATTGTTGAGAACTATTTCAGAAAAAGATTCGTAGCTGAGAAACAATTAGAGTTACATCAGATTCGAATGAAGCAAGAAAACAAAAGAAATGAAGGTCTACTGCTTAACATCTTACCTAAACATATGGTTCCAAAGCTCAAAGCTGTACACACGGGAATTGTTATGGACAGCCATCCAGATGTTAGCGTGTTGTTTAGTGATATTTGTAATTTCACCAAGTATTCGAGCACGACTCCAGCTGAGGAAGTTGTGTTTATGCTGAATAATCATTTCTCATATTTTGACTCTTTGTCGTCTCGACTTGGACTTGAGAAGGTCAAGACAATCGGTGATGCTTATTTCTGTATCGGAGGTTTGAGAGACTTGAAGGGCGAGAATAGGACGCAAAATTCAGTCAAGATTATGGAAATGGCGACTGGAATGATGCGACATATAGCTAAGATGAACAAAAAGTTTGGATGGAGCTTCCAGATTAGAGTTGGGTGTGCCTCAGGATCTGCTACAGCAGCTATTATAGGAGACAAAAAATACACATTTGACTGTTATGGCAAGACGATTCTTCACGCAAATGAAATGGAATCTGCATCCATTCCAGGATGCGTTCATGTAACAAAGACTCTTATGGAGAGAGGAGAAGATGTATTTGATTTCTACGGAAGAGGTGATACCGATGTTGGTGGATTCGGAAAGCAAGAGACGTACATCATTCTTGGAAAGAAAAATAATGCTAGAATAACTGATATAAAACACATTCATGAGGGAGGAACTAACGCTTTCAAACTAACAGATCATGTGTACCAAGAGCAACCAACAGCTGGAGGAAACGATAGCGATCATGAGCAAAACGAAAACAATGAGCAGTACGAAAACGAGACTATTTATTCAAAGGTAGAGTTACCAGAAATCGAGCAGCCAGTTAGCGAAACACCAGTAGAAGCAACACACACAGATGCTAAACCAGGAGCTCCAGCTAACATTAATGCTGGAGCTCTTGACTTGAGACTGGTACCTGTTCTATTTTTCTTCAGAAAGTGGGCAACAGAAAAGAAGTTTTTCTGGGAGAGCTACAAAGAAACCCGCTTTATCCTCGTTATGGTACTGTTCATCATGTGGTCAATGGACGTTTTCTACGTGCTAAACCAAGTAGTTGTTGTCACTCCTCTAGCTGGTACCTCACCATTCATAGTTAGCTACATACTAGTAGCTGTTCAATTAGTTATTTGTATCATAATGGCTACACCACTTGGTAGAAACGCAATAGTTGGGCTGTTATCAGCTTTAACATCTATGGCGATAAGTTATGTGATGAGCATTATAATCATTCTAAGTGAATCGTTAGCACTAGAGTATACAGGTCTCTATTCACTATGTTGTGTATTTATGCTGAGCTTACCTCCAAACGTACCATACTTTTTGAAGGCTGTGCTCAACCTAGCTGTATTCCTCATTCCTGTACTTGACTTTATGCTTTATGATCACTCGTGGGCAATCACACTATTATTCGTGCTAGGTACTAACCTGATAATGACCTTCACATATGCTTTCGTGGATTATGCAGCTAAGCAATCATTTATCTTGAACGAAAAATCACGTCAGGAGATAGAAAAGGTAGAAAAGGAGCAACAGGCAAACGAAGCTCTGATTCTAAGTGCACTTCCTAAACCAATCGCAGAACGACTGAAAACAACTCCTGAGAGCACATTTGATACTATTGGGTCTGGTTCGGTATGCTTTGTCAAAGTGTACGGATTTGATGATGCACTCATAGAAGCTGAAGAAACCCAAGAAAATGTAGAATTCGAAGGTGAGATGGTGAAAAAATCTCAGGTAGTTCTCTTAGTGTTGGATAGAATCTTTGCCGGATTTGATGCTTTAACTGCAGAAAACGATTGTGAGAAAATCAAGAGTATAGGTGCAACATATATGGCTGTTTGTGGGTGCCCTAACTATGTACCTGACCATGCTATACGAATTGCAAGACTATCTCTGAGTTTCCAACAAGCAGCTGCTGAGGTGCTAGAAGAGTTCAACTGGCTAAACCTTCATCTCACGGTAAAGATTGGTATCCACGCTGGAGGGTTTGTCGCAGGTGTTCTTGGCTCTACAAAATTCTTGTACGATGTCTTTGGTGATACCGTTAATACAGCAGCTAGAATGTGTACAACAAATGAGACAGGTCGTATCCAGTGCTGTGGTGCCATGGTAGAAAGCATTAAAGATAAATGTATCCTTGAGGAACGAGGTGTTCTTGAAGTCAAAGGTAAAGGCAAGCTTCAGATTTGGTACCTTAACGGATGCAATTTTTAGACGATTGTATACTAGTATAAAATATAACAACTTGCATCTAAATTTACTTGCCTTCCGCAATTCGTTTCATTCGTACCAGAGATTCGATATTGTCTGAAGAAATCCATTTGTACACGCTATCTGGTAACCACGCTAAAAACGTTAAAACAAAAGGTAGCACTCGTACCTGTTACATCAACGTCGACATCGGCTACGATTTCTAGTCGGCATGAATTTTCATCAAAGGGCTTGACGACCCATGCTGAAACAAATGTTTCTCCACGTACGGCACCATCGGTGTCAGGTGTTTTGATGTTATCTTTCTTTGACAAACTTGTTCCACACAAAAAGAATGAAGCAAACTCACCAGTTGTAGGATCTAGTGTTAGTGCACCGTCGCGTAGCCACACAAAATCTCTATCTGAAAACATGAACGATGGAGATTTGTATCTTGTATATGCAGCGAGTGCGTATGTTCCAAAATTCTTCAAAACTTGGTATTTGATAAGCGATGGATCATATCTTTGACGATTTTTAAGTGGATCTTTGTTTGGTTCCTCGTCAATAAGTGTCTTTATCATTTTGGCTGGTGGTACATTGACTCTACAAGTACCACGAACAGCGACGCGACCGACTACATTTTTCTGTTCCATTATATGAGGCTTCATTACATACATTTGTACATTGTCCTGTGTACCAGAATAATCCCAAACATCTGAACTGCGAGAGTCATCGGTATACAGTCTGTTTGTTAGTTTATAACGAATCGCTCACTTGGCATTTTCCAGTGCATAAATAAAGGACCGAAAAGTGTTCTTATACGTTTCGTCTGCAAGTAATGGCGATTCTGTCTCTGGATTGTATGGTTTGAGTGCCATTGTTTGACAGGTTTGAGAGTTGACATCTAGTTTTACAAAGCTATTTGAGGTTTATCACTCTTTTAAAATGAAATGTAGCAAATTTATTAAACAGTAACAGTGCATACAGGCAATTGGCTGGCAGTAGTGACAAGACGTACAGTTACCATTTCTGATTTCTCATCTTGTCTCATGTAGTTGGTAAAGAAGGTGAGCAAGATGGTAGTTCCTCCTGTTAGAGTTTGTTGTTGGCTCGAGTAATAGTTGCAACTAATCTTGTACTCTCCTGGTTGTGCTGCCTTTAGCATGTATTCTTCAGGTCCGAAACCTTCACGGAAATCACGAGATACAAATCCTCCAATTGGTGTATGTCTATTTCCAAAGTATGCATTCTGACCTGAATAGCATGTTTCGTTCACATGAAGGTCAACATCTGTGTTGTCCGAGTCCCAAGCCTCGTGGAGAGTTAGTTAACACATCTAATAACATACCATTGAAATTCTCAAGTCCAAGTCCATGTGATGTCTGAAGCCCTCATCGCATATTGGTAGTTTTGGATTTTTTGCGAGTACATGATTTAACTCAATGGCTGCGGTGAGTTCAATTTCATTATAGCGAGAATCCCATTGCTTGTAGATGACTTGATTAAACAAATCCGCCGCCTCTTCTAATTTACCCAACTGTTCTTTGGTCAACGCCAAGTCACGGTATGATTGTGGTTGATCGGGTCTCATAGATTTAACCTTATCAAAGAGCATTTCTGCAAGTTCGAATCTCTTTTCCTGATAGAGACGATATGCCACAATTCGATACAATTGTTCACTTTCCAACTCTAATTCCAAAATGTTGGTCAAAATGTTGAGTCCATGTTCACCTTGCTTGAGGTCTGACAAGAAATAGTCGGCAATATCAAGGAAAAACGCTGGTGACGTAGCATACTCTTTTCTCACTTCCAAATACTTTTGATACTTGTCAGTGGCTGATTTGATTGAGTCATGTATGGTTGATCGCTTGACCACTTTTGAACTTGAATGGAAGCAGATGTGCTGGACGAACTAGTGCTTTCTTTCTTCTCTACGCCCTCGTCATCGCTACTGCATCCACCCTCTTCATCTTCGTCTTCATCAAACTCTCCTTGTTCTTCGCAATTTGAAAAATCGTTTGATGGTTCATCAGCAAGAATAGATATCTCTTCTTGTGGAGCTTCAGAGCGTTTTCTCGATGCACTAGAAGCTCTTAAAAGAGACTGAGGAGCTGGACTTGCCCTAGATCTACTCATTGGCGCTTCTCTTCTCATAAACGAAGAAGCAGACATGGAGAGTTCTTCTGATCTCATTTGTAAGCCATCGAGTGACTCTCCTCTTTCTAGTAAGTTATCAAGAACTTTAGGTATGGTCCCTCGAACAGAATCCAAGCTTCTTTGGATTGTTGATTGTTGAACGCGTCTCTCCTCCTCTTGCTTTCTCCTCTCTTCTTCTTGCTTCTTTCTTTCCTCTTCTTCTTTTCTCTTTTGATCTATTGCAGACTTGAAGTCTGTCTTGTGCCACTGTTTGCGTTCGTTCCACTTGGATAAAACGCTTCTGATCTTGTCCTGCTTTTCTTGTTCAGCGGAACGTTGCTTATCTTTCTTTAGTACCATGTACGCTTTGTATACATAGTCCAATGTTTCTGGTGGTGTAATATCATGCTTCAAGTACTGAGACACTTCTTCCAATACAATCAATGAAGTGTTAGCTGTGACAATCTTCCAATCGAGTGCCAATTCTTTCATCTCGTTGGCGAACAACTTGGGGAAAGCACTTAAACTTGCCAACTTTTGCTTGGCCCACAATTTGGGAATAATCTTTTCTTTAGGATTTTCAATGGCTTGTGCAGCGCCAATTTGGATTTCACGAGTCTCACAAACGTCACGACCGTACTTGAATGAGACAACAATCTCTCCTCCACTATTTTTGATTTTACCGTACAAGTGTAAGAATCCACCGGTCTCCAACGTGACTGGTTCATTAGGATAGACTTCTTCAAATTGATCGGGTTCATAGTCGGCAACCAAGAAGAATAATACTGGCGTTCCAATCTTGGCGGCGATTTGTTCATTAGACATTGAGTTTGCGTTCAAGTAGGCTCCTCCACTCTTTGTTGCCATATGCGATAATAAATGTTGGTTGCTTGATTTTGTGGTGGTGACAATGTACATTGGGATAGAATACACCGATTCTGGGTTCACGTCATCGCCAATTGTGTGAAGACCATCAGTGAGAAGAATACAAAAATCTGCATTCTCGTCCAACGATTGTTCAACGTTCTCCAAATTGGTTGCTCCATCAAAAACGACTTGTTCAAATTGTTTCAAAAAGTCTGGTACTGATGCACAACTAATTGCAGGTCTTGGATCTACACTAAAGGCTGTCAAAGTGATTTGCTTTGGATTCAACTTGTTCAAAACGGTGGTCAACAATTTGGTATCCTTGACGTGTTGTTCGCGACGACTGTACGATACGTCGTACAAGATTTGGACATTGTTTGGTTGTGTAACTTCTTTCTCTTTTGGTTGTTCAACCTTGATTCTTGCACAAAAATAGTTACCCTCTACTGTCACTTGGTTATCTTTCAAAGTGTTCTCACTCGAGATTACCAACGCTTCTACATTTGTATCTTTTAGATCGATTTGGGTGGTGCTGTCCTCACGTTTATCACCCTTGACGAGTTGCACATGAACTTTGTCAGAGTTTTTCCATTCAATGTTGGCAGATACGTGGACTGATTCGGCTGGTGTTCCAAATGGTAAAGTAATTTGAGACTGATTATCGACTGTTCCAACTGGCATGTTATAAACAACCTTGATAGTACGGCTTTGGTTTGCATGAAGTGGATAGATCGAGGTTTTGAATGAGTTGCTTTGTGCTGCCATCTCTACAACTGATGCACCTTTTCCACTGCGTACAGCTTCTTCAAAGACGACTTTTGCCTTCTCTTTTTCAATGGGAACGGCGTCTACCATAGTTCCATTAACGTCTAATGCATACCCTGTTACAGTGGCGTCATCAGGCAGCGGAAAAACGAGCTCTCCCTGAAGCGTACGGTTATGCTTGTTGACAAATGTAAGAACAGACGTTACTAATGCGAGAGGTGCTGCAACTTGTACTGATAGTTTGTGTGATGATAGCTCCAGCGGTGTTGATACTTTGTCTGAGAAAGTTATTTGTGGTAACCAACTGTTATGAGCGATTTTGTCTGAGCTTGTCATTGTTTCTGAGATATTTGATGACGTGACAAAGAACTCTGGTTGGCTTTTATGCAGATCTTACAACCATTAAGGACTTACCAAGGAAGTACAGAGTTCGTCTAAAGGTCCACACGCAGCTTGTCTCATCGTACGTAACTAAGCAAACGACCAAGAACTAGTACTGGTCTAAATGAAAGCTATTTATAATGGTAATAATGGAATTCTATGCTGCACAAGTATCTCCTCGCGTATTACTCTGTGTTTTACGTATTTCGTATCACACCTCTGTTTACGCAAAGTTCTCTGTTAGCGACAATGCGTAACGGTTTTTAACTGATGTGTCGCAAAAGTCAACTATCTAATTACCAACGCAAAATTACCTCACTACTCTGACATCCACAACGAAAAGGTGTTCTAGTCAATTTTTTTAATGAACCCGGAATTCGCTAAAAATACTCTCTAGTCAACGTGGATAATATTTTAGGTTGAGTAGGAAAATTGATCTTGTCAAGGAACTCAAAACAAATAACAACAGTTGTACATTAAGCATCATGGCAGATAACGAACATGAAGAGCCTATGACACCAAAGGCTAGAAAACAACAAGAACGTAAGAAACAACACGAAGAATTACTTGAGAAGATCAAGTCACAAAAAGAGAAGAATCGTTTATACGTCGATGAAGCAACACAGGATGATAATTCAGTCGTTTCTATCAACCCAGATACTATGGAAGAATTACAACTATTCAGAGGAGATACAGTAAGACTTATCGGTAAGAAGCACCGTGATACAGTTTGCATCGTTTTGAGCGACGACGATTGCGAGAAGGGAAAGATCAAGATGAACAAAACCGTTCGTAGTAACTTGCGAGTACGCTTGAGTGACGTTGTCATGCTCAAGCCATGCCCAGATGTAAAGTATGGAAAACGTGTACATGTACTACCAATTGATGACACTGTCGAAGGTTTGACTGGTGATCTTTTCGAAACTTTCCTCAAGCCATACTTTTTGGAAGCATACAGACCACTCCGCAAGGGTGATTTGTTCAACGTTCGTGGTGGTATGCGTAACGTAGAATTCAAGGTTGTCGAAACTGACCCAGATGAATTCTGTATTGTTGCCCCAGATACAGTCATTCACTGCGAAGGTGATCCAATCAAACGTGAAGACGAAGAGAACAAGTTGACAGAAATCGGTTATGATGATATTGGTGGTGTCCGTAGACAACTTGCCCAAATTCGTGAAATGGTAGAACTACCACTTCGTCATCCACAATTGTTCAAGAGCATTGGTATCAAACCTCCACGTGGTATTCTAATGTACGGTCCACCAGGTTCTGGTAAGACTTTGATTGCTCGTGCCGTAGCCAACGAAACTGGTGCCTTCTTCTTCTTGATCAACGGTCCAGAAATCATGTCCAAGTTAGCCGGAGAAAGTGAAGCCAACTTGCGCAAGGCTTTTGAAGAAGCAGAAAAGAACGCTCCAGCCATCATCTTTATTGATGAAATCGATTCCATTGCACCAAAGCGTGAAAAGGCAAACGGTGAAGTAGAAAGACGTATTGTATCCCAACTTTTAACATTGATGGACGGTATGAAGTCACGTGCTCACGTTGTAGTCATGGCTGCAACAAACAGACCAAACTCTATTGATGAGGCTCTACGTCGTTTCGGTCGTTTTGATCGTGAAATTGATATTGGTATTCCAGACGAAATTGGTCGTCTAGAAATCTTACGTATCCACACCAAGAACATGAAGCTCGACGATGACGTCGATTTGGAAGTCGTTGCCAAGGATACTCATGGTTGCGTTGGTGCTGATTTGGCTCAACTTGCTACTGAAGCAGCCATGCAATGTATTCGTGAAAAGATGGACTTGATTGATTTGGAAGAAGATACAATTGACGCAGCCGTTTTGGACAGCATGTGCGTCACTCAAGATCACTTCCGTTATGCCATGTCTATTCAAACACCATCATCTCTACGTGAGACTGTTGTCGAAGTACCAAACGTTACATGGGACGATATCGGAGGTTTGGAACAAGTCAAGGCTGAACTCCAAGAAATGGTTCAGTACCCACTCGAATACCCAGAAAAGTATGAAAAGTTTGGACAAAATCCATCAAAGGGTGTCTTGTTCTACGGTCCACCAGGTTGTGGTAAGACTTTGCTCGCCAAAGCTATTGCCAACGAATGCCAAGCCAACTTTATTTCGATCAAGGGTCCAGAATTGTTGACCATGTGGTTCGGTGAGTCAGAAGCCAACGTAAGAAACATTTTCGACAAGGCTAGACAAGCAGCTCCTTGTGTCTTGTTCTTTGATGAGTTGGATTCGATCGCAAAGGCTCGTGGTTCTGGTGCAGGTGACGCAGGAGGAGCTAGTGATCGTGTCATCAATCAGATTTTGACAGAAATGGACGGTATGGGTAAGAAGAAGATGGTCTTTATCATTGGTGCCACCAACAGACCCGATACACTCGATCCCGCTATTACTCGTCCAGGTCGTTTGGATCAACTTATCATGATTCCACTACCAGATGAAGCTTCACGTTTGAGCATTCTCAAATCTTCACTACGTAAGAGTCCAATCGCCAAGAATGTCAACTTGAACGCAATCGCCAAAGCCACCAAGGGATTCTCTGGTGCCGATTTGTCCGAAATTTGTCAACGTGCTGCCAAGTTGGCTATTCGTGAATCCATTTCACGCGAAGTTCAA
>JAESGV010000927.1_pt1 | contig 12673 bp, 7 predicted proteins | sample 9269781 | NCBI WGS metagenome assembly JAESGV01 (sample SAMN15741586, study PRJNA653496) | algae metagenome | isolation source: Tildeniella torsiva UHER 1998/13D and co-occurring heterotrophs from... | place: Slovakia: Slovak Paradise National Park, Hrabusice, Kosice Region | collected 2000-01-01 | reverse complement strand
ACAATCGGCCTTTTAACAACTCAAATAGTGATGTTTGGTTGAATAGTTTCTTAGCAGGTCTTGGATGTCGAACACGATCCATGATACATAAATCATTTCTCATACGAGTCGTTAATTGTACCAAATTGTTATAGATTTGATCAATTTCCATTTTAGGATAGAATACTTGTAGTCTTGTTACGATGTCAGACACAGGTAGTACAGCTACCACAGGTTCAGTCACTGGTTCTTGTATAGGTTCATCAAATGTACGTTTTCTAACATAATCTTGATAGATTACATCATCTGACTCTTTGGTAGGTTGTGCAAATCCACTCAAGTACTGTTCATACACTGGTTCATTATCCATACTTGTATTCGATATAAATTGTGCATAACCAGCTGCAAACTCATTTGTATATTGTGTATAATATTTTTCACAATCCTGTTTGTACTTGCGTTCGGTATCACGATCAGTATGGAACAAGTCTTTTAGAAACGTAGGTTTGGGTGTACATACATGATCCAGTATCGATATCTGATCACGATTCATTTTATCTTCAAACTTGCGTAACACTTGTGACTGTACCGGTGATTGTACACGTGGGAATAGTATAGGTGATACAATACGATCAGGACTAATAGTATGTTGTGTTTCTTCATGAGTATCAGCTCTATCATCTGGTTCACTATGATGTACCAGTACAGTCGATAACAAGTATGGTTCCAAATCTACTACTTCAAATCGATCATAAGTTTCAGAAAAGATTTCTCCATTGGGTGGTTCACTTGTATCATCTAGTTCAATTTTTGAAATGTCGGCTAGTGTTTGATCACCATCCATATCCCATAGTGAAAATAGTTGTGCACTGGGTCGGTAATTTCCCAAAAACAAGTTGATCGCATGCTGTTTGTTTTCATCTTTGAAATTGTTTGAATAATATCTTCTCAAACTTGTCATGACATCCCAACTAAATCCTCTATGATTGATACCTGCACTAACTGTTCTACTGCCACCATACTGTAATGCGATTTTATCTCCTAATGAGTCGTACAGTTCCATCAACGCACGTACAACGTTACTATGATAGACCAAGTGTGGTGTATCTAATATTCCTAGTGCATATAATTGTTGTCCAAGTGCGTATTTTCCAATGAAAAATTGTACAATGTTTGTGCGATCCAAACAATCAATACAATTTGTTCGAATGACTCCTCTTTGTACTGCACTATTTGTTCCATTTCCAACATGGAAAAAATCTGTTTTCCGTAAATTTTCTTCTGCGAATGCGGCAAGTTCATTTAACGCTCTTTCTGGTTTATCTTTGATGGCTCTTCTAAAATCCCATGCTTCATAACCAATTCCAAATCCATGTTGATTCAAATAGTTTACACACTCTTGATAGGCTTGTCCTAGTATACCTTCTCTTGGTTTCTTTTCTTTTCTTTTTACTAGATCGAGTACGACAATTGTTTTTCCATATCGTGTTTGTAATTGTTCAAAATGTTGTTTTGCAGATTCATGACCTGGATCAAATTTTCCCAACTCGATATCTGGTTTTGGATTAACCATTTTCGTGACAATTGTTTGTGACCAATATAATGGAATACTTCCACGTGATTGTACATAGGAACTGAATAAACCTTTTGATTGTCCTTGGTACAGTGAATTGATGTCGAACACTATTTGTTCTGTTTCGACAAAATTGGCAACGTGTCCTGTATCATTGATTCCACGTTTCAAATATCTAGTACCGGCAAAGTATCGACTACGACGACCAATCAACACGACATCAACTGCACGACCGACAACAGAGAGTCTGGTTTGTCCATAATATCCATGGATAATAGGTAGCATCCAACAAGGACTGATTTTTCGTTGCAATAGTGGCTCCATTAGAAACGAGTTCCAAACAAACATTTCAGAATTTTCATCTTTTTGTTGACTCATGTTTTGTTGCAGTGGTCGTGATAAATCGTACAGATAACTGTAGTAAAAATCGTGACTCAAGTCTAAACTCTGAAATGCTTCCTTGTACCGTTGTTCGACATCTTTTGTCAAAATATTAGGTTTCTTTTTTGGTTCTTCGCGTGCTAGATTGATCATTTGAGTACTACGAATTTCATACACGTTGCCAGACCCTACATTTCCCATTCTTTGTCGTTCTGTGACGAGTATCATGTGGTACGACTGTGTGAAACGAATAAAACCTAGTACACCATAGGCTTTTTTGATTCTAGTGCGTAGTCCATTTCTCTGTGAAGAGCTTATCATCTGTAATAACTGCGACATTTGTACGGCACTGTATTCTCCAACATCTTGTATTATTTCCAAATCTTTTGAAGTTTGTTTCTCTATTTTCAAAAATCGATAGTTCATCTTGGCGTTATCGCTACCAACAAGAAAGAACTTGTCATCTGACTCGTATAGTGTAAAGTGTCGAAGTTTGGATGATATAGGTCGCAGTTGGAAATCCATTTTTGTTTGAGTCACAGGAAATTACAATCGGTAACTCTGTGTCCTTGCACAATCTTGTTGTACAGATTTATAACCACATGTTTATAACAACAGTTTTACTACGAGTTATTATAAATTGAATCATATTAGATTTATTACTACATCTGTATATGTTTCATTTTTACTCATTCTATGTAATGCTTCCACTTGCAATAGCTTACCACGTAGTCCCATTTCTATAATACAGTGATAACGACCAACTCGTAGCTTTGTTATTTTATAATCTGCAAACTTGATCATCTTACTTTGCATACGCATGACACTATCAGCATAGTCAATCTGTACGATTGGTTTCACCTCTTTTCGTTTAAAAGTCTTTTGTGGTAACATGTTCGTAAGGAACTGCCCACATACCCATACTTCTGACTCATTAACAACAAAGAAACAATTATGCATATTTGCCGAAATTGCTGTAACATTGTACAATGGTATTTTTGCAAATTCCATAATGTTACCAGCTGTTTTCCGGGTACCAGAACGCTCAGTAAAGATTGGTAATGCTGAACGAAATCCTGTACCGTAACATGAACCTTCTTTTGTGAGTACAAGTGTATGAGTACTTCCACATGCAACATCTTCTGGTACTAGTCCACGTTTTGAAAAAAAATCAATCTCTATACATCTCCATTGTTCACTTTCGTTTTTGGATGTACTACCCATTCCCATCTGACCAAGATGATCAAGACCTATTCCTAGAACACGTCTCGATTCTAGTATAATTAGTCGTCATTCTATGTCATACCTGTGATAAACATGTGGTGATACTTTCCACCACTCATTTTGTATATTGGTTCATTCAAATGCTTATTGTTCCAACAAACGTTAATCGGCTCAGAAGAATGTGCATCTTCATCTAAATCTCCCCATAACCAGATATCATAATTATCTTGTTGTACGATAAAATGCCATATCGATGCGCAAACATTGATAAATTTTTTGTTTTTGAAATATGTTTCTACTTGTACTGGTACGCCAATAAGAGGTCCCCACTCTTCTAACAGTTCAGTGTTCTATTCTTTGTTAGAATGGTATCAGTGAACGTACATCACCACATAAGTAAACAGTTCCGTCTTCTGCCAAGAAGATGCATAGATTTGCATTGGCACTTATTTTAGTAATCTTTTTGTCAAACTGTACTCGTGTTAGTCCGTATGCATAAAACGTCGATAACGGCTGGCCAACTTGTCCCTTTTTGTTACTACCAGCTTGTATGTAAGCATAACATCAAGTATTTACCTGCATATACTGTGCCATCAAGTGTAAGAAATAGTGTATGTAGTTCTCCACAAATTATATCTTTGAATTCGTTGAGTGGTGGTCTGAACACGTCTAAAATGCGAGGTCCAAGTTGCTTCGAACTCGATTTTTCTATTCCTAGTTGTCCCTAACAATTGTTAACACCATGAGTACACATACTTGTTGATCAGAGCCTACACCTATGAATATGTTGGACATAAAACTGTCAATTTTCAGGCGTTTACAAAGCAGCTTTTATGCAATTCTTTCATTTGCACTAGACATGAGCATTTCTTGTTTGTATTGTTTCACTTTCTCTGTTTGTCCACCAAATCCAGGGAAATTTCCTGCTGTATAATATGCCAAGTAATCATGTCTAGCCGACAACAATCGATGCATGTCACCAGGAGCGAATGCGTTTGCCGATTGTGATATTGCATTCTCTAACACTTGCATAACTTCCTGAGGTCTGTTGGTATCAGCATAGTGACTACTAAGTGCAATTAAAGAAAATGAACTGGTAGGATCTAGTTCAATACTCTTGTTCAAATCATTTTCCATGTCCATTTTCCTATCCGAATAGGCGTGTAAGATCCCACGATATGCGTAAAACTGTGCAAGTTCTGTCATCATTTCTGGTTTCATATCTATACATTTTTCATAATCTTGTATGGCTTGATCATAGTGACCATCGGCTCTATGTAAGTAGGAACGATCACGATAGGCCCAACCCATTTCTGGATTTGAAGTTAGGGTTTTATCATAATAAGCCATGGAATCGTCAAACCTTCCTAATCGAATCAATAAAGCAGCGATATTGTTATATCTACTATTAGCGAGGTGGAAAAGACTTACATTATCCCTTCAAATATCGGTCTTTGTGGTATTGTACACATATCTAATGATTCTATCGATATTAGCTATTAAACTGTAACATACCTTGGAAATATTTTATACTTTTAGCATAGTTTTCTGTCGTGTTCCCTCTATTGAATCCATAGTAGAATCCCATGTAAAAGTGAGTATGGAAACTGTTAGGATTATATTCTTTTGATTTTTGGTACATTTGTAGTGCCAGTTGCGTTTTCCCACGATTGATAGCCACTCGCCCTCTAAAAAAATGTTAGGTAAATTATAAAACATACTTGAGCAAGTACAAGAACGAATAGTGTTCATTCATGGTAAACTCTAACATTTTTGGATCGAGTTGGAGTTCATTCATGCAGTGTTGTAGTCTGTCAATCACTAGTTGGCAAATATACATGCTATATTCAAGTTCGTGACTGCATTCTAGTCGTTTGTTCAACGCGTCAGAATCCAAAGTGTTTGCAATGTACATTCTAGTTTCATAATTGATGGAATTATGATCAATGGACTGTTGGAATAATTGTAGTGCTGTTAATGGATGGTATTTGTACCGCTCCAAGCACCCACGCATCATCAAATCGTATGAACTTTCTTTATCAAGTTGTTGTAGGTGGTGCCGTATTTTTGTACGCATATAATCTTTTTTCACGAGTTTTATCGTTTCCACCACCTCCAGTATGCGCCACTCGAAGAATAATTGTCGGGAGAATTTCGTATCGTCATCTAGTGACTCTATTGCTTGAATGGCCACGTCACAGGTTACGTTTTGCAAATGTTGGAGAAGGAGTTGTACAAACTCTTCCTCGATTGAAGTCTTCATTGAAGTTGTTTGTCAGTTGGCCACAAACTAAACAAACAGGAGAAAAACTTTGTTCATTATTCAAGAGGTACAGAGTACAGTAGTAGCACAGATTCACTTCGTACAAAAAAAAAACTGGCCAAAATATGAAAGAAATGTAAAAGTTCAATTTTTGAAGATTAGCAGAACATCCAAGCTCATAGACTAAGAAATTACGCATTATGCCAAACATTTGTTCATTCCTTATTTTCAGGCTTTTCAGATTCTTTTGCTTCTTTGATTCCATCACGAATTATGTTTTGTAGCTCTTCTTCACTAAAATTATCTATAGAATTGTTGCCATTGCTTTCTACCAACACAAACTTGTATTGACCATTTCGCTCAGGTTGCTTTGTTTACCAATTTTAAGTGCTGGTGCACATATGTTTTCTAGATCTGTCTCAACAGGTGATGTTTCACACTACTAGTTGTGTATAATCTCTTATTTCATTTTAGTTTTAATTTCTTTTTAGATATAATATACATAGCCTTCCAATTCCCTTCGTTTGCAGCTATAGCAAGTAGGAAAAGGTAAATCTTTTTTAAATCAGTTGGATCTTATCTATTATATATTAGCATTTTAATAATTTTTAGATGATAATAATAGTAACATGCTATATATAATAAATACAATCTACTCTTTTTAATTTTAAATCTACACTATAATTGATAAACCATTTAACAATTTTTAAATTGTTATAAGTTACTGCATTATAAGTAGGCGTTAAGTAAACTAAGTTATATACATTGAAAAAAATTCCAAATTTATATTTTTTATACTTAACAAATATTTCATAGTTTTTTAATTTATTATAATAATTGTATAAATCTATAAACATTGTTGAATTAAGGATGCACATACATTAAATTGTGTTATTTATTTCAAAAGAGTTATATTATTGCTTTTTTATAGTTTAATTTAAATATATAAGCAAAAAAAAATAAAAAAAGAAATTTTTTAGGTAGTTGGCAGGCTTTTTGAATTTTTTGAAATGGTTTAGCCTCTGGTTAAGGGGCTGAACCAATTAAATAATTCAAAAAGGCTGTCAACTAGCAAGATACTAATAAAAACCTATAATAAACTGTTGTAATAATGTTATATGCTTACTATATAAGTTGGGGCCTCTTTTTTTATTATAAGTATATATTATAAAATATAAGTTTGTTTAAAATATGAATTTTATTTATATTATAATAATTTAAATTTTATAAATTTTTAAAAGTAAGATTATTTAAATAATAAAATCTACTTTTTACTTATTCTGTTTTTTATTTGCTTGTAGCTGTTTTTTTTTACTTTTAAATTTCTTTATTAAAAATAAGATTTTTAACAAATATAATTAAGTTTATTCTAGCTTTTATGCTTTATATAACATTTCAGCTTTAAATAACTTTTTTATTTGCACTTTTTAATATATTTAAAAGATAGAATATTAGTAAGCTGCTTTTGAGCTTTTTTGTTTAGCTTTAAAACTATATCTTTATTCTTAAAAAAACTACTTTTAGAGGCTTACTATATTTTTTAAATACTTTAGTAGCAACAATAACAATATTACTTGATTTAATATACTTATACTTGATTTATTTTCTTATAACTGCTAACTTTACAATTAAAATCATCTTTCTTTTTAAACATAATGATTAATAACCTTTTTTTATATATTTATTAAGAAATATCAAATTATTTACCTTTTTTTCCAAAAAAATCTTAAACTTAACATTATTATTACTGTTTTTATCAGAATTGTCAACAATCTAATTACTGTTATTATAGTAGTTATTAAAGGTACATGCCACTTTTTTACTTGTTTTTTAATGATCTTTTATATGTTGACAAAGTCTGTTACCTTTATGTTTAGCATATTTCTTTAACTTTTTTTATTAAATTTAAATTATTTGAGTAGCATTTAGCTTAAACAACTTATTATAATTACATAGATATATAAAAGCACCAACATTTTAATATACTAAGATTACATAGATACAAAGCTTTTTTTATATAGTAAATAAAACAGCTATATCTTATAGTTGTCTATTTAATGTACTATGCAAGCTTATTTTTATCTGTTATTATATTATATATGTAAATAGCATTTAATTTATCTTTTTCTTTTTAATAAGTTTTATTATAATTTGTCTTGCAGTAACCCTATATGCTTCTGCCTTTATTAATGTAATTAAGCACATTATATCAAGCTTTAATACATATATAAATAAAGTAAAAGATGTTATTAATACAATGCAGGAAATTTTCAACATATAATTAAATAAATTTAAAAGTATATACAGTTAGCTGTTTTTAAATTAATTTTGATATGCTATTTACTAAACAATATTTTCCTTTTCCTTGTAATTCAAGTTCAATATATATAACTTACTTAATATAAAATTTGACAATTTTTTTAGTTAAAGTAAAAACATTTGCGTTTCAATTTGTTTTATATTATGTGATTATTATAACATTTCAATCTAACAGAATTTATAATATAATGTTTTTAAAGATTATTTTTAAAGTTTTTACTGTATTTAAACATATAAGTATAATATTAAAAGATTTTTCTTTAAAATATATCTGCAAGCTTTAATAATATTGCCTTTTATATATTTAATGTCAGAAATAATTAATATATTAGCATTTTAAAATTATTGTTAAATTTTAATCAATTGTAGCTATATTAATAATAATAAGATCAATGTACTATAAAATGTTTTATATAGTTATAACATGTTAATTCAAGGTTTGCTTGATGTGTATAACTTTATATCAAAGAATTTCATGTTAGCATTGCTTTATAAGTACTATAACATTGTTAAAGCCGCAAAAAATATCAATAAATGCTTGATATTGTAATTAAAAGCTGCATAAAAACTGGCATTAGAATATATATACAACTTATAGTAGGTTAATGTCAATAATATGCAGGTTAAATATCTATAATAAGAGGCTTACAGCAAGAAGAAGTTTTTAAACAAGTTTGCTGATATTGTAATTTATAGACATACTATTTATACATTGATATAATATTTTTTTTTTGTTGTTTATATCAATTAAATCATTTATAATTGAAAACAGTAAGAATATAGCTTAACTATAGTTGTTTTTATACACAAACCTAAAGTATTAGATTGCTTTTGCATAATAGGGATCTTGTGTTAATAATATAAGTTTAATTAGTTAAATTTAATCTTTATTAGTTTAACACTATTTTACAAATTTTAAATGTTACTATTAAAGGTAAACCAACCAGGATTATTGTTCATAAAGTAATGCAATAACAAAAACAAAAGGATTTTAATGTTTTTATTATTGCTTTTGGCATTTAAGCTAAAATCAAACCAATTTATTGTTAAAAAGTTGTATAATTATCATTAAAAAGTTTGTAAAAAAGAAATTTAATGTGTTAAAACCTATTAATTTTTAACAAATATTAATGTTAATATATATATTACAAATTCTGTTAAAGCTGTAAATAATAGCTTTAATAAAAGTGTAAAGCTAACAGATGTGTAAGATAAGATAAGTTTTGAATTGAAATTTTAATTAACTTTTATAATTTCACTTTTTAAGCTTATAACAATAGTTTTATCAGCAAAATATTATAATAATAAGTGAAAAATTCTATTTATAAAAAATAGAAAGTTTATGTTTAATAAAGTAAATATATTTCTAATTTTAATCTATTGTTTAAGCTATTAAGTTTTTTATTGTGTCTATTATATTGGTGTTAATATGTATTATATAAACATATTATATATACTTATGCTAATTATATTTTTCAAGAAGATGTCTTTTTTAAAAGTGTAAACACATAATTTAAATTATATCTCTATTGGTAAGATGTGTAAAATGTATAAAGCTATGTAAAATATATATTTAAAACTAAAATTTATTGAAATTAGTTAAAATATAGACATTAACAAGCTAAAAAAATGTTAATTTGTCAAGTACAAGAGTGTATAATAAGTAAAAGAAAGTAAATTAACTTTATGTCAATAAGATATTGCTAATAAGAAAGTAAGTGTAAAGTCACTTATTAAAAAGCCAGTTAAGAAAGCTTTTTTTCTTACTGCTGGAATAAAGCTTAACTTTAATAAACTACCATCTTCAATTAAGCAAAACAAGGATGCAAACTTTGTAGTAAATTTGTCATACTTGTTAGATTTGTTTAATATATTTAAATTACCTGTTGCTATTACTTTAAAAAAGTTTGATTTAATTAAGAAGAAGGTAAAAAAGAAGAAAATAAAAAAGAAAAAGTAATAAAAAATAGAAAAAAGGTACAAAAAGAAGCAAAACAAGAAGTAAGAGTGGAAAAGGATAAAAAAAGGTGTTAAAAGAGAATAAAAAAGAGAAGTAAGATAAAATACTAAGTTATGCCTAACTTATTTAGTGTTGCTATTAAATTAAAGAAATAACTAATTTTAAAAGAATAAAAGTCTGATAAATGTAAAAGAATAATATATGAGATTAGTATTATCATAAATAAAATTACAACTTTAATAAAAAAATAAATTATTTCAGTTTTTTACTTTCTGTATAAAAATGTTTTATATTTTAGTAAACCTTATTATAATTGCAATACTAGTAAAATATAGTTAATACTTTGTAAATATTAATTGTAATATTTTAATTTGTTTTATTTTTAATGCTTGTAATCTAAATATTTGTAATAATGGAGTTAGTATTTATTAATTACTATAAAAATGTATATGCAAATTAAAATTCCAAGAAAAGCTTTATAACAAATATATAAATAGAATTTACAGTGGAAAAAGTGTAATACACTTAATATAAGTATGTATATTATAATAAAATTCTTTGCAGCACTTATATTGTTACTATTACTGATTGATATTATTATTATATTAATATTTGATACATAATACTATAAAACTGTTTATTAATATAAATAAGATTTTAAAAGATTTAAATAGTGTTAATATAAATGCATTTAAATATAAAATATAAATATTAAGATTTTTTTAATATTTAAATATATTATTATTATTTATAAGTGTTATATTAAATGTAATTTGTATGTAATGTTGCAACTATAACAATGATGTAATTGATAATACTTTCTCTATTATAAAAATATTTATTTTTAAATCTTCTGTTATTTTATATAATATAGTTACTTAATACTTTACTTTATAAACATAATACAAATAATGCTATGTCAACTTTAGATCATTATATAACATTTTATCTGCCTTTTGCCACTTTCTTACTCTTTAATAAATTTCTGGCATATTTGCTTTATAGTTGTAATAACTTATAATATATAAGTACTTTTTTATAGTTTTTAAAATCTGTAATTACTAAGTTAGAATAAGCATTTAATGTTGTTGTAACTAGAGTGTTTAACATGCAATTTTAATATCTTTTTAAGGGTTGGTATTCAGATATATCTATAGGCATCAAACACTTTATAATATGCTTTTTTATGAGCCTTTGTTCTAAATTTGTATTTGCTGCCATATTTCCCTCCATAGCAATATTCTACTGTTGGTAATGACACTGGCTTTGTACTTACTTGTGTCATAATTAACCGCTACATGAACTTGGAGCAAGTTTTACAAGATTTGTGTTGTGAAGAAAATAGTCCCAGCTTCAAACTGGTTACTCACATTTATTATTCTTGAATCAGGTATTGTACAAATACAATAAGCAAAATGGCTCCAACAACAGTAATACTCTTGTTCTCAAATAGTCCTAGTCCATTGCTCCTAACAACCTGTAGTGGTTGATAGAACGGTGCTAAACTATTTTCTGCAGTAACAATATTGTGGTGCCCACAGTGTACACTAGTTACATTCAACCCAGCTAGTTTGTTTGCTGCATCTACTCTAACAATATAACTATATGAATATTGACTAGTTCCATCTCCTAGTTGAGAGTATTGATTGTGTCCATATCCATACAAATAATCCGATGTTTGTATCAAAGTATAAAAATAACCTGGATGAATTCCAATGATCTTTTTACCTGCCAGGTAGTTGTATAGATCATTCACAGGAACAGGTACCGCAGAATCGGTAAAAGTACCATCTCCTAACGCACCAAATACATTATATCCCCAAGAAAACAACTTGTTGTCACTTGTCAAACAGGAAGTGGACCATGCTGCTCCAGCGATATCAACAACTATTTTTCCTTTCAATGCGCCATCTGTTTTAACAAGTACTGGAACGTTACTATCTCGAACATTGCCATTTCCTAATCTTCCATTTGCACCACATCCCCAACTAACTACTTTTTGATCTTTAGTCAATGCGGTAATGGTTTCTGAATGTCCGCTGAGTTTGACAATAGATTTCCCACGTAGTACTCCTGCAGTGTATACAGGTACAGGTGTTGTTTTGTAGTGGTTTGTACCATCTCCAAGTTGTCCATTATCATTGGCTCCCATAGCATATACTTTACCTTGCACGAGCAACAACGTATATTCATTAGCAACGTGTATACTATCTATGAGTAAATTACCAAAATCTACAAGCGTAGGAGTATCTCTATTAATCGTAGTTCCATCTAAATATTAAAAAGGTGAATTTCGTCGTACCTCCTAAGCCTCCAAAACGGTTTCTTCCCCATGCAATCACTTGATTTTGTTTTGTTAAAACCATTGTATGATATTGTCCTGTAGTTATCGATTTAATACCACTAACTAGTAGACCTGACGTGTCTAGTTTTTTTGGTTCGTTGACTTCGTTTGCATGACCAAGGCCACACTGCCCGTATGTATTCCAACCAGTACAATACATTTCATCATCTGTAGTAATGAGAAACGTATTTTGGTTTCCAACTGTTGCTTGTACGATGTTTTTGTTAGCTGGTGGTGTGATCTTGTAGAGCACTGACCTGGTACTCGCCCTCCCATCTAAGAGCTGTTTGTGTTCGTTTCTGCCCCAAGAAAACAAGTGTTGATACCTTGGGAGTACAGTAGTATTTGTACTAGTGTTTGCACTTGAAAGTAGCAACAGCAAGAAAACGAGCATAAGGTTGCATCTCGTTACTGTATGGCTGGGCATGACTGTCATTGTGACGTCAAGTTGTTGAGTTTAGATTGTCCAAATAAGAATTATGCTTCAAAAACTAAAACGAACACTGTTCACAACCATGGAGTACCAACCAATATTCGACGTACGAACATGCCACACACGACCTGTGCAACGTTTAGACTATAGAAACAAACAAATTCTTGCACCTATGGTTCGTGTGGGAATTCTACCTT
>JAESGV010000926.1_pt1 | contig 12675 bp, 12 predicted proteins | sample 9269781 | NCBI WGS metagenome assembly JAESGV01 (sample SAMN15741586, study PRJNA653496) | algae metagenome | isolation source: Tildeniella torsiva UHER 1998/13D and co-occurring heterotrophs from... | place: Slovakia: Slovak Paradise National Park, Hrabusice, Kosice Region | collected 2000-01-01 | reverse complement strand
GTGGACATGTTGGTTCGTTGTTTGCGAGTTTGAGTTCCAACCAAAAAAATCAGTGGATCAAGAAAAACGATTGGGTGGCAAGGTTGACTAACAGGAACTCTGTTTTAAAAGAGTTCTACAACTCTTGCTTTTTACTTTCACCACGAAAGTAGAACAAATACTGAATACTAGGTACTAAAGAATAAAAATTTTTATTTTCGATTCATTGAATTTATTTAATTTGCTATTTTTTTTTCGTAAAATATAGCCAGTTCTGACGGGGTAGAACAACAGCGCTCATTGGGAAGCATACTATTACGTTTGCAGAAAAATTGTAAACCCGTTGACTTGTACAAAAAATACTTATGGATGACATCGAAGAAGAGTACACAAGATCATTAGAAAAGCAAAAGTCGGCTATAGGATCTTTACATGAAGAAATCGATATGTTAATTGAGACTGTTGAATTTTGTCGACAAGAGATACAAAACAATGGTATTTGAACAAGAACAAACACTGACAGTAGCAGAAAAAGCAAATATCGCAAATTTAGCTCAAAAAATGACAACAAATATATCTACCCGCTATTCAAACGTTCAAAAGATACACAAAGACGTTCATTCAACTTTTCAAAAACTCGGAAAATCTGTCGACAAAACAATGCAGCAACACCAAGAGCAAGCGAACACGAAACCACCGAATTGGACTGTAGATAAACAACTGATGAATCAAATAGTTGCTCAACATCTATATCGCGAGGGAGAATTTGATGTAGCAAAGAGGTTTGAGCATGAATCAAATATTCAAGTTGGAGAAGAGTATAAGAGGCCTTTTGTACAAATGTTTACAGTTTTGCAAGAGCTTCAGAAGAGAAACATAGAACCTGCGTTGAGGTTTGTTGATCGTTTCAGTATTTAACTCTTTTAGATGGTGTACAGAAAATGGATTACAGAATAGTCAGCTTGCGTTTCAACTTCACAAATTAGAGTTTACTCAATTACTGAATTCTACCGACTCCAACAATTCTAAAAGAGCCATAGAGTATGCTCGGCAACATTTTAGTGCGTTTGCTAATCAAAACAAGGCAGAAATATTTCATTTAATGGGGAGTGTTTTGTATGCTGGTAGATTACATACATCTCCTCGATACTGTGATTTGTCACTACAACATGAGCGAGCGCAACATTTATGGATGGATGTTGCCAATGATTTGAAACGAGAGTGTTGTAGAATTAGCGGAAAACCAACTCAGTCGCCACTATATGTTGCTGTGACGGCTGGATCACAAGCTCTACCAACACTAATCAAAATGATATCTGTAACGCAAGGAAAAGCAGGTATCGATCAAGTAGTTAATTTGAGCAACAGTGAAACTTTGGGTGTCGAAATTGAACTAGATGATTCTTTTCAATTTCATTCCATATTTGCATGTCCTGTATCAAAAGAACTTGCAACACCGGATAACCCACCACTGTTGCTACCATGTGGACATGTATTGCTAAAGACGTCAGTACTCAAACTAGTAAGATCACATGCAAGATTTAAATGTCCGTACTGCCCAACAGAGTGTTCTGTTTCTGACTGCTCTCCAATATCATTTTAAGTGTAAAATTATTGTACTTATGTTTAGAAATTTGTAGAGCTGGAATCTGGTTAATTACTTGGATTTGTAAGCCCTATCAACCACGAACAGACTACTACGTCCTCATAAAGGCTCGCGCTATGCGAACTTGTTTTCACTCCCTAAACGGTTTTTAACAAATGCAGTGATTGTACCCAATGCAGCAGAGATACAAAATATGAGAAACGCAGGGCTCTCTTTTGAACATAATGGTTTGGCAGTTATTGATTTCATCAACAAGATCGCACCAAAAAATAAGGATATCGTTCCAGCATACAAGAGCAAAAGCCACTATCAAATTTATCATTGTTTGGTCGATACTGCCACCGAATTACAGGCAAACAAGTTCGTTGATACCGTCGGAATTGCTTCGTACATTCTATTGGGACCACGAGGCATTGGCAAGACAACATCTTTCAGAAATTTTGTACAAGTCGTGCCCATTGTATGTCCTGATGTTATTCCTGTATATATTTCATATATGGACGTACTGAGCGAACCCATTTTAAGATCGAAGACTATTCTAGAAATTGTAGAATTGCAGGTTAATAATTTTGGTGTCACTACCGACCAATCTACAGAATACGTGTTTCTACGTTTGTTTGATGCATTGACTGCGAGCAACAAACGTGTACTGTTAATCATTGACGAGATGGAAAAGCTTTATGAAGTTGATCCATTCCTTATGAACTGGTTTGAAACGTTAACGAGAAGCTTAGGCGAGTTGGCAAAGATTGGCGATGATGCCAGTGGTCTATTTGCTTGTATCTTATGTGGATCATCAGTACACCTACCTACGCTAGTATTCGCTAACGGAAAAGACAATCCATCGTTCGTGAAAGACTACCCATTGGTGCAAGTTTCGATCAATCTAAATGACTCGAAGTTCAGACCTCGTACAATTTATGCAACTACAACAGAGTTAGACAGTCGCAAGCATTCTATATAATGGTGACCATTCATAGATGCTGGTTTGGGCTCACAATACAGCCAGCGCTTTAGTTTATGATAAAATGTTATTTCAGTTACCAATCTTTTTCTGTGACATACTTACAACCAGAAAACGGTAAAACGCAGCCATAACTTCCAAGTGTGAAGACAACATGCAAAGTGCTCCTGGTGCAAACCACCTTGTCAAAGAACCACAAACTATTACGAACGGTTTCGTAACAAAAGCAAAAGCGTATTTATTAGGTGGAATAGCCACGAGCACTGCAGCAATAGTCACAAATCCTATGGATGTTGTCAAATCTCGATTACAGGTGCAAGGAGAATTGCACAAATACGACCCAACAAAACTGGTCTACCGCGGTCAATTGGATGCAGTAGTTAAGATTTTCAAAAGTGAGGGATACATAAATGGTTTGCAAAAGGGACTCGCCCCTGCAATGGCGTATCAGTTTTGCATGAATGGAATGAGACTAGGAACGTATTCACTTCTGAGTACTACAACCCAAAACTTGATGCCAGAGTACAATTTTATTAGATTGTTGTTGTGTGGCGCTTTCTCTGGAATGGTTGGCGCATGTAGTGCAAGTCCATTGTTTCTCGTTAAGACAAGAATGCAAATACAGTCGAATACCTCAAAAATCGGAGAGCAATATAACTACAAAAGTTCGTATGACGCCCTAAAATCAATTTATAAGAATGAAGGCATTAAGGGTATGTATCGAGGAGTTTCTGCGGCAGCTTTACGTGTTGCTGTGGGTTCATCAGTGCAATTGTCGACTTATGATATTACCAAACAAAAATTGGTGCAAGAGTTGAAAGAACACGGCTATGACGACAAATCTATAACTGTTCATTTCTTGGCAGCAGCAACTTCTAGTTTGTTTGCTACATTTGCAATGAATCCATTTGATGTAGTGTCGACTCGCATGTACATGCAACGCGCAGGCAATGAAAGAAAATATACTGGTATTTTGGATTGTATAACAAAGACGTTACGTGCGGAAGGGGTCAGAGGGGTTTATAAGGGAGCATTGAGTCAATATTATAGATTGGCTCCACACACAATTCTTACATTCATACTATTCGAACAATTAAAATATTATTTTAGTTAATTTTTATCTATTCGTGCTTCCAAATTTCTAATCTTTTCTTGCATGACAACTGTTTCTTGCTTGATTTCTCTCAACCACGCTTGTTCGTTTCTAGCTCTATGATGAATTCTCATCTGAGTTCTTTCAACGTATGGATGATTTTGTTGAGCAAAGTTGTCATAAACTACCATGTTACTAAAGTTATTGATGTGTTTCTGTTCGATAGATGTTTCTGTATTTGTAATGTGAGCAATAGCGTTAAATGCAGCTTCTCTGATCATCTGAGCTTCATCGCTGCATGCGTGACGAATTGTGTTATCGATTCTATCGACACATTCATGACATGAAACTCTTACTTGAGCTAGAGCAAATAGAATCGATTCTCTGCATTCAACACGTTCTTCGTGGTATCTCTCTAACAAAATCTCTGCAGCTGTTTCTCCCAAATATCCTAAACCAAGATAACCACCTTTTCTAACTAGTGCATAAAGATAACGATTGTCTTGATCGATGTGTTTTGTTATAAAATCTACAGCTTCTTGTTCGTTTGAATGGATTTGAGAACCAAAAGCTTCTAGAGCGTTTGCTTTAGCCATATATGGTAGCTCTTCTTGCCTTGAAAGGAACTCAAAGAGTGATCTTTTGATGTTTGCATCACGAAAATCAATACACGCTTCTGTGTATTGTATCATTACCATTGGATCAGTTTCAGCATCTAAAAGTGTACAGATTGCCTTTGATGTATGAGTGGTCTTGTTCTCACCCATGTGTGATACTGCATATGCTTTCACTCCGTAAAACTTTTCTTCCATTAGAATCTTAGTTAGAGTTTCAATAGCATACTTGGTACCAATGTCGACCAAGCCTTTTGCAGCACGAATTCGGTTGATAACGTCGCTCTTGCTGTATTTGAGTGTATTAATAAAGATGTCTTGTCCAGGATTGTAGTCTTCCAAATCGAAAAGTACTACCTTGCATTGTGGATCTAATAGTATAGCATATACTTGTTCTCCAAAGTTAAACTCAAGCTCGACTATTGCGGTATTTTCACCGTTTGAGAACTTGAACATGCAGTGCTCTTCTCTGAAACTTTTTTCTTGTTTGATAGCGATTGTGGCTTCTATTTCCAAATCAAAAGACTTTGGAACAAACTTTTGTTCGTACTTGGTGGACTGTACTTGTTTCATTTCGATCCATAAGTTTGTTGCAGAAATGTCTATCTCTGTACTGATGACTGGATAGCCGCAGCCGTATATCCACTGGTCGTAAAAGCGAGAAAGATTCACTTTGGACGAACTCTCTAAACACTTTCTAAAGTCTGATTCTTCAACAACACGATTATTGTATGTTTTTTGATACTCTTGTACTCCAGGCCAAAACGAATCTCCAAGTAAGGAGTTTAGCATGTGGATACGTAGTGCACCTCCGTTGTACGTATGTCGATCGTACGTGTCCCAACTAGTATCGTATTGTCGTGTTACTATTGGTCTAATATACTCTGTTTCGCACTCTTCTATGTAGCCTATAAAGAGCTCATATAATGAGTGGTGAAATTCGTCAATGCTCACGTTCTGATGTTAGAATATAATAAATTTCATACGTCTTTGAGGTACATAGTTTCAAGTACAGTCGCCCATGACTCTTTTAACCAAGTAGTATTAAAGTCGCGAATTACTACACTGTCTCCAAAGTAGCAATGTGCAAGCTCATGAAGTACTAAGGTATCGATATAGATTCTCCATTCCCGCTCAAAGTTTTTATCCAGAACATATTGGAAATCATATGTCTAATGGTGAGAATATGATACCTAAGAACTTACTGGTAAAGAAATGTTCTCCATCGCAAACAGCTTTGGCGCGGCCAGCGAATAGTACTTGGCATATGGAAACGGTTTGTCTAATAGTTTCTCTAGCCATTGAATCATCTCCGGTGTTTTGCCAAATGTCAACTCTAAACACTCTACATCGACACCCTTTGGCGCAATGTGCATAATATCCACAGTTGTTACGTTTGGGTCAACAACAGGTTTGTATGTAACGAATTCTCCAATGGCAATAACAATCAAGTACGCAGGACAAGGCGTATCTAACACCCATTGAGTCGTTGTGTTATTTTCAAACATGTTCATTGCTTTCATAACACCATTCGCAAAGCATGAGTACTTGCTTGGAGCAGTAAGTTTGATGTCTAGTGTGGTTCTTATAGATGGATGATCTATACATGCCAGCCAATGTCTTGCGAGTTGCGATTCCACATCAGTCACCATGTATTCACCTATTTGTCTCTTATCATGGATTCTAGATTGCGTTTCATTATAGACTAGGCCTGGGCGAGCGCTGATAACTGAGTATGTCATCGTGACAGCGATCTCTTCACCTCTTTTGAGAGATCTATTGGCTAAAGTTACCGTAACTTTGTTACCGTTGTATTGCCATCTATCGACGTAAATATTGTCTTCTACAATGAAATCATTAAACTTCACTGCATTAAACTCGAGGATATCGGGTCCTGTCTGGGTTTTGTTCACACGTATCGAAATAGTAACTCGTACTCGCATCGTTTTGCTCGCCAATGAATTGATACTAACTGATAAGTCCGTATGGAAAGGCTCGTATTGTAAATCAGGCGCATAGTTTGTGCTTGGAGAAAATAGTTGTGATGGATCTTCGTATTTGAGTGTAAATAATTGTGCGTCTCTTGCACCAATGTGAGCAGTCGGATACGTTATTGGTGCCTTATGTTTGCAGGGCATGTCAGAGTTATTTGGTTTTACAAACGTCAGCAGACAACGAATGCAAACAACCTCATAGTCTTCATCTTCATTGTTGTTGACAGGAATATTTTTTGCTCAGTTTTGCATTCTCAATGACTTTCGCTCGAAGAACCAAGCTTTGTTGCAAAACATTGAACAACTAGAGGCGGCAACGTTATCAACTTCCTCTTGTTGAATAACACTGAATTTGTGAAAGGTTATGACTTCACACTGGAGCAACGAGTACATCAAGTTTGTCAACGATGTAGGGATGACAAAGTCCAAAGAAGTGCGCTTGTTCTCAACTATTGACTAAAAAAATAGGAAGAAGATCTCATTGTGGAGGAAGAATTAACAAATTTGAAGACAAACCTAATCGCATTAGTTGGAAAGCCACAGTCTAAACGCGAAGCAATAATGAAATTAATATACTGTGAGATGCTGGGACACGAAGTGGAGTTTGGATGGATTCATGCGATTAACTTCGCTAGTAATGCTAATGCTTTCGAAAAACGATTGGGATATGTTGCTGTTGGATTGTTTCTTCACAGGAAACACGAATTACTATTCCTATTGATAAATAGAATGCAACAAGTATGTTTGATCTTCGAGTATTCACAATATAGGACTTGCAAAGTTCCAATTATTTAGTAGTTAGCGCAGTACTCTCAGCATTAGCAAAAGTTATCAGTGAAGAAACAACACCAGCTATACTTCCGTTCCTAACGACAAAGAATATAATGGAGCATCCTAAGGTTTGTTAAAATTGTGTTTCTAATACGTTAGGGAGAAATACGGAAAAAGTTTGTGATTGTTATACACGCTATTTACCAACAATCCAAAAACACATGTAACGAAGTCGACGGTTACGTTAGAAAAATGCTAGTGGATACAGATCCATCCGTTATCCTGCCTTGTATTAATTTATTACTAGAATTAATTCAAGATCAAGGACGAGATAGGTATTTGGATTTGGTACCTGCACTTGTTAGCATACTCAAACAAGTTGTTGATCACACTCTACCGCATGCTTATGATTATAATCGATTGTCAGCTCCATGGTTACAAATTAAAATGCTACAAGTTTTGGCGTTGCTTGGAAAAGGTAAAAAAGAAGTGAGTCATAGTATGTATGAGATTTTAAGGTACTTCAAATTCAACTAATTTAACAAAATAGGGTAGTTATGAAACGTAGTTCTAATGGAACGAGTATGGGAAATGCAATTGTTTATGAGTGTGTTAAGACAATAACTGAAATACATCCAAGTAGTGCTATGCTTGGTGTCGCATCGCATTCTTTAGAATTGTTTCTGCATTCCAATTCACCGGCGAATTTAAAGGTATGCCGAATCATGCTTGTTAACATCGTAGTACATTGGTGTTGAGTCCTTGCGACGTTTAATAGACTTTGGTGTAAAAGATAACAAACAAGAGGCAATTATCGAATGTTTGGAGGCCAACGATGAGAGTCTACAACGAAAGGTAATCAATCTAAAGTGACTAACAAGTAGACATTGCAACTCATGTACAAAATAACAAATCCACTAAATGTAAAGATTATAACAAAGAGGCTACTGGAGTTTTTAAAAAAGACAGTAGATCCATACATGGCTAAAGAGCTGGTATTCGAGATTTCTACTCTCGCAGAAAAGTTTGCTCCAAATCCAGAGTGGTATATCGATGCTATGAACAAGCTACTTTTGGTTGGGAGTAAATGGATTCCAAATTCAACTGTTCAGGACATGTTAGCCGTGATATCTGAAGATCAAGAGGATGGTTCTAAATTTCAAATACATTGTGTCAATTTATACTACAACATGGCGATAAGTGGAAATACCGTACCTGAGAAGCTAGTACAAATAATGGTGTGGGTACTCGGTGAATACAGTGCCATATGCGAAAAAGGTACACAAAACGATATCGTTCAAGTTCTAACGGATCAAATGGAACAGCAGTACGACGATGAAAATACTAGACCTCTAATTGTTTCGGCACTGTCAAAAGCAATAGCGAGATCGCCAAAGTCAACTGTCCCAACAGAGCTTATTTCAAAGTGTACGATGTCAAAGAATACTGCGTTGTGCCAAAGAAGTTTAGAACTTTTGGCCATGTCAGATAAGATGGAAGAGTTTGCATCTATTATTATCGGAAAAGAGGACATAGAAGTCGATTCTACGCTGAGCTTTTTAAACGCATACGTCCAACAAGCAGAAAATAAGGGAGCGAGAAGGTACGAAAAAGAAAACTTTGACAAGTTTCTGTCAGAAAACAGTAAGTTCATGTTATACAATAATAACCATAGTAGAACGTGCTACTAGTTTGAAAGTAAAATCTTACGCACCTCCGGCTTCAAATAAACGAGCAGTGAGTGGTGCAGAGAAAACAAATAGTACAATCTTCATTCCACCGTCGTTAGAGTCACAGGCATCGGTAGAGGAGTTGAGTACTTCACTTCGAGTTACTGCGAAGAACAAGTGGACTGATGAAGGTTACGCAGACGATACTGTCCCTGTACAAGAGGAAATAATAAAAAAACCAAATCAAATTTGGAAAGATGAAGTTGAGGAGCCGGTAGCACAACCTACTGTGGTACATGAAGTAGGAGAACATGTTCCAGTTCCAAAGAAGAAAAAGAGAGATGTAGAAGAAATATTCAAAGGAATGACAGGTCTAAAGTTTGGTGTTAAAACAAAAAAGACAAAGAAAGTTATTAAGAACAAACCAGTGATCAAGGAGCCAAATTTGCCTGATAATTCAGGACAACATATGACTATCGACAAAGAATTGAAAAATGAGCGAAAATCACATACGATGGTAAAAGAACCTCTACTTCAGTGGGGAGATGAAGATGAATCTGGTAGTACTAATGACGTAGAGTTTGAATCTTCGTTGCTGTCAAGTATTGTACACTCTAACGCTTTTGAAAACAATGAAGTTGCATTTGTAAGGCACAGGTTAGATGAATTGAGCAAGAGTAGCTCGACAGATCCTGAATCAGAGAGCAATATAACAGTATACAAAGTGTTCGAAGACAACACAACTGTGCTCGTGATGCAAATTGATAAATGTGTAAAGAAAGTAGTAGTAGAACGTGTACATCCCAAATCATTTGATACTACGTTTGAGAGAGTAACTGGTGTTGCTAGTAATGACACGATATCGCTTCAACCATCTACACAACCAGTGCTTTTAATAGACGTTACCCTTGGATCGGAACCAGTGGTCAGCGAAACGTTAATGTTCAAAATAGATTACCCAACGGAAAGTACATCAGTAGTACGATCTGTTAAAGTTTCTCTACAAGACATGATTCGACCGAGTACAACACATCTATCAGAAACAGAATTCGGACCTCAGTGGGTTAGTTTAAAAGGCGAAAGAAAAGTACGAATACAAAACAAATCAACACATGATGGTAAAGATTTCGGTGATGCTGCGTTTATTCATTTTAATCAAGTGAAACCAATACGATGTGTCAACCACGAATGTATACTAGCTATGAGAGTTATAGGGATAGAAGGGAACATACTTGTACACGCTGCTGTGAATTGGAATCCAACAGATACAAAAAAGTCGAAAATATTGTTATCAGTACGAGCAAATCAACAAAATGTTTCTGAACTCGTTTGCAAATGGGCAAATACTTGTACATGGTAATAAAATATTTAATCACTATCAGAACATGACAGATAAATTACTATTTCGACTTCATCACCAGACGATTCGTCAGAATCATGATAACGCATTTCCTGTTTTAGTTCTTGCATGGCTTCATCGCTATCAGAGTCATCTGGTGGATTCTCTTCACTTTCGAATTTTATATCAAATTCTTCCTCGTCTTCTGTTACGGTGATGATTTCAGCATCCTCACTGTCTTGTAAGAATTCCAAATCTGATTCATCCATATCGGAGAATTTTCGTTTTTTCTTTTTTCCCCTTTTATCTTGCTCTGGTGCTCGTAGTCCGATATATTTTTCTTTTTCATGCCAATTCTTATAACGTTCTGCAATTTCATGATCCAAAGGGTCTCGCAACTCTTCAGGTAGTTCTTCAATCAAAGTCTCAAACATGTCTTGTGCAGGTTCACGTTCATCAGAAACTCTTAGTGAACAACCACTTAAAAGTGTTTTGATTAAGTCACTCAAGATTTGGGGTTTTGGTGCATAGTCTTTGGTTCCTCTTTCCAGTAGATAATGCAAATGAGCGCTCATCAGTTTCTCGCCTAATCGTTGTGATAAAACTACTGGTACTGCATTACCAATTTGCCTATATCGTGCAAGCATTGTACCACAGAATTCAAACCAATCTGGGAATCCTTGTGCTCTTGCTAATTCTCTAACACTAAAAACACGACGTTGTCTTGGATGTAATATAGGTTCACTAGCCATATTGATTGTAGTAGTAACAGTAACAAACATTCCAAACCACGTTGCTCTTGCATAACATCGTTTTTTTCGATAATTGATTGAACTTTTTGAAAAACCTTCTAAAACTTCTACAGGCATATCTTGATAGTTTGCTCCTGGAATTAAAGGTACAGAGTTCATACGTAGTCGTGAAAGTGTACCTGGTCCTGGTAGGAAACTTTCATGATCAGTAACTGTTCCTGATGGAGATCTCATACGTTCTTGATAGACTGTACGTGGTTGTATTGCGTATAGTTGTGCTTCTTGTTTTCCACTGTTACTAAACTTGGGCAAATCTGTTATAAAATCTCGTACTGTTACTTGTGGTAATGGACCACTATCATGTAGTTTTGGGTATGATCCCAACAAGTGGCGAATATCATTGTGAATGATGGTACCAACAGAACGACATGCATGTGTAGGAGAAGGATAGTGAGGCAATGGATACTTGCCTCTTGATGCCCATATAAATGATCTTGCTCTTGTTTGTGGGAGACCAAAGTGATATGCTGCTAGTACAGATACTTCACTCTTGTATCCTATTCTTGTTAGATTTTCTCGAATGACATCTAGTACTCCATTAGAGTTCAACATGTTGGGAACATTTTCGATGAGCACGTACCATGGTTGTAGGAATTCTACAATATCGATGAATCTCAACACTAGATTGTTCCTCTCTTCTTTCATAGGGTTTGCAGTATTTTTGTAACGATTTGCGGAACTAAAAGCTTGACAAGGTGGCCCTCCAACTACTACTTGAATATCGCCTTTTGAGGGGATGCCAGCGTATTTCTTTCTCACAAATTCGAATACAGGTTCAAAGTTTTCTATTTCTCTAGCTTGTAACCACTGATGTGTTTCGATATCATTATCGTCATCAACTAGAGTGCACAAAAATTCATCATTTCGTCTCATATCTGTTACTTCTGATATCTGTACGCCTGATTCTTCAACTTCTTCATCAGAATCATCAAACTCTACTGCACCTTTTTTGAAGGTGTTTCTACGCATTTTGGGCATGTAAGAGAGGTCTTGTATCTTTTTCATGAGTTCTTCTTTCTTTTTCATTTTTCCAATAAGTGAAATCACGTCCATGTTTAGAACATGTGCATTTGGCATGTTTCTTGTTTGTTAGTTGATGATTGTCAACATACTGTTTAAATGTCTCAAGTGCTTGTTCATTCATATCTACAGCATATTTAATGTCGAAACCTGCCTGCTTTAGACCTATACTAATTCCACCACACCCAGAGAATAAATCACTATTTGTCAGTTGAGTTCATTCTACTTACATAACAGAGAGTACAGGTGGAGTAACAAACTGATGACTCAAAAAGTTGGAAATCCTTTCTCGGCGATCGTAGGTAACCTGTATCCAAGAGCTTGGCACTTTGAACATTGTTTGCTCATTTGGATCAAATCCGTACAAACAATAAAACACATTGTGTTTTCCGCTAAATCCTAGTGTTTTGAACTGATCAGCACTTTCCAAGAAAAGTACTTCACATCGTCCAGCGCATACGTTCAAATCATTCACATCGTTGCTGTCTGAATCACAATAATATATTTGTTGTGGATCGTATGTTAGTATGTTTCGTTCTCGCTCTAGTCCACAACAGTGTACCACAACATCCGAGTGACGCCACATCCATGAGCCAGATACTTTCATACCCTGTTTGTTTTCCCACAACTGTTCGACTTTAAGAATCCAATACGGGTCGCGAACGCTTTTATCGTGGTTTGGTGGGTTCATATAAACGTAATCTCCTATCTCGACGGTTGTACTGTTGTAGCGAAACGATGAATAATATTTTCGATTTTCTTCCGTTTTAATGACAGCACCAACCCACTCTATTGAGTCTTCTTCTATTAGAT
>JAESGV010000925.1_pt1 | contig 12676 bp, 17 predicted proteins | sample 9269781 | NCBI WGS metagenome assembly JAESGV01 (sample SAMN15741586, study PRJNA653496) | algae metagenome | isolation source: Tildeniella torsiva UHER 1998/13D and co-occurring heterotrophs from... | place: Slovakia: Slovak Paradise National Park, Hrabusice, Kosice Region | collected 2000-01-01 | reverse complement strand
GTATCAGCAGTTGAAACATCATCACAAGGAACAATCTTTGTTGGTTCGACAAAGGGTTTATATTCTATGTCAGTCAAGGGACGTAATTTTCATGCACCAAGAATTGTTGACCCAGTAACATCGTTAGGATGGCATGACCAACTTCAATTATTAACTGTCGGAACGGAAGCCAAGTTTTATACTATTGATGAACGAAATCGTATTGAAAGATTTCAATGGACTAATGCAGTTGTTGAGTTAGGACCTACTGCACAAGTATTCATCGACAAACACGACAGCAAGAACACGTCAATGTTGTACTTGGGTAACCCAATCTGTATTAACACCTATGATACAAATACAAAAGTATATGGAAGAATGGGAGGTATCATTGACATGTTCAATGACGTTGAAGGTGTCGGAATACCTTATGGTCACATTACTACTATGACAAAGCAAGGAAGTGATCTATGGATTGGTACTATCAAAGGTGCAGCAAGATTCGACACTATCACTCAAACATGGTCATACTATCACAGTGTGAGATGGATGATTGGTTCTAATGTAACATCAATAGTTACAGTACCCTCTAGTAATGCAAACATCTATCATGTATGGATATCAACAGAACAAGGACTATCAAAGATAACAATAGATGGTACATGGACACTAGAACGTAAAGCAGAACATTTCCACAAACTTGACTTGCAACATGATAGAGATGGAATAATATCACTAGACTGTACACTGCAACGAGTTGGCGATCTTAAAAATTGTAAAACAGGAAGTCAAGATAGCGATGGTCTTTGGACCTCGTATCACTTGGGTGGATTATGTTACAAGTATGCAGTAACCAAAGATCCAAAAGTTAAACAAGAAGCTCTACGCGCATTCGCAGCACTAGAAAAGTTGAACTTTATCACTGGAATTCCAGGTTTACCAGCTCGTTCGTTTGCATCATGGGAAGATGCAAGACATGCTGGTGGAGCATGGTACAATAGTACTGTTTATCCAGGACTAGCATGGAAGGGAGATACATCAAGTGATACTATTTCAGGTCACTTGTATGTGTACCCTGTCTTCTATGATCTAGTTGCAGAGACACCAGAAGAGAAACAACGCGCATTGTATCTCATAGAATCAATTACATGGTACATTGTTAGTAATGATTACTATTTGATTGATATAACTGGATTGCCCACAACATGGGGTGTATGGAATCCTATTGATTTGGAATCGGAGAAGCACAAAGACGAGCGTGGGTTAAATGCGTTACAAATCGTAGCATGGTTAGCATCTGCTTATCGAGTCACCAAAGATGACAAATATTTGGGAGCAGTACGATACTTGAAATCATAAGGTTACTTTGAGAATATTGTCAACGCAAAATTAACAGATGATAGTGATATCAACACAACAGGTATGGTGTTGGTTCAGACTAACGATAGGCGGCAGTGACGATCAATTAGCAGCACTCTCATACATGGTTTACTACCACAATGTGAAGCAACTTGATAATCCAGAAGAATTTGGAAAAAGTAAAATCGATTTGTCAATACAAAGGTGGATCAAGTTGATCGCGCCATGGCAGTCGTCGTTGTTCAACGTTGTCTACATGGCAAGTAGTGATAACTATGATTCAGGGCTCACACAAGATACAATCAAAACATTTAAACAGTGGCCACTAGATACGATCACTTGGTGTATGATGAATTCACATCGTTTGGATATCATAAAGAGTCCACAGGATACACGTATCATTACACGAGTACTACCATACGATGAGCGAGAATACTTTAATTGGAATAGCAGTCCATTCCGTATTGACTCTCCTGGTATTTGTGGAACATCAGCCAAAGCAAGTTTTGCCTTTACGATGCCGTATTGGGCTGCTCGTTACTATAAAGTTATTGAATAATATTTATTGGTACATTAGCCAAACACTATTGTGCTCTTATTGCTGTAAATTGATCCTTTTGATCGTGATGAATTATTTGGTACAGTTGGTGGCGTTGCTGCACTTGGTGTACTAGGTTTTGTTTCATCTACCACTGACTTTAAAACTTGTAACATTTTAGGATCTGATTTGGCTATCGTTGATGCCATTTCAGTCATTAATCCTTGTAATCTATTAATTTCTTTTTCTTTCTCTTTTAGTTCATGTTCCATTTGAACACTTCTAACACTACGATGACTCACTACACTAACATTATCATCATTATCTCCTTGTTCACTTCTATGACGATGTTTTCGTCTGTTATGTCTCCTGTGTCGTTTCCGTTCACTTGTATTATCATCAACAGGTGTTTCTTGCTCTTCTTGTTTGATTTCTGATTTCCTACTCCGATGTGTGTTTCTACTCTTACTTCTTGAAGAAGAAGGTACTTCTAATTTCTCACGTTGACTAGGATCTAATTTGTTCATTAGCGCTTGTTGCTTGGCCTGTATATCAGCTAATTGTTTTTGTACTTTTCTAGCTGCCAACTCTTCATTTCGTAAGCTATCTTCTAATTGTATGATTCTATCATGATCAGCGTCACTACCTATAGAGTAGTATGACGACCCTGACACTGATGTTGCAGCGCTTGAACGAGTAACATCCGAGTATCTTGACCCTCGAGAAACAACTGAAGAGTATGTTGTAGAGTACGAATTAGTGCTGTATGGTTCACTAATGATACTACCTTCAGCATCATCATGATCGAATTCTTCATCCAATGGAGCTTCCTCGTTTTCTTGTGTAGTTGCAATTAATGGTAGAACTTCATCGTTTTGTTCTTCTGGTTGTTTGATAGAAGTTGTTGATTTTGCACTATGTGCAGATACTTCACTCAGATGGGAACTCGCTTCTATCATGTTAGAATAGTCGTTAAAATATGTACCTGAAACTCCTGACATTGATGACACTACGCTTCTTGACGTAGGTGGAGCAGATTTATAACTAGATACTGAACCTTCACCACTATATGTGCTACTTGGTCCACGCTTTGGTGCAAGTTTTCCAAAATTTGTAGAAAAGTCTTTCTTTCCAGATAACTCTGCATGTAAATCAGTCAAGTGTTTCTGGAACGATCTTTCGTCTCTATCTCGTAATGGAATATTATTTAATCGTTGCTTTGGTTTTGAATATTGAGTATCGTGCAATCCATGTGTAACGACTCCAAAAGTAGAAGCTATTTGCTGTTGTTGTTGAATTTGTTTGTTTCTAATCTTTTGGTTTTCTTGCCTACGATAACTTGCGATTGCCATATGGGTTAAATTTTGTACAGGAGGCAAACACTTCGTATTACTGTTTCTTCCTGCATGAACAGGCGCTTTCGACGTTATTGTTGAATATCGTGGTTCACGTAATTGAGAAGGTCGTATTTGATGTACTGGCGACGAAACATGCGGTGGAGCACCTCCGTCTATGGCGACTTCTGTAAGAAAAACATTGACTGGTGGTGCCGTATTTACATAATAATTTGGAGCAGTATTGACTCTTGGAACAGGTGCAGTGAATGTGGTTGGTGGTGGTCGCACTGACTGTCCCGCGACTAGAACGGTGTTCAGCGATGATGTAATACCACGCTCTGTCATAAATTGTAGTTTTGCTGTCACGTGAGTTGGCCTTTGTAGCTAGTAGGCCAACCGTAGTTTATTAAACGCGCTTGAATTCTAGAACTCCTATAACAAGCCAATTGCACAGCCGTCAGCACGAGGATCTGACCCTCCAGTTAGTAATCCAGTGCTACTATCACGTGTGATGATTTGACCTCGACCGAACACGGAGCGGTGCCATTCTTTGACAACTCTAATAGGATGACCTTTTGCTTTTAGTTTCTCAACCACATGTTCAGGTACACCATCCTCCACATCTATAACATCACTTCTCTTTTCGTTGGACCACTCTCCAATCGAAATACAGAAACGTGGAACATCCAACGCTTGTTGTGGGTCCATACCAAAGTGTATCATGTTCAACAGTACTTGAATATGTCCTTGTGGTTGCATGAAACCACCCATAACACCATAACTAGCATAGATCTCACCATTCCTCGTACACATGGCAGGACTACCAACGTTAGCATCATATAAAAACTTACATAATCGTATGGTATGGTCGTTTACCAGGTTTGTATTCATTAAAGTGACCTTCTTTGAAAGAGAAGCCAGCACCTCTGTTTTGTAGTGTAAATCCACAATTCTTCACTACAATACCAGTACCAAAACCCATATAGTTACTATTCACCATAGAGCATGCATTACCGTGTTGATCGATAACTGTGAATTGTACTGTATCAGATGATGCAATAGGATATCGAATCATGTTAGAAATATACAAACAATGCTTACCCATGTGTAATGTCGAGGTTGTGATTCTCCATGATCAACGCACTACGCTTCTTGGCATATTCTTTGAACAGTAGTGCTTGTACTAGTTGATGATAATTGTTATCACCTTGGTGATCAGCTACATATTGTCTAGCGTCATGGAACGCTATTCTTAGAGCTTCTATTAGAACATGCAAATACTCTGCTGAATTATGTTCCATATTCTCTAAATTCTTTTGTTCAATAATGTTCAATGCCATGAGAGCGATGATTCCTTGACTATTTGGACCAACTTCATACAATGTGTACTCGTCCTTGTAGGTGGTTTGTATTGGATCACTAATCTCAGTTTTGTGACTCGCCAAGTCTTCTAGTGACAACTCTCCACCTAATTCTGAACAAGTTTCAACAATTTGTTCAGCAATCCATCCATTATAAAACTCACTCGATCCACCAGCTTGAATTTCTTTTAAAACAGTTGCCAATGTTGGATTCTTCATTAATTGTCCAGGTTGTGGTGCCTTCCCATTTAGTAAAAGTTGATCGCCATATGTTACTGATTGTAGTTTTGCTTCATCACTACACCAGTGGTACGATGTTATTGTAGATACTGGGTAACCGTGTTCGGCAAGTTTTACTGCTGGCTCTAACACATTGTGCAATGATAGTGTCCCATACGTTTTAACGAGATCTACCCACCCTGCACATGCTCCAGGAACTGTAACCGTGTTAACCTTTGTACGTCAATACGTGTGAACAACTTACATTTCTATTATCTCGCATAACATCTCTTATTAAATCGTACTGCACTTGATTCATAAACTTTTCTTTTGTTAGTTTTCGCGCACTCTTTCCAGAGCCATTAATAGCGGTAACCTTCTTATTCGAGGCGTTATAATATAGTGCAAAGCAGTCCCCACCTAAACCAGTGGAGCATGGTTCTGTTACCGATAAACACGCTGCAATTGCGATTGCTGCATCGGCTGCGTTTCCACCTTGTTCTAAAATTTGTGTTCCTGCTTTTGTGGCGAGTGGTTGCGATGAAGCACATATTCCATTATAACTAAATACAGGTGACCTTCTTGAACACCATACATGATTCATGTGTTCTAGTTTGCGGGTTGAGTTGTGGCGTTAAATTACAATGGTTGGAACAAATAGATTGCAAACTGGTGTTCTTGATACGTGGTAACCGTGGTTGAATTCCTTGCGATCAGTTGAGCTACAGGAGTTGACAAGTTGACTGCAGCAAACTTAAGTTGACTTTTGTCCGGATTTAAACATAAAACAAGACAAACAATGGTAGTTGGAGGCTTAGGAGACGCTAAACAAATCGACGATCACAGCAGAAACGCAGCACACGCAGTCAAGGCAGCAGCTGAACAAAAGACTGGCAAGACTTTCGATACCTATGAACCAGTTCAATACAAATCCCAAGTTGTCGCAGGAACCAACTACTTCGTTAAAGTCCACGTTGGAAACGATGAATACTTACATTTGAGGTACAGTTTTCGATTTTATTCTAAACCTTTAGAATCTACAAAGATTTGTCCCAAAACCACGAACTTTCCAATGTTCAAGAATCAAAGTCCAAGGATGACGAGATTGTTTACTTTTAAATAAATCTACTTGAGGTTATAGTATGACCAACGTAGTCTCTGCAGCGATGTAAAAGTTACCAGTGCCGTGAATATGTTCATGACTAACAACATGCCAACGAACGAGTGACCTACAGTGATGAACCATACTGAATAGAACACGATCGTTTCGGTGCCTTCGATCAGACCGGATGGCATATGGACTGTTGTATACTTTTTTTCTTTTGTCGATGCAAGAATTGCACTTAGTATCATCCACGAAACACCGTTTATCATGTACGACGATAAAACCAAACCTAATGAGACAAGAGCATACAGGTGGACCGTACTTAAATTTTCTCCAATCTTGAATCCACTAGCAACCAGTCCGATAGGACACAAACAGTACACAACGAAGTCTATGTATCTAATTGTGAGTTTAAATGTATGAACTTGTACAAGTCTAGTAATCCACCAAAGTCAGACTGTAGACCTTTATGTCTCGCCACAACACCATCTATCCCGTCCAGTATCCTATTTAAAATCCATAATATCAGTGCAATAGAATACAGCTCATAATACGAAAAGATTGCGCATACTACACCTACTACTCCAGATGCTAGAGTGATTACATTCGGTGTCATATATGAGGGTATGTAAGTAACTATAGCGCCACATACAACCTCTTTTATCGGTCGAAGAATGTCGTCAAGCATGTGTTTGTCGCAAAATTGTAATGACTATTCGTTTATTGAAAAAGACCCAACAACCATGCGATGATCAGACACGTACACTGTATTATCAGATGGAAGAGGCTCATCTCCAGTTACTAATGCATCATCAGCGATTAAACCACCTCTGTACAGTATTCTATCAGGTCTGCTCATGTCTTGATCTTTATAATTAGTAAATGTATGCCCGTTATCCAGTGGATGAAGCTGCTGCCATATATCAGTAAGTGGAAGGTCATTTGAAATCGGAGTGATTGCTTTCACGCACTCATCAAACTTTTTCTTTTGACACTCTTGTTCACAGTTCTTATTTTGGAACATGTTTGTTCTAAACTGTGGCGTATTCATCGATAGTACGTCCATGGGGTATGGAAAGTCATAGTATGTATTGAAGTCTCCTAGTATGATTTGTTTCATATCTTTTCGTTCGTTCATAAACTCTAGAATTTGTTTCATTTTAGTGCATTGATCAACTGGATCAATCGCTTGGTGCGTTACGTAAAAGTCTATATCTGTGCCGTCTTTTGTTATTACTGCGTTGTAGCATAATCTGTTATTCCAGTTCTTAGTAGTTGATCTTTGGTGGAGTGTTCTAATGTTTGATATAGGATGCTTAGAAATAATAGCGAGACCTTCCTCCACAGTTGCACCATTTTGATTTGGATCAGCGACATTCATAACAGGTTCGTAGATGTGTTTGTATTTCGGTAAGTGTTGCATTAACTCTTCCATTTGGTTTCTGTTTTGTTCTTCTGTAATCGTTCGTACTTCTTGTATTCCGACTATATCGATTTGGTGTTTAATGATTAACTCTGCGATTATCCGAAAACGTTCTTTCCATAGTTTGTTTGTGTTGTACAGGTTCATAGTTGCCACCTTGATTTTTTTAACAGTGTTTGGAACACTATCCGAATTACCAGGTAGTTTTGAGAATAATATGAATTTTGATAGTGTGAACATAAAACCCACGCACAGAATAGCCGTTATGACCTTGTACCGTGAGAGTCTCATTGTTTGATTTTCATAGTTGACAGAAAAACGATGCAAGCAACACAACCTCACTTGTATTCTCGACTAGAGGGCGAGTTTGTCGGATGGTACTATGCACACGGATTCGAAATCGTTCAAACCAATTACACTTGTACAATAGAGGACCAACGAACAGTTCATTCACTGACCGCAACAAAAATTACAGGCGACGCAAATATTCCAGCTACAAAAGAAACATTTTCACTAAAACAATCGATAAATAATGGAGAAACTACAGAATCTGGTCGCGGACAGATTGCAGAGCATGGGTATACAAATCCGCAGTTCATAAATGGAAGACTGATTTATCATGCAGGTGACTATTCGAGTTTTGCGTTCTTGTTCGATGGTCTGGGCCCACTACTATATTTTAGACGTGATGAAAACGTTCGAGGAACAGATACTATATCAGAACAGGAGTCAGAAGATATGAGGGAACGTATGCAAGTTGAAATACAAACACTACATTCGACATTGGGCTCATCTCAATACGAATCACAAAATTATAATATAGGAAATGTAAGAAGCGCATCTAATGAGAAAATTGCTTCCAATTTGATACCAGCCGAACCACGTTCAGAAAACTGTTCGATATGTTTAACGGAACTCGAAAACAATGTCGTTGAGCTAAAGAACTGTAATCACACATTCCATGATACATGTATTCGAGGATGGCTATCAAGAGTGAGCTCGTGTCCATACTGTAGAAGAGATTTAATATAGATTATGACATTGATCTTCTCAAAATTGTTATGCCTATCCATCTATAAATCTTTCTGTATGCTTGTTCAATTTCAATTGTTTTGGTATCTATTCTACCATATCGATACATTTCTAATAATTAGTTGAACAATGTACGACTTACCACTAATGTACAAGTGTATAAAATAGGGGAATAGTATGTACTTGACACCATTGTTCAGTAGTGCAACTTGTGTGATGGCTGCTAACCAATACAAACCAACTTGATATTCTGGTCTATGGGTAACAATATCTCTTTCTAAAAATACAACACTACTGATCGCTGTTGAAATTGCAGTACTAGTGGCTATACGTTGTAGAGTAATTAGTATGGGTAGACTATTCTTGAATTTGATCATGTATCGAGAGTTACACCACAAGAATGACGATACAGCAAACAATAGTACCTTATGTGCCATGTTGCCATATTGTTCATTCTTTTCTTTTGATAATAACTCTTCTCTGTTTGCTTTGAATTTTCTACCTTGTGTCGTGTTGTTATTCTTTGCTAGTAATAAACCAATAGAAGCCAAATGTTGAGTTTGCTGACTAGTTCGTGGGTTATCATAGATATCTTGAAGTAAGGAGACAAATGGTAGATAAGTAGCCTGTGTGAGTTGGATTGATAATTTTTCTATACATTGTTAGTTTACAGTAATTGTGTACCGTTTGCGTATAGTCTACTTATTATGTGAACTGCCAAATGCATAGAGTTTGGATCGTTTGTTTCGACAAGTGACTTGATCGTATCTAACCAAAACACTAGAGTATCATGAGTCGATTCTAGATGATTAGCATGGTGTGAAAGTCATACCTGATTGACATAAATTGTGTAACACATCTTGTGCTATACCTTGGACATGTCTGCTCGGTGTTCGAAGTACCGAGTTAAAGATAGGTCCAAGTAAACTATTACCGACAACTCGTTTGATTGAGTCTTGGTTTCCTTGCTTGATTAGCCCATCTAGTATCATTAAAGATTTCAAGTTGATCATTTCCAAATTCATTTGTAGTGCATACTTTGTTTCACCATCTTGAACGTTTTTCATCACTTGAGATTGATTCAGGTGTAACAGTATACAATCGCGCAAGCAAGATAGACTTTTGTCGTCCAAGTCGTAGTCTTGATCTATACAATTAGTTCGATAAGGCATAGTTACAAATATAGGTGATTGATTCTAATTGCGAAACCTTGCTTTGTAGATCGTTGGTAATGGATACTAGTTTCTTGTACAATTCGACAAATTTGAGTTGTTTTTGAGTCATAACAGCCATATACGAGTTAATAGTACCGTCTTCATCTACTTGAGCGAATGCACCACCTAAAACGCCAACTCTTGTATCTTCATCGTCATCTTCTAGTACCACTGTTTCGTAATCGCTTCGCCACGCATCGATGTCGAGTAGAATATCTGAAATATCTTTGAATAAAACTTTGATCTTTTCTGGATCAGGTTTTGTCATATACTTGTATGTCGTGTAGAGCGGTAATAAAATTGCTACGAAAATCCAAAATGAGGAATTTGAACGGTCTATGTGTTCTAATACCGATGCTGGTAGTTCAATTCGTGGTGCTTCTGTTTGGTATCCGCGAGTGCAAAATTTGATTTTAGCAGGTGTGTGACGATAAGTTGAAACTATACGAGATAGTTTTCTGCCTTGTGTGACTACTGTCCTTAGCCGTTGCATTTGTTTTCTATTACAAGAATTGCAAAACATGACCACGAAGTCTGTCGTGGTTGCACCTTTGGTGCAAAGTATTTTAAGTAACCAACACCTGTAATTGCTAACGGTTGTAGATAGCGACTTGTTTTTGTGGAAAGACGTCACTGTATCAGCAATTGCTTTTGGATTTGTTCAGTTCTATTATTTTTTCTTCGCCAACGCACCGTTCATGTCGATTGTGGCTCTATTCATAATTGTTATTTCGGTAGCACCTCCCGTAATAATTCATTTGAACAAGCGTTTCGATTTCGGATTGGTCGACTTAGAAACACTATCACCTCCACCAGAATTAACAAAACAAAACACTAAAGAAGCAGTCAAAACGATTTTGTCGATCTTGAATTCAGCGATTAGAATGTTTTCATCAGTATTATCATGTGAATACTTGGAAGATAACAAACAACTGGCTATAATAGGAATAGTTCTCTTCTTCTTTGGTTTGAGTTTTAGAACATCAACTATCATTTATATTATTTCCTGTCTATTGTTCGTGATACCAGTAGCTTTTGCAAACAGAACTAGTATTTCAAAAGCACTCAAACTAGAATAAACACATTTAATGATCAAAATGTAACCCTTAGTTACGTGTAATATCTCTACCAAAGACTTCCATCTTCAACCAATTTGCACCTACCAACATCTTATTCTTCAAACTAAATTGTTTCGACAAATAGACGCTTCTCCATAACCACCAGGCACCATATCCCTTGAGTACGAACTTGCTTGTAAATTCTGCAACGGCTTCGTCGCTACCAATGTATGCAAATGAACCAAAATGTCTATACCTGAATGGACCAGACGTTTCTCCTCTTGCCATGGCATTCAATCTTTTACCCAAGTAGGCTCCTTGTTGTGAGGCGACTTGAGCAGTAGCAGGTAACATTTTGAGTTTACTATCTACCTTTTCGATAATTGCTTTGAATTGATCAACTGTGATGTTACCAGACTTGTCTTTGTCAACTTCAAGATACAATTCTTCTGCTCTTTTACCATACTCTTCAAGTTGAGGATAGTTTTGTAATTGAACGTTGACAAAGTTTTTAAATTCTGCCAAGGACAGTTTTCCATCTCCGTTTGCATCTGCATCTTTGAACAAGTCTGTAATTCTCTTGATCATCAAATCAGGAGTAATTGTTGCACAATCACCAAGAGCATAAACATTCTTTGCTCCCTTGAGTGACAAATATTGATCAGTAATCAATGCACGACGATTGGTTTGAATTTCGTTTGGTAATAATTTCTCACGAAGAGCATTAGCAAGTGGATGAATACCAATACCAGTACTCCATACACATAGACCAAATGGAATAGTATAAGTGGGTTGTGGAGGTGCTCCTCTTATTACTGGTCTAACAACGATACCGTCAGGTGTAACTGCTGTGACTTGATGTTTGGTTTTGATGTCGATATTTTCACGTTTGAATACTTTTTCGGAATCTATTGTGTGAGTATCTTGTCTAAAAACTTACATTCACTGATTTGACGGTCATATGTGTTCAAAATATGATCTAGCAACTCCAAGATGGTGACTTTGACATCTTTGATCAAGTGAGGGTACCATACTTTTAGATCTTCTCTCAAAAAGTCTGATAGTTCTGCTGCAAATTCTACACCGTTTGGTCCACCTCCAACGACAACAAAACTTAGTAATCGTTTGCGATCTTCTTCAGAATGACCTGGTAAATTGGCTGTTTCGAAAACATCCAAAATACGTCTGCGAATCAAAATGGCATCTAGTTGTGAGTAATGTATTACTATCGTTACCTTCCATCTCTTTCAAGAAGAAACAATTCTCATATACACCAGGAGTTCCAAAAGTGTTGTTAATGGCTCCAACTGCGACAACCAAGTGGTCGTATGGCAATTCAAATGTAGTGACAGCGTTATTATTCAAGTGGTTGACATCTTTGCAAATAACTTTTTGGTTTTCAAAGTCTACATCGGTGGCCATGGCTTCAAAGTATTGAGTTGGTGTGTTAGTACGTTTGCAGTACTTGCGAATTGGTTCTATGACACTCTTAGATTCTAGAGTTCCAACGGTAACTGATGGTAGTAGTGGTGTAAACAAAAAGTAGTTTCTTGGAGAAACAACTACAACTTCGTACAAGTTGGCATCGATATCGCGAACAACGCTTAACGCACCCCAACCAGAACCTGTTGATTGTTATTACTCTTTTTTAAAATATCTTACCCAAAATAACAACGCGTGGTTTCTTTGGTCCTTTTGCACCATCGTCGTATACATCGTCATTTCTTACGAGTACCCAAGTGATTCCTGCTGCTCCAATAATTCCCAAAAGAATTAACCCGCGTCTGCTCTTGTTGGGTTTTTGCTCTGATTTTTGTTTGTTTTGTGAAACTTCTGGTTGTGGAGGTACAGGAGTATCAGTCGTTGGAGTACTGAATTTCATTGTTTGTTGAACATTGAATTTTGGCAACACAGTGCCTCTGGCGCCGATTTTAAGAAGGTTAGAGGCCACTCCTCTCTTAAGCACAGTTCGTGTTAAGACTCTGGTGAGCATTGCTGTACAGTGTTTTTTCCGCTACTTTTTGGGTATTTAAATTTTACAACGTGCCGCA
>JAESGV010000924.1_pt1 | contig 12679 bp, 6 predicted proteins | sample 9269781 | NCBI WGS metagenome assembly JAESGV01 (sample SAMN15741586, study PRJNA653496) | algae metagenome | isolation source: Tildeniella torsiva UHER 1998/13D and co-occurring heterotrophs from... | place: Slovakia: Slovak Paradise National Park, Hrabusice, Kosice Region | collected 2000-01-01 | reverse complement strand
CAATCGCACCGAGTATGATCCGTAAATTACTGATGGTATTATCTGCTTTCAATAGTTTTTGTTCTTGTACGATTTCGCAAACTGCTTTATCTAGTGTATACTTTACCGTGTTAACATCATAAACGTTGATCAAATTTTTCTCTTGTGGGATTAATTCTGGCTCGTTTGTTGTTGTAGAAGGTTCTTCGGTGCCTACTTTCGTGGGTCTTTTGCTCATGATTGGTACACGTGTTTGGAAATAAAAATTGTAACTAGTTGTAAAGCAGAATCAAAAAACGCTCATAAACATGTCCGTTACACCAAATTCAAACGAAGTTGAAGATGATAACACAAGCCGATCAGAAAAGAAGACCAAAACTAACTCGAAAAGCTTACCACCAGTGCAAGTCGGCAAAAAGTCACCAAAATCACGTGCATTTATACCAGATGACGATATAGTGGCAAAAGCAAAGTCAGAAAATGAAGAGGAAGAAATAGAAAAACCTACTGTAATACGAAAAAAACGGCGAACATCTCATGGTCGTACAACTCCAAGCACGTCATCAGATCCACCAACTGAAAAAGAGAAAGAACCAAAGAAATCGCTAGTACGTAGACACGCGAGAAGAATCGACGATGTGTCAGTTCATTTCACACGTAATCACAAAGTACCCAAGCAAAAGCAATCTGTGTTTATAGACAAAGAGTTAAAAGGTTTGTTAACGACTGATCAAAACTAACTTTGACAGAACAACATACCCTAGTAATATTCAACACTAGAACATTTAAGGAATATGCTCGCAAACTTGTACAAGAGTCGTACGAAAGTAAGAGTAAACGTATACTATAAACTTATTTATTTTGTTCTGCTGCTGCAACCTCTGCCAGGTATTTCTCCCTTTCCAAAGCATATTTTAAAACTTTGACGATCAACATTTTTTTGAGTTTCATAGTGACCATGTACGTATGTCCATTCTCACCTTTTGGTAGTTTATCGGCTAATAAATTCTTTTGTTGCATGACGTAACCACAATCGCGTAACTGTGTTAAATGTTTTCGCATCATATTCTTGTTTTTGTACATATCTCCTGTTGCTTCGACGAGTTTTTTCCATAGTTGCTGAACTGTGAGTCCTGGATTTTCTTCTAATACAACGACAAAGTGGTGCATTGGTGATCGAACTATGTCTTTTCTGTATTTTGAGAATAGCTCTTGTGCGTTTTCCATGCGTGCGTATTTTCTAAATTCTGGCATTGGACCACCTTGTGGCATACCAGTACGAATTGGGCGTTTAATTGTGAAATATGTTCGAGTTGTGGCTAATGTACTAGTACATATTGAACGAGAAAGAAGAACACTTCGCGAGTAGATGTTTTGCATTTCACACTAGTTGACCAGAATTTACAATTTTATGTAGTAAATTAATTTACGTATGTACTACAAGGATGTAAAAGTACAAGCTTGTATCATGATTTCTGCAGATTTCATTATGATTTTCTGTGTACAACCGAGGTTGTAATTAGTGAAATAAGGCAAAACTCGTCATGTCACAGCACATACTCGCTCTAGTGTTGCTGCTGGTTTGTACCATAGTGGAGAGTACACAAAACACTCTAAATAACACGGACTTAACGTGCTGCCCCAAGATTAAAAGCGGGTCTCAATTATGTCGGGTTGATTCCTATCGTTATTTGTACTGTGAGCAACCAGCAACGTGCGACGCAGAAACAAAAACATGCAGTGGTACGAAAATTTAATTTTGCTAAAAAAAAAGACAAAACACTTCCGCGTATTGGGTTCAGCAGACCTATAGAGTTGATACCAGAATACTTGGCTAGAATACACATGATTTGGGGCTGGATTCTAACAGTCACTGGTTTGATTATATTAATATGGCAACGAAATAATCAACCTTTTCGGACACGAAATGCATACTTCAACGTTGTAGAGTTGATAGCACAAATGATACTCACTCGCTGTGTGATGGGCCAAACCGCGAATGACCCATGTTTCATTACTCTATTGTTCTCATTAGTGTGTTTTTCATCAGACAAAGCAAATCTACTCACTCAAGTAAGCACAGATATCGATACTAACAAAAAGTTATATATCTTTAAGCACAAAATACGTTCTGAAAAGTTGCTAGCTAAAACTATCGCAACGTTACCATCACTCAAGGAAACATCACTTGATATTATTGCTCCGCCACCATTTATGGACTCGCTACTTGGAGCTATTCTCGTAGCTTGTTCGTACCTATTGGAAGGCACTCTAGCAATGCTAATTTTTAGTGATATTCCAATAACTAGCTTTGAAGGATGCAAGTTGCTCTATGGGTATCCAAACACTCCAGAGATCGGATTTGGAATCATTATTATAATCTTCACGTTAATGATAACGTATATTTTGCAAAATCCTGAAACAGGACGTGTTTTCTACCTCGATGTTGAGGTGTGGTTGTCAATTGGAAATACAATTTTCATGCTGCTGTTTCTCTTTGCGTCACACTACGCTAAAGTGTTTCTTATGGGTGCAGGTGACCAGTTTGTAGTAGACTTTTTGGAAACTTATGTCATACAAACTGCATACTCTACAATATTTACGTACAATGTTGTAGTACGGTTTGTGGTGCCTACACTCTACCATGAGCTTGTATATCGCAAAAACAGTATTGTAGACGAGAGAATAAGAGAACAGTTCGCACTTGTACAGAAACAACCATTTGCCATGAAAAAGCTAATAGAGCATGCAGGTACTGAGCTCGAAACAGATTCTGTGTTACTATACCAAGCAGTGAGATCAATTATAGATCTCAGAGAGAGTACACATGACACGTTTGCGCAATGCGAGAAGTTAGCCAAGCTAATAGTCGATAACTACATACATGGTCGTCGTACTACATTACATGTTTATGGGCTTCGTCACATTGTGAAAGATGTCAAAACACCAACGGAGCTAATTGAAAAAGAATGTACTGTGTTGTTAGAGTTGAACAAGAATATTCAAGAGAAGATTATACTGCCAATGTTTGCTCGAATGGTGCTACAAGGTAATAGTAGCAGATAGACTAGTGCATTTACTGGCAAAAAGACATAGGACAATCTTTTTACTGCAATGACAACTAGGAAGTAGAACATACATGCTTATTAGTCAGGCATGTCCAAGCAAATACTTATTAGTAAAAATACAATCGAGAATTTATTTTCTTCTTCTTCGTTTATCGCTTCCCAATACTAATGGATCTTTTCTTCCATACAGCGTATCGATTGGAAAATCTCTATCTTCAAAATCTTCATCTACCTTTGGAGCAGGTTCTTTCTTATCTCTAAACTCTCTTGGAATTATTTTCGAATTGTACAAGTGACTATTCAAAATGTCTTCATCTGGTGCTACTGGTTCGTCCCATTTTTCAAACATACTATACGTAATGTGCGATTTTCTTGGTTTTGGTATGGGTCTATCTGCCATGCGTAATAGGAACTGATCTCTTTCTTCGATTTGTTTCTCAAACATGTTATATATTCGTAGTCGCGAGACATCGTCCATTGGTAGTTGTGACTTTAAGAACCCAAAACAGATCTTTTTTGTACATACAAAATGGTCATCGTTCATGTCTGGTAGATCGTCTTGTTCAGAACCAAAAATTGGTTCTGATTCCCAACTTGGTCTTCGTCGTGGTGGTAGAACTGATATTTTGTATTTCGGTTCTGCTTTTTCGCATATTTCGCAAACGTTGTCGAGTGTTTGTACAAGTGACACTTTATCACCATCTTGTTCTTCGAATATTGCTCGTTGCTTTTGTGTTACTGTTCTGGTGTTCTTTTTAGGGAACGGCCACTTGCGTGTTCGCCAGCGATACATAACGAGTAACACTAGGGCAACGAAAGCGACAAATGAGAGTACTAGTATGACTATGATAATTATCAACGCGACAATGCTTGATTGATTGGTTTGTACTGTTCCTGGTGCTGCCAGTCCTGCTATGAGGAATGATTTATCTGGATACTGTGAGAGAACATCTGTCCAGCATACACTAGGTCCTATCGCTTTGATAGAGAAAACGCAATTCTTATCTAAGTCTATTAAAAACGCTCCTCCTACTGAAGTTGCTGTTTGATTCACGACCAACGCTTGTATATCAATTGTAAGTTGTTCTCCAGATGCTAAAAGTATTTCTTCAGGTAACGCCGAAACGATTATTCTAGGATCTGAGCATTTCAGTGATGGTAAAAACACTCCTGCAAAATTTTGTGTATTTTTCAAAGTCGCTTTGAGTGGTAAAGAAGCACTGATGAATGTTGTGCCGTTTTCGTTTGTAAAAATTTGAGTTGTCCAAGAACCGTTATCCACACGAAGACAAGAGTCGCATGAAGTCGAACTTTTTCCAATATTCTGTTGTTCTAATTGGATAGCAGTGATATTTGTCGCAGCGATAACGTTTGAAGTTGAAAGAACCGAGCAAGTGTCTAATGTTGGGAATGACACTTGTATCGACACGGTGTTAGCAAGTGTTGGGGATGGACTACTTCTTTTGGCAATATTATACACATTTCCATATACTACAGCGTCATAGTCACTACATACTGATGTAGGCTCCATTTGAGGAACTATTGCAACGCTGCAACTTACACTCTGCTTTCTATTACTAGTGGAAAGATATGGAAGATCACTATTTGCCCATTTCGCTTCCATAAGTATAATCGTAACGGTTGTAGAAGTTGACGGTGGTTGTACTGCCAAGTTCGAAATTAGTGGCGTCAACACACCAGTACTCACAAAAGTTTGGTTCACTGTAGTAATCACATTACTACCAGGTTGCGTGCATGAACCAGAAACCTGATAATTGATGTTTCTAAGTGCCTTATTGCTCACTACAATCGTAAGTGGCGCGATCCACCGTTGGGTACTCACAACCTGCACCCATTTCACATCGGTAACAATGTTCAGATCACTGTTATTTAATGGCACACCGTTCATTGTTAATGCGAAACCAGGTTCACACAACTTGGTCTTTATACCTTCAAACTCACATTCATTTCCATAATGTGAAGAATCACAAGTACAAGTGTTTGGAGCCGTACACAATCCGTTTCCACTACAAACGACCGAAGAATCCATATTGGCATGTTTTCCATAACATATTGGGAATTGACAAGATGCACTCGCATAAGTAGAGGAACATACGCAAGTATCAGGACTGGCGCATTGGCCATTTCCGTTACATACATGCGGGTTATTTTGATCTATGCCGAAACATGTTGGTCTTTCACATTGAGTGCCGGTGTAACCTGTTGTACAAGTACAGTTGTTTGGTGATAAACAAGTACCGTGTGAGGAACACTGTTGTGGTGAAGTGGAATCCACTCCAAAGCAGGATACAACTGTACACTGAGAGTCTATGTAACCATTTGGACATGTACAAATGTTAGGTCCTGTACATTGACCGTTTCCTCCACATACATTAGGTTTAGTAGCATTGATGCCGTAACACATCAAAGTAGAGCAATCGAAACCTCCATATCCACTAGCACAGGAGCAACTATCTACACTAGTACAGTTTCCATGACTAGAACATGCGTTAGCATTGTTTTGAGCAATACCGAAGCAAGTTATTGTTGTAGGAGTTACTGTGGTTGTAGGAGTGATAGTTGACGTCGTTGGAACAATAGTAGAAGTGCTCTGAGTTGGAGTTGGTGTATCTGTTTTAGCAACAGTAGGAGATCCTGTTTGAGTTGTACTAACGGTAGGAGTTGGTGTATCAGTCGTGGCAGTAGTTGTGGACGTTTGAGTTGGAATAGTCGTTGTAGGAATTTGAGTTGCACTTTGTGTTGGTGTTTCAGTAGTGGTGGTCACACCAGGAGTTGGAGTATCTGTCGTAGTGTAAATTCCTGTTGTAGTGGGAGCTTTCGTCGAAGAATCCGTACTTGTTGGAGTGGCCGTACTAGATGTAGGTATACTAGTAGTCGTTTGAGTTACAGTAGGTGTCGGTGTATCAGTAGTTGTTGGAACTTGAGTTGCTGTAGTTGTAGGGGTGATAGTTGACGTCGTTGGAACACTAATAGAAGTGCTTGGAGTTGGTGTATCTGTAGTTGTTCCAGCGATAGTCGGAAAAGCTGTTTGAGTTATGCTAGCAGTAGGCGTTGGTGTAGGTGTAACTTCACAATCTACACCTGTATGACCTACTCCGCACGAACATTGATTTGGAGCAACACAAGTACCATAACCTGAACAAACACCATTGGAAGTAGAACTTACTCCAGAACAGTTCCACAGTTCACAGTTACTTCCATAGTAACCACCTGTACAAGCACAAGTATCCGGTGCAGTACACGTTCCATTACTAGAACAAACACCATTGCTCAAAAAGGATACTCCATAGCATGAGAATTGATTACACTGAACACCATAGTAGCCCATGTTACACGAACAAGTATCAGGAGCTATACAACTACCATTACCTGAACATGCATATGGTGAGCTTGCCATAAAAGCGAAACAATCAAAACTTGAGCATTGTGAGCCATAGTATCCACTATTACATGAACATTGATTGTGTCCTGTACATGTGCCATTTCCGGAACAAACAGTAGTGTTGTTAGCAGGTACAGAGTAACAGATCGGTATTTCACACGAAGCACCTGTATAGCCACTATTACATGCACATGTGTTACTGGAAACACATGTTCCATTTCCATTGGAACAAACATGAGGATCATTTGCCGAGTATCCGTAACATTGTGGAACAGAACAGTTTTCTGTAGTCCAACCTAAGTCACATACACAAGTATCAGGTCCGTTACAGTATCCATGTCCACTACATACTTGTGGATTTGTTTGGTTCAATCCATAACATAACGCACCGACGCAGGTACCACGTACAACTTGTGTTAAACAGGTACAAGTATCTGCAGCGACACAGGTTCCATTTTGTGCGCATACAAGTGGATCTGTAGCGTTTCTACCGAAACATACTGGGATGGAACATGATTGCGAAACGTATCCAGTGGAACATGAACATGTATCAGGTGCAATGCATGTACCTTGTCCAGAGCATACGGAGGAGTCATTCTTTGGAATGTTGTAGCAGTCCCATGAGGAGCACTGTGAATCGTAATGACCTGATGCACAGACACATGTATTTGGTGCAGTACAAGTCCCATTACCGGAGCATACTGAAGCAGAGCTCATTTGAGTGCCGAAACATGACCAAATATCACAATTAGGTCCAGAATAACCTGGTGCACATATGCAAGTATCTGGAGCAGAACATACTCCACTACCATTGCATACGTTTGCTGCTGTATATTGCACTCCTGAACATTTCCATGAGGAACAATCGGCACCCAAGTAGCCTGCGTCACAGGAGCAACGATCAGCGTCTATGCATGCACCGTGTGAGGAGCACGCACTACTATTGCTGTGACTGACTCCCATGCATTCCCATGATTCACATTGTTGTCCAAAAAATCCACTCTTACAAGAACATGCATTAGGAGCGACACATGTACCATTTCCACCACATACGCTAGAGTTACTCATAACTGTAGAATAGCAACTCCAAGTATTGCAATTGTTTCCTGTATAACCAGCGTTGCATGAGCAAGTATTAGAAGCAGTACAAGTACCGTTTCCGCCACATACATTTGCACTTTGTTTTGTTAATCCGTAACAACTCCATTGATTGCATGTTGGACCAGAGTAACCTGCTTCACAAGAACATTGATTGTTTCCTATACATTGACCATGTCCTGAGCAAACACTCGCATTGTTTTTATCAATTCCAGAACAACTCCACGTGTCGCAGTTGTTTCCTGATACACCACTCACACAAGCGCAAGTATCAGGTGATAAACAAGTACCGTTGCCTGAACATACGCTTGGAGATTGAGAATCTACTCCATAGCAGTTGAAACTTGTGCATCGTTGACCGAAGTATCCACTATCACAAGAACAAATGTTTGGTCGTATGCATGTACCGTTATGACATGCTAATGATGAATTCTTTGGAGTACCGAAGCAATCCCATGTGTTACAATTATCACCATACTCTCCTGCTTTACAAGAGCACGTATTTGGAGCTATACACGATCCATTTGCGCTACAAACGGAAGAGTCGTTGGATTGTACTCCATAGCATGCCCAAGCTTCACATTTCGAACCATAGAATCCTGTTGAACATGTACACGTATCAGGTGATGTACAAGTGCCATTTCCAGAACAACTACTCGTAGCGTTCATCAACGAACCATAACAACTCCAAATTTCGCAATTTGGTCCACTATATCCTGGTGAACATTGACAATAGTCTGCTGATGTACAAACACCATGAGTATTACATACATTAGAGTTGTTATGAGCAACACCATTGCAATCCCACGAGTTACAAGTATCACCATAGTATCCAGGTTTACAAATACATGAGTTGTAAGAGGAACAAGTTCCACGTGAGGAGCACGCTAACACTGAATCATGTTGTTCACCATAGCATGACCAAACGTTACAATCTTTTCCAGTGTAACCTGTCTTACACGTACATGCATCGGGACTACTGCAAGTGCCATTTCCGGAACATGCTTGAGTATTGTTTTTATCGTAACCAAAGCATGACCAAGTTTCACAATTTGTACCGTTCATGTTTGGGTTGCAGGAACAAGTATCTGGAGCGATACAAGTTCCATTGGAGGAGCACGCACTTGGTGAGTTTTTATCTACTCCAAAACATGACCAAGTGTTGCATATAGAACCAGTGTATCCACTCTTGCAGAAACATGAATCAGGAGCGATACAAGTACCGTTTCCTGAACAGGTATCGGTAGAGTTACTCGCAACACCGAAACAATTCCAAGAATCGCAGTTTGTTCCATAATAACCAGCGTTACAGGAACAATTATTTGACGATACGCAAGTACCGTTTCCTGAGCATACGTTTGTGCTATTTATGAGTACTCCATAACAATTCCATTCTCCACAACGGTCTCCAAAATCACCAGAGTGACATGAACATGTATCAGGAGCGATGCACTCACCGTTTGCGCCACATGCCGATGCTTGAGTACTTGCTACTCCGAAACAGTCCCATGACTCGCAATTTGCACCATAGAAACCAGGTTTACAGCTACAAGTGTCAGGAGCAGTACAAGTACCGTTTGAAGAGCACACTCCTGTTGCGTTATGAGCTACTCCATTACAGTTCCAACTCTCGCATTGACTTCCGTAGAAACCTGGAGAACAATTGCACGTGTCAGGAGCAGTACATGTTCCGTTTGTACTACATACACTTGATGATCCCTTCGAAGTTCCATAACAATTCCAAGTGTCGCAAGTGCTTCCTAGAAATCCACTATTACACAAACATTGGTTGTAGTTCACGCAACTACCGTTGGAAGAGCATACACTCGAAGTATTGAATTGTACGCCGTAACAACTCCATGCGTCACATTTATCTCCATAGAAACCTGTATTACACGAACAGGTATTTGGAGCAATGCAGCTTCCGTTACTTGAACAAGTACTAGCGCTACTCATAGCGATACCACTACAGTCCCATGATTCGCATTGTGAGCCATGGTAACCTGTGTTACATGAGCAGGTGTTTGGAGCAGTACAAGTACCATTGCTTGAACATGCCGATGACGAGTTGTAGATACCGTAACAAATTGGGTATTGACATGATGAACCAGCGTAACCAGAGTTACATAGACATTGGTCAGGTGCGTTACAGGTACCAACGCTGTTGCATACGTTAGAGGCGTTGAACATGATACTGCCGCAGTTCCAAGCTTCGCATTGTGAGCCGTAGTACCCAGTGGTGCAGTTGCATAGATCTGCTCCTACACAGGTACCGTTTCCGCAACCATTGGGGCATGCTGGGCTTGTGAACAGGCCTCCTGAGTATAGAGTAATACTAGTGACTTGTGATAGTGATTTACCTACACTACTCCATGGTGTGTTAGTAGTTGAGACTATCACCGTTACAATACAGGAGTACGCACCTGATACTGTGAGCGACGATTGTAGCGCGAAAAAAATGGTCTTAGTAGCAAGTGCTTGTATTGTTATTGTTTGAGTGCCGTTAAGGTTGTTTATACCTCCATCGCACGACACAGTCGCTGCAAAATCTCCTGCTATCTCACCAATGTTTGTAACGTTTGCAGTCATTATAGCTGTACTGATGCTAAAATTGACGGATACTGCTAGACTTCCTCCTACAGGCTCTTTGAACTGCCTAGAGCCAGGGAGTGACGTCAGAGAGACGGAGATATTAAGAACTTTAGTGCCATCGTCCTTGTGAGTTAGAACTATTGTCTCGCCATCCCATGTTACACCTCCTGACTGACTTAGTCTAGTAGCGTATCCATTCAGAATGTTATATGATGCTGATGGTAGTTGAGACCAATATGCAAGGCTATATTCTAGTCCCGATCCTTGATGACTGTTACAGAAACCACTAGCTGCTTGAAAATCACCTGGTGAAACAAACAAACCAGTTGTGCCACTGCTTCTAGTAAGGCCCAGAGTTGAATTCGTAACGTCACAGTACTTATTTGGCACAAAAATCATAGTTTCCGCCGTCGGAGGTAGCTCTGCTAAGTTGTTGCGAGCAGGAAAGAACATGCCGTAATTTCTAAGATGGTCTTGTAGGACAGAACTATCTTCAAAATTTGCTGTAGCTATGCCATCACTAGAAGATCCTGATAGAGACATGCCAATGTCTATAGTACTTACTGTGGAACCACTACTTATATTGATTTGCAGGTCAACCTCAGCTGAAATCAATTCCACGACCTCTAGGTATTCATAATAACTCGTAATATCAGTCATCAACGAGTGAAGGCATTGGTTTTCGTTACTCTGCGCATTACGAATGGAGCTAGCTGGGCATGATACGCCTGTTAGGTCACTAGGGTACGTCATCATCCACAAATTACGAGGTGGCACATAACTGTTGTAATATGCGAACTCGTATGTCCTGCCTTCAAAGATGAGATTGTTGATGGGAACACTTACCGTCATCCAGAACAAAATTTGCTGAAAACGTCTCTCCTTGATCTGGGTGTAAAAGTTCTTCAATCATAGATACATTCAGCGTTTTGTAAACTCCTGCATAAGTCTAAAGAGTTAGGTTTTGCTATGCAAGTACCTGGTAATCCTCAAATGAACTATCTGAAGGACCTTGTAGCTCGTAATAGTTATTAATAGAATCACTAGAGTACTTGTTGAAGTACTGTTGTACTGTCCAAGAAGATACAACTTCTTTCAAATTTTGGGCCACAACAGTGGGTAACGTCGACTTTCCCATCATAACCTGCTCGAACTTTGGGAAAATGTACTGTTTAAATGCAGTCCTGTACTTCACCACAGTATCAGACGACTTAATTGCATTTATCTAGAAAATGATTAAGACGCGACTTAGATTTTACCTGCAATGGATTTAACAGCTCGTATAAAACGCCGCCGTACGAAACAGAAGTTATTGTTGTAGAAGCAGATCCTATGAAATCAATCGCTACGTTCAGAATGTTGCTTTGTGTTAAAGATATGTTCTTCACAGCGCTACTTCCCGCCAATGGAGTTGCTGAAAGTAAAATACTGGGATCTATACGCCTATCACAAAAGTCGAATGGCTTCGAGTACGTATTAAGTGCGTTAGGTGTATTCAACGTTGTAGAAGAGGAATAATTCATCCATGTCATGACCTCATTTGCATGATACGTATCTGATTTGAAGCAATCCGCTATATATAAGCGAAAAAATGTGTTCGTTGGAAGTCCAGTCCAAGTTACCGTAAATTTTTTGGAGTTAACACGAGTGTATGAGGTTGGTCTATACTGCGAAGCTGCCTTTAAATACTACAGCATAAGAAAGCGAACTAGCTTACCATGCATGCATATGTATTGACGTCGTTGGAGTCCGGTTGTATGGGATTCATGTAATTTAAGAATTGGGTATTTGTTGAGAAACTTGTTATCGCTTTAAAGTCGCCAGAGGCCCTGCTTACACTGAAATGTTAAACTGGGAGCGTATATTACCTAATAGCAAACGAAGACTCCACTGTTAGTGCCAAAGATGTCCCTGAAAAGCTATGTCCACTAGCAGGGGTTACATTCAAATCGAAGCATTGCTTTCCAAGATAAGGTACCGAGAATTGACATAAAACAATTGCACTAACGCTAAGAAGTACAATGCCATGGACAAGCATTATTTTTTCTTGCTTGTGCTTGTTAGCTAAATTTGACAGTTACTCAAGTAGGCACAAGATATGAACGCTTCGCCAGACAGTTTCTATAAAAGCCATTAGATGTATTTGCTGATGTAACACAACAGCTACTACACCAAGATGTTTTCGCACATGCCAGCATAGCACAATTTACAATCCAAAAATAACCCTTTCCGATCAACCGTATTTGTAAACCATCTAAAACTTTCAAACAAAATAAATCATGGGCAATACACCACCTGGCGGCCAAGATTTGGGAGGCCCTCCACAAAACCCCAACCAAAAGAAAGAGGAAGATAAAAAGGTACGATCGCCACAGTTTCACTCACCGTTTCAATAGAAAAAAGAAAAGAAAAAATTTGAGCCACCACCGCCATCACGTGTTGGTCGCAAAAAGAGGAAAAAGGGACCACAAATCGCAGCAAAACTACCAGAGGTCACACCTCTTGCAAAATGTAAATTACGTCTCATGAAGTTGGATCG
>JAESGV010000923.1_pt1 | contig 12694 bp, 12 predicted proteins | sample 9269781 | NCBI WGS metagenome assembly JAESGV01 (sample SAMN15741586, study PRJNA653496) | algae metagenome | isolation source: Tildeniella torsiva UHER 1998/13D and co-occurring heterotrophs from... | place: Slovakia: Slovak Paradise National Park, Hrabusice, Kosice Region | collected 2000-01-01 | reverse complement strand
ACCAATAGTGACCTCAAAACACGTTGCATTATTCCACAACTCTGGGTGTTGTGTGGAATGTTGGAACAAACGGTTTACCCTCTGAACAAACGTTTGTTGGTCGATCTTCACTTCAGACTCTGCCATCGTTTGTTTGGTTTCAAAATCAGAAAGAGCGCCAACAAAATTCAAAAAGAAGGTTGACTTTAACGGTTACAAATTATTTATGAAGTATCGCGTCAAAGTCGATAAACTGTAGTACAAGTACTCCTGTACCCAAAATAATCAAACATGAGTGGAATATAACCGAATACCACCTTAGCTCTCCTTGCTTGTGCATGATTTTCAAATGCACAAGGATAGGAAGCAAGTACAGATAAATCAACCCACAAATGGCTCCTGTAAACCTTAGAACTGTTCCTACTTTTGGATAGAAACTCGCGAATGTAGTTGTCACCAGGCAACACAAAATATTCAAAAATAATACCAACACAAAATTTGGTTCGAACTTCGGTTTCGTTGGGTCCAACTTTTTCCAAAACTTCCAATCGGATCCGAATACTTGAGTACGAATTATGAATAGTAAAAGAGGATAGATACTCATTAACTGCAATAAAACTGACGCTCTTGCAACATTGGCATAAATGTTTTCACTAGAAAATTGGTTCAAAAAGTTTTGTTCCATGTTTTCGCTAAAGCGGAACGCAACAGAGCCCATTACACCTGGAATGAGATAACACAAACCAGCAAGTACGAATGCAATTGCAATATCTCTACGTGTATGTCTCAATGATTTCTTTGATGCCAGAATACTCACAATGACATTATGAATGAAAAAACTTAGTGATAAAATAGCCAATAAATGCGAAAATTGGACACTAAAGTTTTGCAAATAGTTTGTGTAGACAATAGTTCCATTTCCAGGCGTAACGTTCTGGAAAACGTATTGAACGACTTCTGTAGCGTTATGCGGTACTGTAGTCTCTGGATGTACCATTGCATACGTTGACGAATAAATGATAAACACTAACAAAAAGAGGACAAATAACACTCCAAAAGAGTTGAACTTGACCAACAGTGTTAATCGTTTGAAACATGAAAGTGGGAAGACAATTGCAATAATGGCCAAACTTGCGACAATGTCGTTCCAGTACCATGGAGGTCCGTTGGCTTCCCATGGGTAGTTTGAATTGATATCGTTGTGAGTAAGTCCGGCGATAATACTGAGTAAACAATCTTTCATAAAAATATGATAAGCGATGGCTGCTCCTACTAGGATAGTAATACTAGCTAACAGAGCCACTATCTGTGACCAACGCCCCAAATGCTTTATACATACTTCTGAAAAGTCGACAATATCTAAACCGGTAAAATTTGGTTTCACAATAGGAGCAGATTCTGCATCCTCTGGTGACGAGTTGATTTCTTCCATACGAGACCGATAAGTGTGTAATTTTGCGTGTCTCGTGACGAGTGTGCATGTGTAATACGAAATAAGTCCAACTAAAAAGAATACAATTACTCCAAGAGCAATTCCGCTTTGTCTAAATCCCCAAGGCATAGCCAATAGCGTAGATCCAACCATAGTATTCCATATCGAAAAAATCGTACTGACTGAACCTGCAGTTGGCATGACAATTAATGGTGGGGTTGAAATAGCGTCTGGTTCGTTCGATATAAGGCCTTCAGTCTCAGTATTTGGAGAGAATTCGGTATTCGATACAGGTGTGATTGCACCATAGTCTAACGACCGCTGTGACGTGAGAAGAGCACCACTGTCAGCGGGACTAGATGCTTGCATTTTGATTGACTGACAACCAGCCAACGTTTATTCTTTCGCGACTTCGACTTATTGTCGTTTGACTTTACGTCTTCTATTCTCAAAGAACTTGTTCACTTGTACCATATGTTGAAAATCCACATAGTGCATGTCAGAGATAACACAGATCTTTGTTTCTTTTCCTTGTTTTAGGAAAACTCTGTAGGCCGTTTCAAGTTTGGCACACTCGTCTTGAGAGTATTTTGTATAAGTGCCCTCGTTATTGAACCATAGCCACGTTGGTTTCTTTTGCGTCTCTTTTCCGAGAACAACGTTGTACTCGTACGTGTTCACGTTGAATTGTACAGCGTATTCTCTACCTTCTTCCGTGCAATCAACCTCTAGATCTACTGTGCTGGTCTTGTCTGCACGTATAGGTAAATTATAAGTCATTTGGACTGTAGCTTTCGTTAACATATTAGGAATAGCAGTCTCAAACACAGTACTTAAATGTTTTGCATCTACAGTCACATCTTTTCCAATTCTGAACGTAACACTTCTTAATATACTCGCAATATTTCCATCTCTAATGCTACTCTCTACATACAAATAGTTTTTTCCTCTAGCAGCTCTTACTCCTGCTACAAAAGTATGATGCAACACAAAATCAGGAATAGGAATATCCAACTCGCTCATCAACTCGGAAATAACAGCATCGCACTTGGAATGAATCACTAAATCGGCCAAATAGTCTTTTTGTGTTTCTGTCAAATTAACAATACATAGTCGACTTGTTACATCTTGATCAACTTCAACTTTTTGGAAAGTTGTATTCAATCGTAATCCACGTTTACATAGTTCTGGTAAGTCTTTTGATGGACTAATTGCCAATCCAGATCCTAACACTAACATCATATCAGATTGTGATGCATTTTCTAACGATGCCGTGTACACTTTTTGGTCTATAGTTTCTCTAAAGTTGACAATAGTATCGAAGAGTGGTTGACCACAATCACAAGTACGTGTTGTTTGATGATCAAGTAGTTTTTCATTGGGTTTATCTCGATAGTATATATTCTTATCTGCTTCTCTGCTTCGGTAATCACGATGGTATTGTTTGTTACATTTTCTACACTATAATCATTAGCTCACAATGCAATTCTTACCACTTCCAAAAAGCCATTTCCATGCATTTCGGAAAGCATGTTGCTAGGTACACCTGATCGTATGTGTAGTCCATCTACATTTGTAGAAATGACATGTTTGATAAGTCCTCTTCGGCATAGTTCGGCAATGGCCATGTGAGTGACAGTTGGACAAATAATAAACTCGTACGGTTTCATGATACCTCTATTTCTCATATCGGGAACACCAGCACTAACAGATATTCCTCCACCGGTAAAAACGACAAAATTCTTTGATTCTTTGATCCAATGGGCTAATTGCTTGGCATAGTATTTGACAACAAATTCTTCTTTTTCTATAATAATTTCTGTTCGTTCGTGTTTCTTATAGATTCCAAATTTGTGAGTATCTCCAAAACATTTTGAACATAGTGAAACTCCACCGCATGTGATACACTCGAATTTGACAGCGTTTGTACAATCATCAGCATCGCATTTTCTGTACGCTAATGAAGCTGTTGGTTCGACATAGGTTCCACTTTGTAGCGATTTTATGTGTTCTGTAAGTAATTGTACTAGTTCTGTACATGTGATACGAGTATTGTGATCTGTTTCCAACATGCGTTTGAGTATCATTGACATTGTCGACGTGTAACCATGTTGTTCCATCTCTTGTCTTAACTGCGAGAAGAACATATTATTTGTGTATACTTCCATGTACAAGTTCTAAATGTTAAAAGTGGAACATATAACATACTTTTTCTAGTGATAGTGTGCAAAGTTCCAACATGACGCAGCCAAGTGACCATACATCAGCACCATAACTGTATTTTTTGGTGGTGAGAACTTCTGGTGGCATATATTTTAGTGTTCCTGCGATAGTCGATGCAAATGTTTTTTCTAGTTGTTTGACGAGTCCAAAGTCGCCGATTATTAGTTTTGTCAAGTCATTCGACACGAAAATATCTAAGAGTGTTATGTTTGTTAAATAACTTACTGGCTGGTTTGATGTCGCGGTGAATCAAATTATTATCATGTAGTTGCTTTGTGGCTGCGACTAACTGTAACATAAACTGGCAAATTTGTATTTCATCGAAATATGACTCGTTCCCTTTTCTCCACTGCACATATTTGTCTAAATCACCCTTCTCGTAAAAGTCACTAACGAAACACACGTACGTATCGTTGTCCGTGTGCACAAATACACTTTCTATGGCAAGTAAATTATCATGTTGCACAGCACGCATGGTAAAAACTTCTTTTAGAGCGTCGTTAACCTCATTCGCACTTTCGCATAGTACACGCTTCAGTGCTTTGCTTTCATTTGTTTTTGTATCTGTGACAAGGTCCACAACACCAAATGCTCCTCGTCCTATTCGTTTCTCGATGCGGTAACGTTTGTTTATCAAATCATCAAGTACTTCGCTTTCTGCACTGAGAAAAGACGTGTCGTCAGAGTCCGTGAATGACACAGGACCGAAGCTGTCACTATTTTCCATTTACAAGAAACAAAGTTCATGCTTTGCATTTTGAATCTAAATCTTGTATTTTTTATTTTACATGGTGTTTACAGTGTTTACAGTTTGTACATATGGTCGCTATTCTTTTTGCATGTCGTATAAAGCTCACGCTCACCACAGCAGCTCCAACTGAAGCTTCCTGATTTACACGATGAACTAGAACAGATGCAGTTGTCAGAGTGCTTTGACCATGAGCCGGTGTGTATGTTCGCTAGTGTTGCCGATAGTTTCGAGTCTTGTGGTATTTTTCTTTGTTTAACGACACCCTCAAATACAACTGCGTTTCGTCTTCTTTGGACCAATGGGCGAGCATCGATAATTTCAACCTCAACTTTTTTCTCTATACAATCTGTGTGTTCGACTGTGATGTCGTTCGACTGTTGCTTGATGATAATGCGAGTTTTAGTGACGAGTCTGCCAGTGTTACGCTTGGCTAGCACGATTGTTGGTACTATGTTCTCTTGTGAGTGCATTTGCTTTGTTTGTTGATGATGAAGGTTTCACTTTCGAAACCACGTTTTATACCGTCTTTGAGCTGCTGTGGGCGTCATTGTTGATTTACGAAATTATCATTCCAGTTTTGGACCGGTTTTTCGCATTGGGACAAAGATAATTGTACAAAACATTAATTAAGAAATGCATAATGCCAAACTTTGCCGTGAAACAAGATTCGTTTCAACGTACACGGGCAATGGACTCCAATTTTTTAATTAGGAGGGAATGCATATTAGCCTGCTGTCGGATTGTTGGTGCTCTTAAATAAGTTTGGTTTATGTATTTACAAGTTGGAGAAAGCCGCAACCGCTGTCGCCACCGCAAGCCCTAGTATGATACCTGTTGGTGACGTAGCGGCAGACGAGATGCAAGGGAAAGGCCAAATGCAAATAGGACTTGCATCTCTTGCGGATGGTGTTGAGGCTGATGGACCCTGTACGAGACCTTGGCTAGCTGGTGGATTGTTCACGTCAGAGTTAGCTGTTATGAAGCTGGTGTAGTAAGCTACTCTAGTGAAAGCGTTATATTGACCACTCTGAGCTAGACATGTTCCATCACCATAAGAAACAACACCTACTGTGGTGTATCTAGCATCATTTGCGTTTGGTTTGTAGACGATAGAACTACCACTGTCTCCCTTGCATGGTTCTTGATTTGTTCCAGTTGCACAAATTTGCTGGGTGGGATTCCATACTTTGTATTCTCTGCAATAATTATTTGGCGATAGTTGCAGCGAGATTTGTAACAAAGATGGTGAGGGACCATTTGCACTTGAGCTTGTGATTCCCCATCCCGCGAGTAGTAAAGATGTTCCATCTTTTGGAGTTGAAGTTGCAACGTTCGCGTATTGTACGTTTTCCGATTCCTCTACATCTTCTGACAAGTATACGATGGCAATGTCGTTGGCTTGAGTTTGGTCGTTGTATTCGGGGTGAACTTTTACGCTCAGTGCACTGACCATAGTTCCGGATTTGTAGTTTGAATTTCCATAGTAGACATTCACTTGTTTGATAGAGTACCCCTCAGATATGAAGCAGTGAGCGGCTGTTAGTACAAATCTTTTGTTAATTAATGCACCACCGCAAAAGTCTGCAGTGCATGCGTTTCCGTTACAGTTGTTAGTTACAGCTTGTATCGCGACACTGTATGGAAAATTTGAAATATCAGCTGAGCCACCAGCAACGCGTGTTTTATCTGACTGTTCTAGTGATGACAAATGTATTTTAGGATTTGTGAACGAGTAACATGATACAAGTAGTGTACACGTTATGGCTAAGATGAGTTGTGTTGTCATTGTTTAAAAGTTTCTTTTTGCGTTTTCTTAAATTAGAAACGAGGCAAATATGGTAATTTATTAATAGCCACATTTGAACTTTCGTCTACAGGAAATTGACACAAGGAATTGGGAAGTTTCCTGTGGTACTAATGAGGCTGCAGATGCAGTTCAATACACTTAAACCATTTAACTTGTCCAATACATTTCAAATTTAACAAGTTTTTCGGGTTGTGATTGGTAATTTTACGTTTGGAACAAAAGAACGGGAGTTTAAAATGAAAGCTGTAGTTACAGATATCAGAGTTAAAACGCTCTTACTTATTTCTCTAATCAGAATATCAGAACTGGTACGAAGTAGATCATCATTAACATCTGAGCTGTTTTGTTGCTCTGATTGTAAATTTTGGACAACTTTGCACAGCAATTATGGGATTCTTTATTTTTCAAAGCGCATAGCAATTTCGAATAGCTTACAAACAATCGGTTCAGGAGTCAGCGCCATACCAACTCGTATAATCTTATTCAAAATTCCTGGTACTGCATACTCATTTCCCTGCATCAAGTGATAGTACGCACATTTCCCAACAAAGTCAGGTGATAGCGTATTTAATACCTGAAACCATGATGCTTTTTTGTAATTTGATTTTTCTAGCAGTGGAGTACGAGTCGAGCCTGGCAAAAGCGTAGTCACTGTAACACCCAATTTTGAGACTTCATATGCGAGTCCAGTGGAGAACATTTTAATAAATGATTTAGTTGCGCCGTATACCAAAAAGTTAGGGACAGGGTCGAGTCCTCCCATTGAAGACGTATGCAATATCCGAAAAGTATCTTTGATATTGTTCTTTCGTTGTTGTTTGACGTGGTTAAGGAACAAATGAGTAACGTGACTTAGTGCCACAACATTTAGTTCAATTGTTTTGTGAAAATTGTTCCACTCCATTTCGTGAAAATGTCCTAATACTCCCATACCGGCGTTGTTAACTAGATGCGTTACTATTAATTTTTTTCGTTCTATATCTGTAAATAATTTCTTTCTTGCTTCGTCAATGGTCAAATCAGTATAAGCGATTTCGTAACTTGCTGAATTGCTCATGAGTTTAAATTGTTTTTCTGCTTCTAGCAGTGTTTGTTTAGAATCATTTGAAGCAACAATCACGTGAAAACCATCTCGTAAAAATAGCTTCGATATTTCTAGGCCTATTCCAGAACTCCCGCCTGTAATTAGCGCACATCGACGTGTATTTTGTTTGAAATTAATATTTGATCGAAAACTAGTCATTGATTTCAACTCTAATAAATGTACTGTTAGATATACTACTACACTGAACACTAGTTGTACGAACAAAGTGTGATACCAGTTCCACGAACATACAAGTCCCAAAATTCCTGGTATGAGGTGCAACAACAGCAAAACATGCATTTTTAAAACAATTACAAAATAATTTATGATTCATGTAACATTCCCAAAACTTTGCTGGTCTTTTCTCTGATCAATGCACTCTGGCTCTTCAATAACGTAACCAAACCAGCGCAAGTATGTCTCAAGTTTACTCTACCACGCATGTCATTGTTAATGTTAGCAAGTACGTATCCAATGATTAGTACTGCTCCAGCGCAAACACCTGCCCAGTCCGACTTGTAGAATACAACCAAATTCATTACTAAATCGGAAATACGATTGGGGAATTCTGTAATGAAGGTTGTCGCGAATTGCTCTGCAAAAGCATCGAAATCGATCAACTCTCCTTCTAGTGCTTTTGTTGTCGTTGGTGTACCACTTGTAGGTGATTTTGCTGAAGTTGGAGTTGTAGAGACTGGTGTAACTGTAATAGGTGCAACTGGTGACGAAGGTCTTGACTCTGTCTTGAACAAATCAGTTTCAAATAGTGAATTAAATTTGGAACTTCCCAACTGTGGAACGATTTCTTTGAGGCAAATCTTGCATGCACGGATAACACTTGCATCGTTATCTTGTAAATGTAGTACAATAGTTGGTAAATTGGCAAAGAATGTGTTGATTAGGGTGTCAGACATGGATCCTGTTGCGAAACGAGCCAATGAACCGAACAATAGAATGGATGCTTCTCTCAATTGTGGATTTGGTTTCTCGAAAGCTGGTTTCAAACGCACGCACAAATTGAGTAATAATGGCGAAATGTACTCATCATCGGCGACGTTGAAGACAATCTTGACACTCTTCATAGATTGCATAATTACTTGTTCGTTGCTGTCTTCCAAGTTTGAAATTAAAGCACCGGTTACAGGTGTTACATACTTGTGAAGTACGTCCTTGCTTTGTTTTGTCAAGTTGGCTAATCCTCTCAAACTGTATAGTTTGACGATAACGGCTTCATCAGTACCTGATCTTGATAGTAGCGAGTTTATAACATCATGGACTAATTCACGATCGTTCTTAACGTGTGACAATAAAACTGCAGAGCAACTTGTTGCTGTTACACGTACACCTTCCAAAGTTCTGTTGACGAATGGTTTCACAAACAAGAACATTTCTTTGACATGTTCTGGGTGGGCACGACATACCAAATCCATGGTCTCTTGAGCAGCTTCTCCGTAGTTGGATGTCATCTGTGGCCATACACTCTTCATGCCTTCTAACACAGCAAAGTCATCAAACTCTTTCTTCTTTGTACCATCTTCATCATCAGGTTCTTCTTCATCTTCTGCACCCTTGCATACGATGATGAACAAGTTACGCAAACAAACTTCAACATCTTTGATTGGTGGGTCAACAATACTGCTTGCGCTTCCAAGACGAAGTAGTATAGTTACTACAAGTTGTGCATAGTTCTTCTTTGCAACTGGTGCCATTTCGTGAAGTGTTAAAATAGCAGACAATGCTGATGTTGCCGATTTGGGTGAATGAGTTCCAATGTAAACAATATTGCTACCTTCTCTCTTTTCTTCATATGCTTGTGAGTTATTCATAACGTCAATCAAAAACTCAACTAGCCCTTGTACAAGAGTTCTATCGATTGCCAATTGTTGCCATGAACGAATGACTTCTAAACTTGTTGGTAGTGCAAGTAACGTTGTCATTACGGCGTTAGGGAATGTTCTGCATAGAGCACGAATAACGTGTAATAAACCAGTAACAACTTGTTCACTCCGTGTCAACTTGTTCATAGTAGAGATAACTGTTCTAACGAAATTTGGACACTCTATTTCCAGTTCAGCACCGCGAGCGCGTACGAGTCCATTTAGAACTACACATGCACCGTTTGCGCCATCTGCTTCTGGGTCATCTAGTACGCTTACTAGTGTGTCGATGAGTGGGAACAAATGATTTTTCTCAATAGCGTCTACTAGAATCAAAGCCATCTCTTTGGCGACCATGAGTAATTCATCTGGTTCAGTGGTATCTAAACCTGCTCTTAGTGGACCCAATTTTTGGATTTGTTCTGGTAGTTCTCCTGTACCCTTCTTCAAGAAATAGTGAATTCTTAGAGCCACGTAGATGCAGTCCAAACCTGACTTGCGGATTTCTAACTGTGACTCGGTGATACGTGGTATCAATTTACCGATAATCTTTCCGCAATTGGCGAGTGACGAATTTGATACAGGGTTTTCCGAGATTATTCTTGCAAAATTCTTCAATGTCAATAGATAACATTGCATGGCTCTCTTTCTCTCTAGAACATCGGTCGATCTGATTTGCTTCTCGAGTGGTGAGAGTAACGAGTCCATTCTATCTTGAGTTGCTTCGCAGAGTAATAAATTGGTCAAAACGACATGAAGGTTTTCAATTGAGTCGTCTTCTGGTAGTTTGAGTAGTGGCAAAATGTTGTCCAAAATGTGGGTTTGTACATCCCTCTCGACTTTGGGTGGCAATAAAATCAAAGTAGCCAATGCTTCCAAACCTAACACGCGCAACTTGGTTGCGTTGGCACCAAGACCTGGAGCAGGACTAGTCGGTTTCTCATTCTTGTCACCTGCAGCAGTAACAATAATTTGAATGATACACTTGATCAACTCTTCTCTGGTCTTAAGTATGAACTCTCCAACGCGATCTGGTGAGCATGCTTTGCCAATCAAATCGATAGCCTTGAGTCCGTTTTCACGTACTTCGAATGACTTGTTAGTGTTCAACAATGGAACCAAATTGTTAACAACGTGAACTTCGATTCTTGATGGAAGAAGTTCAATTGGAGTTAACATTGCCAAATAACCGTATGCCAAACAGGCAGTTGCTTTTGCGGATGATGTGTACTCGTTGGCTGCGCCCTTTGCGGCGCCTCCAAAGAAACTCTTCTTTGGTTCGGCTGCCTTAGCCACAGTTGATAGTTTGGTGAGTACAATATCAGTGTGGGTAGCACTTGCTTGTCCCAAACCGCGAGCACAACCTAAACGCTCTTCATCTGAAGTGTGGTCTGCTTGGTCAAAGATGGCATTAATAGCACGATGAACAAACTCCTTGAGTTGTGTCTTTTGTACAATCAAACCAGAAATGGAGAGTAATGCACGCTTGAGGTTCTTGTCCTTTCCATATGATGGAATTTGAGCAAGGAGAGCATCTCCAAGAGATACTGTCCATTCGTCATCAGAAACAGCTTCGATACTGTCACGAACCAAGTTCAAAACTAAATTTTGCCATTGGTCATTGTTAAAGTTTGGCCCAGGCTCTGAGCCGTCATCAACTGAGTTTTCATCCAAGTAACGTTTCATTACTGGTAATCTCTTACTCCATGTTTCGACCAAGTCAGGGTGAACATTGGGACTCAAACTGAATGGTTACAAAATTGTTAAAATGTAACGTACACATATAATGCTCTCAAAATGCTTACACCTGGACTGTTTCTTCCGTGAGGTTGAGTCAATAGAATTAACAATCTTGCAAAGATTGCGTTTGGTTTTGGAAGATTGACGGATCGGTCAAAGTCAATGATAAAATCGTCATCGTTCTTCTTTCTTTTGGCGATGTCACTTAGTGCTTTGCATACTGATGGAACTGCTCTAAAAAAAGTTAGATAGTTAAAAAGAGGTACCCTGATAGTTCAACAGGTATAAGAGTTGTCAACAAGAATGGCCATAAAACAGGGTCCATTCTGTCGCCCCATTCTGTGGAGAATTTAGCGATGACAGAGTCACTTTCGTTTCTTAAGGCATCGATTGATGAAGATGCTCCCTTGATAACAAACAAAACTAAGTCTTCACCTGTTACTGTTTGTAAATAACCTTCACGAGCCAATTCTCTGACCAAGTGAATCAACTCCAAATCGTTTTCGTTGGCAACGTTTTTGAGACCACTGACTGCGTACTGTTAGTTGTTAAATTGCGACTTACCAATCAGCTCCTTGTATGAATGTAGTTGGGCAGAATTGTGTACAATAACGTGTCTTAAAGCTCTTAGAGTTGCAATTCTTGATGCTTCTTTTGTCTCAATCAATTTTTGTAAGAATGTAATAACTTGATCAGTGTATTCGATGGCAATGACCTCGAACGTTTTCATGAGTTCTAATTGGTTCTGCTCCGATTTGGTGTACGTTGATTCCATCTTGATAGAGTTTATCATGAACTGATGTGTGTTGGTTAAGAGCACATTTAAATGCTCCTGTAGAGCAGGTGAGTTCTTTCTAATAGTTGCAGCGACTACGTTTTGCAATCCAATAGTTACTGGCAACTGATCTTCTCTCGCTTCTTTTTTCATCAACGCCACCATGTCTGTTATGATTTTTGTTAACAGTGCGAGTAAGTGTTCTGTTTCTATTATATGCGACATGTATCCGATGGCTTCTGCTGCGACGAGACGAATCTTTTGGTTACGTACTTGCAAATTCTCGTTTAAACACCATTTAATGGCTGCGTGCATGGAACCACTACTGTGTGAGTATTTTTTAAATGTAAAATTTACCTATAGTCTGCAAAGTTGACAGTATCATCTTCTCTCACTACACGTACTACTGCTTCTGCCCATCGACCTAGTCCTGCACAAAACACCCATCTTAAATTGTCTTGTTTGATCATAGCCAATATAGGTAGTGCTCTCGATAAGACTTCTTTCAAGTGAGGAACAAATAGAGCAGCTTTGCAACTGTTAGTGTGTTAAATTGTCTACATACGATATAAATGTGCAAAGTCGGCGAGTGCCTTGACAATAAAATAATGTGGCAACTGATTCGCAGGGAAACGGTCTATCAAATTCTTTGCAACTAGATCTGGGTACAATCTTGCCAAAGAAATGAGCAATCTACAGGCAGAGTCTTGCCAGTCAGAATCGATACTGTTTTCTGCAACAATTTCCAAAGTGGACATAACTACTAGACCCTACCGTGTTAGTATTTTTCAATTAACATACTTGTGCAAGATCGTCTGGTAGTTTCAACGCTTGTTTTGCGTTAATAATCTCACGCAAAACGTTCATAATTAATACTCTGTGGTTCTTCTGTCCTCTCGAAACTGTATTCAAAAAGTTCAGTCCCTTACTCAGGACCATCGAAGGTTCTTTATCTCCCAACGCGCACAACGATTTGTGAATATGAGTTCTAACGGCGAGTTGTTCATCATTGATCGCATTTATGAG
>JAESGV010000922.1_pt1 | contig 12695 bp, 10 predicted proteins | sample 9269781 | NCBI WGS metagenome assembly JAESGV01 (sample SAMN15741586, study PRJNA653496) | algae metagenome | isolation source: Tildeniella torsiva UHER 1998/13D and co-occurring heterotrophs from... | place: Slovakia: Slovak Paradise National Park, Hrabusice, Kosice Region | collected 2000-01-01 | reverse complement strand
CAGTTGCACAACTCACCAACGCTACTAAGGGATTGTCCATCAAAGCTTCTGAAAACAACACAGCTAAGAAGAAAGTTACAACTCCAAAGAAGAAGACCGAAGAAGTTGAAGAACAAGAAGAACAAGAACAAGAACAAGAGGAAGAAGATGAAGATCAAAAGGTTTACAGAGAATTCGCTGAAGGCAAGGACGTCGAAGACGACAACGAAGAATACGAAGATGATGAAGAAGGTGATGACGAAGATGATCAACTCAACAGCTCTGCCATGGAAGAAGATGCTTTGGAATCCTTAGAGCAAGAAGCCAAGGAAGCCAACTCTTTACCACTCATCCGTGACACTAAACGCCGCTACGCTGACGACAAGCTATCACCAGCTGTCCTCAAGCAACTCAAGAGACTCGGCTTCAAGGTTCCAGACACTGTTACACCAGCCACATACAGAGAAAAGACAGCCAACTTGTCTCTACCAGCCCCATTGGCATACCTATCCAACGCTAAGGCCGATGACAAGCTATTCAAGAGTGAGAAGTACGATTTGCCACAAATGGAATTCGTTGTATGCGACCTACAAGAATGGAACGACTTCGCATTCCTAAAGCAACACAATGACGCCGTCATCATCGCTGAAGGTGATGTACTCCTAGTAACTAGAACCAGACCAGGAGAGAAGGTCGATCACTCTGACCCACAAGTATGGATTGTCGACGAAGAAAACGCTGAAGGTCCAATCGCCCTAAGCAAACTCTTGGCCACCTTCGAAGAAGATGATTCAGAACCAGCCGAAGAATAATCAAAAGTTTAATTACTATTTGATTTTCAAAAACAAACATTTCTTTACTTTTTGAGCTTTACCCAACGTTCTTTGTTGACCTCTTCCACGACAGCAACTTCTTTTAGAATTGCAGCAAAATGTGCGTATCGTTTGTCTTTTTCTTCTTTTTCTCTCTTAATATTTGTCATGAACATGCTAATAATCTCTTTTGTTGATATCTTTTCACGTTCCCGTAGCACGCGTAAAACTTCATCTTTTAATAAATGGTCTGGAACATCTGGCGTTTCTGTTTTCTTCATCTTTTTAGCCTTCTTTTCACTCGAAGCAGCCTATAATATTAGTAAATAACACATCAAACATACATCTGGAGCTTCTTTCCGTTTCTTACTTTTAGATTCTGCAGATGGGCTCGTCTTGTCCTTCTTTTTCTTTTCTCGTTTAACTTTTTCTGGTGCACTTGGCTCAGCAGGTTTAACTTCTTTCTCAGTCGACTTTTCTTTCTTGACTTTAGATGGTTCGACAGCAGATGGCTCTGGTTTCTTTTCTTCTTTCTTTTCATCCTCGTCATCAGAGTCTTCGCCTTTGCGTAGCAGTTTCTTAAGAGCGAGACCTTCACTTGATAGTTTCTTAGTAGATTCATCATCATCGTCACGTAGAAGGTTGTTTGCCATTTCTTCTTCATCGTCTGACGATTCTGCTTCTTCTGGTTTTGGTGCGTTAAAGTCGTCTTCGTCGTCTGCGAATTCGTCTGTAAAATCAATATCTTCTTTTTCTTCTTTGATCTTTTTGCGACCACCTTTGCCAGTCGTAGTTACCGCTGCAGAATTTGTTCCCTCGTTGTTATCGATGTGGTTTGACATTTTGATCATCAACGGGTTTTCTGATATATTCTTTTCTCGTTTTGCCATCAGCTTTTCTGCTTCTTCTAAATTCAATTGAGGGATCGCAGAAGCGATTTTTGGTGAAAAACGTAGCCATTGATCGACAACAGGTATCATCTTAAACGTATTGTTTGGTCCAGTGTAGAATAGTGCATATTTGTAGCCTGTATTTTCGGGTTGCGATTCGAAACGACATTTTCCTGAAGAATCCTCAAGCAAAAATTCCTATTTTGTTATTTTGATCAATAAAAGATCGTACCTGCTTCTTTTGTAGACGTTTTTTGCGTTGTGCTGTCGCGTTTTCCTCTTGTCGCTGTTTAATTTCTTTTTCTTTTTCTGACAAGAATACTTCAGGTTGTGGGTTTTTATCAACTTTGTCTACCAATTTTGACTCAGCCATGTCAGCTATTTGATGTTAAAAAATAATGTAAATAAACGAACCTTCTTCATCTTCTAGCGTTTTTTGTCTTAGGGACATTGGCGGTACTGCGTTTGAGAGTGGATTATCTTTCGTGAATTTTGCCACTGTATACTCGCCAACAACGTTACCTTTGATCAACGTCCATGTTTTTGGTTGTGTTGCGCTCATGATGTTGGTTCTGTTTTTGCAACTTCAAACTGTGCAGTTGGCTGTTTGCTTGTAATTTTGAAAAATGAATAAATAAAACAGTGCGTTTAATGTGCAATATACACGTCCCTTAGCAGGGAAACTTCACATCTTGACTTGTAAAATCGTCCTAGGAGACTTGTTACGGCAGTGGTCAGTCCCAGGCGTTCAAGGCAATTGTGGATGTCACACAGTGTTTGAGTATGTACAGGGTATATATAGGGCTTCGATAATTGGTCAATTTGTGTCGAACGTGTAGTATTGGGTGATGATCCCGATGCTTCATACCTTCTCGGCTTAAGTTCACGATCACTCTTTACTTCACTTCGGCTGGTAAACTTTATGGCTTGGACCAAGTGGAGGCCACCTCTTGACAGAAGAGCTTCTTGTCATACGAGGATTTCGTCCTCGTCCTCAACAGCTTCTTTCACTTCTTGGCTGTTGTCTTCAATGACGATTTGTTCTTCGTCACTAAAATCAGTGTCAGTTCTTGGACGTTTGTGGACACGCTCTTCAGTGAGATCGAATACTGGTGGCTTTACTTGGTTACGTTCTTCGTCCTTGTTTGCAATAATTTGGAAAAGGATGTCGTTTTGTTGGACGAGTTGTTCATTCTTGATCATGATGTCTTTGTTGGTGATTTCCTTGGATTCTTTCTTTGTGTTCTTTCTTGCAATTACTACACTGACCATCATGATGAAGTTTTCTTCCGTCAAAGACGAGTCTTTTGGATTGGTGACCTTCCCTTTGACTACGAATGAAAGTCCTCTCTGGAGTACTTTCTTCACCATTTCAGGTCCACGGAGGGTTACGTAGAGTGTAGCAGGGCTGGCATTGTTTCTTGGGTACACTACATGGAGTAGGTGTTCTTGTTGGGTAATAGATTTGATCCTACTGAGGATCACGTTTACGATGGCTGTGGGGAAAAGAGCCAATTTGCTATTCGTGACCTTGAGTTTCATGGCTGCTTCTCTTACGAAGGAATCAGGATTTGGATTTGGATAGTACTTTGGGGTGTTGAGTCTCACACCCGCTACCATGGTTACTTCGAGTGTTCGGAGGCAGTCTTCTAACGTTGGGTGTTGGGTAATGGATTTACCGGATTTTGGTTGGAAAAACCCAGTAACAGCGATCTGCATTCTGCGGAGAAGTACAACTAGCTCTTTGAGGTCTAATTGTTCCTCAAGTCCAGGCCAGCTAACACAGAAATCAGTCGCACTACACGAGTTTGCGAAAATGTGGATGACTTGTTGGAGTTCATCAGTCCACTTTCCTGCATCCAAGAGGCGCTTGTGTTCTTCGATTGTAGATACCTGGAGCGTATGTACACGAAGGTATGGATTAAATACAATTTCATTAACGATCGTCACGTTGAAGTGTTTCTTCAATTCCAAGTAGATTACCGATTTGTCGACTTGGTTTGGAAAACCTACTAACTTGATTTGTTTTGCATAGTCGTTCGGTGCGATGGTAGTAGCTCCAATTTCGTTGTTCGTTTCGTTTGTCTCTTCCCACGAGTATTCCACCTCTTCAGCGGTTTCAACGCTCGTGGTTACTACCTTGGTAGTTCTTGGTTTTGCCACCTTGGGTTTTTGTACATGAATGGCAGAAGGTGATTGAGGTTTTGTCACTGGTGAGGAAATTTTGAAAAATGCAAACGACGTTCAGTATTTCAACGTGCTACGTGTTATGGCTGCGGCGAGCAATTATTCGCAATGTATCCAACAGTATATTGGCTGGTGGTAGATGAAAAACATTGCCAATTTTATTGATGAATTCGTTGAGAAGTGTTGCGGCATTTCTCACAGCAAGCAAAGACAGTGTATTGCTTCTACCAACAGTCTCCACATGAACATTTTCCATTTTCAAACTTGTGGAAACGTGCAGAATCGCGCATAATTATTGTTTGGTTTCGTATACTGGACACAGCTTTGATAAAGCTATGGCAGTCCTTACAAGTACGTAAGTTCTTTATCATGTACACCGCTGTTCTATTCTCATTTTGAGAAATTGCAAAAGTTAGAGCGGATTTCTCACAATGTTCGCGTAAAATATGTTGCCTTTGCTGCTCGTCGACATTTTCAGTTACGACGCTCGTTATTGGTGTATACTCAGTGGATGCTAACTCAGAATATAATTTTCCTCTTTCTCTTATAATCGCTTCCTTGAACTCGTCTGGTAGAATTCCCGCACAGAATTGATACATTCTACCATGTACTTCGACCTCTGTCACTCCTGTAGTTTTAGTAATCTTTTTCTCTTGCATTAGGTTTCTAATTTTCGACATATCACCATACAATTTTGCTTCTGCGTAGATATTTGCCATCATAACATGCGTTGCAGAGTCGCGAGGTCTTATCTGCACCAGTTTTTCAAATATCTCTTCTGCTCTAGCAACATCACCGTATAGACGTGTAGCAGCAAATAACGACATCCATGTTTCATAATTTGTTTCTCTCATTTTGTTGATAAACTTTTGTGCATCTTTCAGTTTATTTGCTCGTCCCAGTACATCTACTATACAATTTTCATGGATAATATCAGGCTCGATATTGTATTTTGATTTCATGGTCTGAAAATATGCTAACGCTTCATCTACCATCATGCTATGGGAACATGCTGTGAATAACGCTGTAAAAGTTCTTGCATCAGGTCTACAACGCTGCGTCAATTCCTCAAATACAGTGATTGCTTTTGCGCCGTTTCCAACCACTGCAAATGCCAGTAAAACTGCGTTCCAAGCAATAACGTTTGGAGTAAAGCCTCGTTTCTGCATTTCGTTAAATGCTTGCAAACACTCCTCCGCTCTACCACAACGAGCCAACATATTCAGTAGTGATACAACTGTTTGATCTGAAAAGCTGTCTCCGTACTGCAGCATATCGTTCCAAATACGTTCTCCAACTACACTCAAACCAGTATCAGCACATCCAGTTAGTAAAATACTATACGTATAGTCATCAGGTTTGCACTTGTCATCCAGTAGTTCCTGATAGATCTGAATAGCCTTCTCCATGTTGTTGCATTTCGCGTATAGTTGGATCATAGAGTTTCGCATTGTGGTTGTGCGTAGCAAGTTAGCTTCATCTATGTGATTTCGTACCATCTCTCCAAAGACTATATTGCCAGCGTTAGCAGCTACTGCAAGTGTTTTAGAGTATGCGTTCTCATCAAATACCAATCCACGCTTCACTGCATCAAAATATACTTGCTTTGCTTTTTCTACTTGGTTTGCTTTGCCATATAGTTTTATGATTGTTCCTTGTACTGACACCGAGGCGGATAGATTAGAGTTGATACGAGGTATGAGCGGTATGGCCTTTTCGTACTCTTCACTATGGATACAAGCGTTCAACAGAGTTACAAAAAACTGTTCGTTCAGTTCTTTGGTACTTGTGAAAACTTCCACTGCTCTAGTTATCATCTTATTCTTTGCGTAGAATTTCACAAGTGATATATTCACTGCTGTACCAAACTCTCTTTTGTGTCTTGTCATGTGATCTATCATCCTCTCACCATCAGTATAAAATTCTGGTTGTTCTGCGCATGCTGCAATTGCCAAACTATAAGCGTGTTCGTCTGGATTTTTCATTTTCCAAAACAGTGACACTGCTGACTCTACGTCGTTATGTCTAACGAGCATCTTCATACATGCAGTTTGAAGAATAATATCATCGTGTAGGTAGTACTGTGACGTATAATTCAAAAGCGTTTCTGATTGCTTCTTTGTTCCGTAATCTGCGCATCCCTTGAATAAAATAGCAAAAGTATGTTCGTTGGGCACTGCCTCATTATGAATCATTACTTGAAACACATCCATAGCTTTCTCGAAACAACCGCACTCGGAAAACATTCGCAGTATGGCGTTGTATGTCACAGTAGCGATCTTGATTTTGTTTTCAGTTATGTATTCGTATACTTTGATACCCTCTTCTACAGCGTTCTCTTTGGCGCAAGCTGAAAAAACGATACTAAACGTACGATCGTTTGGCTGATTCTTGCTATTTGTCATTTCCCAAAACATTTCTAACGCTTCTTGCAGCTCTCCAGTTTCTGAAAGCATTTTGATTATAGTGTTTGTTAACACGGTATCAGGCTGAAAAGATCTGTTGCGCATTTGACGGTAAATGTCCTTGCCTTGGCTCGCAAACTCGTTGTCGCAAGCAGAGAATATTATACTGTATGTATATTGATCTGGTTCTATGCTTTGTTTCTGCATAATGTTGTACACCCTGAAAGCAAACATCCGTTGGTCATTTGTTACACATACTTTCAGCAATTGATTCCAAACATATACACTGGTCTAAAGAATTAATATATCACAGCTCACGTACCGGTACTTTGTTTGCGTGTTCCAAATGTGTTATTAACTTGAGCGCTAAATCAGAATCATTTGTGGAAACGCTTGCCTCGACAAATAAACACGAGCATACCACATCTGGCTCGATACCTGACTCTGCCATATGGTCCCAGACGACAGACATTTCTTTGTATCTGCGAAGCTTCTTGCAAGTATTTAACAAAGAACGAATGAGAACCAAGTTGTGTTGATTTTTGCTCAGTACATTAAATATTTTGAACGCATTGTCTACGTCTTTCTGTTGCGATATTAAGAAAGATGCTCCATAAACATCTGGCCTGGTGAAATACAACCGCGTTGCTTCTTCTATCTTTCCATCATCGAACAAGCTTTTAACAGAAACGTAACTTCTACTGTTTAGTAGGCAGCGTACACAATACCGCACAAGCATCATGTAACAAAAGTGCTTCGCATTTACAACATTTCAAGGTTGCCTTCAGTGCAACAGCTCTTGGTACCATGTAGAGTACAACAATCGAACCAAAGTGCACGCCTTGAAGAAGAATTACAAAAGCGATTTGTGTGCGTGTAACCAAGTAAAAGCGGCTGTTTTTTTGATGGGAGACAAGAGGCCAAAATGAAAAGAAAACGTGACTCAGACGAACCTGACCAAGACAATGAAGATCGTGCACAAAAGTATCAAAAAGCGTTATCTGTTCCGGTATTAGAACTATCAGACGACGAATGGTCGCACGTTGCAGCCTACTTAAGCATTGGCGAGAATATTATGGTAGCGCTGTCGTGTAAACCACTGTACGATGTTATCACACGTATCACGCAAACGAAACAACCAAAAGTAGCAGTGAAAGAGTGGTCTATTTTTAATGCACTTCTTGCGAATCGACAGGCGCTTAACATAGACTCTGCAGAAGAGAGAAACACCGTGATGGAGTACGTAGAAAAGAACCAGTTCCATCTTATTTGCCCTGCTGGTAAAATCAGAAACGACCGCTTCGCGTCCAATAGCAACCTTGCATTTTATGACATTATGGACCTCTTCGATGTCAAACGCGAAGGGGCTATAGAACTACCAGCCATAGAGTTTGAAACAAGCAAAAAGTTGAATGACTGGGAAGATTTGGAAGAGTCTGACTTACAAGAGACGTACGCTGACGCGGAACAAGAAACATTCCCAATCTATTCTGGTTACGAAGTGAAATCGTTAGAACTTGCTGGAACAGAAGCATCACCATCCATGGTTTTCAAGATCTTCAAAAACATGGTCAATTTGGAATCATTAACACTCAGCTTGATGGAAGCACATAATGGTGCAAGAACTTTGCCAAAGGGAGGAACAGTTAGTTGGTACGCTAAACAGTACGATGGATTCAGAGTCCTACGAGGTGCAAAGAGCAAAAACTTTAAACAAGTAGTAGAGAACGCAGGACTAGAGTACGATAAAGGTAACGGATTCTATCAAGTCACAAAGAAAGAAAAAGTAACAGCCAAGAAATCTATCGTTGTAATCGATACAACAGACGACAACAAACTATACAAAAACAATGCTGCGAAAGAGAAACTAGGAGTTTCATTACGAGCAGCCAAGTATGATCTAGTACCACGTGACGGATTAGTGATCATGGTGCAAAGTACATCTGCTACCAGAAAATTAGATGATGGTATGTTTATCATGTACGCTACCCATGATGACAGTGAAACGCTAGAAGATCAAGGTGATGATGAATCCAAATCTATTCCACAGTTACTACGTATGAAATCATTCACGTTGGAAAGTGAAGGTCTATCAGACGTTACCGTTGCTCAATACTTGCAATTAATGCCAAACTTGGAAGTGTTCGACTACGTGTTTACAATTCCACCTGGTGAGAGCTTCATGACTTTACTTGGAGATAAGAACCAAAAACTCAAGAAACTAAAAATCAAGAGTGACTCTGGAGCAACACCATATGAGAGTGGTATCAACGATGATCACATTCTATACTTGATGCAAAACACAAAGTTGGAAGAGCTCAATTTGAAAGAAGCAGCCAACGTTAGTGGAAAGTTATTCCATACCATGGGTGTACATTGTCAATATCTACAAAAACTCAAAATCTCTCGTGTTTGTCACAATGGTGAACTATGTACTCAAGAAGAAGTCTATTTCGGACCAGTCGTTATGCCAAACATGAGAACGATCGCCATTAGTGGTACTTGGGCTAATTTGAGTGAACGTTACGTTGATACCATGATCACTGCCATGCCAAATCTTAAAGCTGTTCATTTGGACAAAATGAGAGAAGGTAGACAAGATAGCGATTGCAAACATCCTGATTACACGAAACTCATTGATGCGTGCGATTTGGAAGAGTTTTACTTTTCGTTCCAGGTTGGATGGAAACAACAAGAAGTCGATCCTGAAGTGAGAAAAAAGTACGCTGCTGCGCTTCAAAAGAAGAAAAATTTAAAAGTGCTACGTATGACTGGAGATGACCAAGTTTTGTTCGCAATTGAAGATCTCAAGAATTTGCATTTCCCCAAGATGCGCAGTTGGGAAGGGCCAATTTCTTCTAGTCAAGAGTATTTGGAAGCATTTTGCAACGCATTCCCCAACCTTACCACGATCAAGACATTTGTTGCAGAAAGAACAGATGGTCAAGTTGAAGATTTTTTCAACGATCCTACGCATTGGCCAGATCTACGATTTGTAGATGTAAGCGTCAATAGAACCAAAATCAGATTGCCAAATAGACCTTATGTCATGATAGAAGGATCACAAGGAAGAAAATACGGAGAAAAAACAACAGTTACCAGAGAAAACTACATTAGAGATTGGTTGCACTCTGACAAGAAACCAGATACATCGTATTAATATTTACAAATAAATTGTTCCATGGATTTCAAATGCTCCCAAACTAACAAAGTTGGTACCATTCTGTTGTGTCTTGGTGGTATAAAGCCGGAAATAACGGAATGGTGTGGATTCTCCAATGATTCTCCATGCTGTGGGCGTATCTATATTATTCTCGAGACTGTTATCGTTTTCATGTTCACTGAGCGTGATCCATGTCTTATCATCGTTAGACCCTTGAAACAGCCAATTACGCAGCGAATATTTTCCACCCAACACGCAACTATTCAGTGAATAACTATTTGGTATTATTGGTTTGTTTTCTTTTAAGTCAATCTTTATCCAACGCTCCTCGAATGGCGAGTAATCGGTATAAAACAGGTTTTGTTTTCCGGTAGTTAAATTGTGTGCATCACCGTAAGTGCTGGCTGGATGATAGGTAGATGCTGTGATACAAATTTTCCCTGACCGTGAGGGATTTTCGAAAGGTTGTTCGTATCCATTTGTTCCAATATAAAATATGTAACCATTCTCATCAAAAGGTTCGCGGTAGGTGAAAACTAGTATGCGTCGTCTTTTCAAAAAATTGAAGAGTTCTCGTGCTCCGCGAGGAAGTTCGGTTGTACTTGCTTGCAGGACATCGATGTCAGAAAAAGTGCTGCTTGTCATGTTTTACAAGTTTAATCTTTTTTGTTTTGCTGTATGCACCAATAACCCGCACACATTGGACATGCATGCGTCCATTTAGTTCCAAATCCTTCTATCTCTGTTGTACAAACTCTTGAGCATGTTTTACATACTCGGTAAGCTATTTGATCTATTCTCAACTCTGTTCTTGTAATCACATCAAAACATATCTCGCTCTTTTTTGACTCTGTTTTCTTTCCTAACAATCCTGTATACTGTGGTAATAAATCCAAGTACGTGAGTAAGTGTTGCTTATCTGCTGTTGCCAGAACAGTAGTCAACATTTGTACAGGTGTTTTCATGAATGCATTCTTTAAATAATCTTGATTTCTTACTGCGTTCATTTTATCACCTTCCATGTGATCCAATTGACTCCAAATTTCCCACATGAACGTGAATAGTGGTTTAATTTGGTCCTTGCTCAGTAATGGAGTTTGTAACGATGCTTGTACTGTTGGTTGCGTTTGATACACATGTACAAAATAGTACGTAAATAACATGGCATCTCGCAAGAACACTACAGTAGATCGATTCTTGAGTGGATTAATAGCAGTTAAAATTGTTGGACTTGCTTGTCCTTGTTGCATCACTCGTTCAACATACTCTTTGACATTTCTGAAAAGATACAAAGTGTAGCCAACTACCCAATTTGTAAGTGGTAACAACAGAGATAACGATTCACGAACAGGAGTTGGGTCACCTTGTTCGATCGTCTTGATCATGTTTTCAACTCCAGTTTTAGCATCGATAGCACTTATGGAAGAGTACAACGGATGACTCCGTAACGCTTCGAAAAAGCACATGATAAAAATATTTGCTTGTGTGTTGACAACTTGGTTCACGCGTTCCTCTCCTACAAATCGATTCAATAACATGAACAAACGTTCGTATCGTATGGCATAGAATCCTTTTGATTGTTGTTGCATTTCAGTACGATGTTTCTCTAATCCACTTAGAATCTCTAGTACTTGATTCTTGGTGATAAATCGCTTCAAAAGGATTAATAAATCCCATTGATCGCCATAGTTGAGTATATTTAGTTCGAACCGAGTTATAAATTCTTCTTTTGTTCCCATATCTTGTGGAGATAGTACAAATATGGCAACTTTGCAACCTGATGACTGTAGTGCTGCGAAACAAGTACTGTTCGGTGATATCGCGATCGATGTAGCGTACTGTCTTTCTGAAGCGATTTCTGTGATTACTTTTTTCATTTTTTTCATAGGTCGTTCTTCATCTTCTTCGTCATCTGATTCTTCTTCGTCTGTTGGAATTTCACACGTTGCGATCACGTCAAGGGTATCGACTGATAATTGTCTGATTGTTCCATCATTGAAGCCAACTAGCATCCACTCACCGAAATCACATAATTGTAGGCTTGTTATTTTGAGCGATTCTACTCGTGATGATGTTAGTGAAACTGATTTTGCTCTTGTCCATAAACTTCTCGTGAGATCCGGTGGTTGCTCTTCTGTTCCATTTGGATCCAAATTCTTTTGGAATGCTTTTGATAAGTGAATAGTTGTAGGTGACGCCATGTATCGTTGAATGGTTGAATCAAAAGTAACGAGTAGAGACGGCGATGTTTGTTCATGATATGAAAAACGTATATTTTGTATATTTGTATCTGCCAAGTTTTCGCTTTTCGCAACGAATACATGATGTTGATCGACTGTTATTTCTATTGGATCTAGATGTGTTAGTTTTGAAATGTAACATACTGAGGTCGACCGTTTGACGCAGTGTGCCATTCGTTACTGGACAATGAAAAACATGAACTGTCAAACTATCAGGACTGCAGCACGCAATTAAAATTTTTGAAGCTAAATGTTAGTAGAATGAAGCTACATACCTGAATCATTAGGAACTTGAGCTACGCATACGTCACACTTGGAAATTGACATGTTCAAGTGTATCGTTGAGGTTACCCACTTGTTCTTTGCGTGGTCAAAAAAACAAAGTATCACTTTTCCACTCTTACTTATCGTCACAAATACTTTTGTTCCTTGTGGAACATATTGAACTATTTGTTAATTGGAAATATAGAAACATACGATAGAGTGACATTGCGCGATAACGTTGTTCGAGTGATGTCAAGTTTGTGTTCTGTAATGGAAGCTTTTCTGGATTATCTTGTGGTGCGCCACCAGGAATAAACTATTTGTGAGTAAACCAACGCATATTCTTACTTTTCTACTCGATTGTATCCATTTTGCGCATATAACTCCTTCCATCTGGAATTCTTTCGCGATAGAGATATCGTTCACGCAGTTGTTTTTTGTATTCTTCCAAACCGTTATATTGTCTTGATCATCAGCTGTTAACAGGTGGTTTGAGCATGTGAGAGGCCCCCAGTCCTGTATGCGAACTGTATTTCTGTGACCAGTATCTACCACCGTGTATTTTTGAGGTTGGTTCGGGTCCATCAAGAATAATCTATTCAAACGTTCTGTACCACGCATACAAGTGCCCGACACGCACAACATGTTCTTCTGCGACCACGAAATCGATCCTCCTTGAAATTTTTCATCCTCTGTACGCTTCGGGTTGCTGATATCGGTCGTACAAAGTGGTACTATCATCGTTTTTCAAAAAG
>JAESGV010000921.1_pt1 | contig 12701 bp, 14 predicted proteins | sample 9269781 | NCBI WGS metagenome assembly JAESGV01 (sample SAMN15741586, study PRJNA653496) | algae metagenome | isolation source: Tildeniella torsiva UHER 1998/13D and co-occurring heterotrophs from... | place: Slovakia: Slovak Paradise National Park, Hrabusice, Kosice Region | collected 2000-01-01 | reverse complement strand
GCCATTCCGCCCAAAAGTTCTTCAAAAAGACTGGATTAGTGTAATAGTCTGACTCTTTCATGACTGCGTACATGGTTGCGAGTTCTTCCTCTTCTGGAGTCAACGAGACTGGTTTACCCTTGTATAGCACTGGAACACCATGTGGTTTGTATTCTGGTGGGAAGATGACACCATTGTGCTTGAGTGTTTGCCACTTTTCATCTGAAGTTAATTGTTCTTCAAAATTGGGGATCAACCACCATTTGTAAATCTCTTCTTCCTCCTTTTTCTTTCCCTTCTTCTTTGGTTCTTCCTCGCCATCATCTTCTGCATCTTTCTTCTTGCGTGATTTTTTTGGTTTATCTTCTGCTTCTTTCTTTGTTTTTCGTTTCTTCTTTGGTGGTTCTTCTTCTTCGTCATCGGAATCTTTCTTTTTCTTTTTCTTGGCAGCTTTCTTTGGTGTCGCTTTCTTCTTGGGTGTTGCCTTCTTTTTTGGTTTTTCTTCATCGGAATCGTTAAAGTCGAACGTTTCGTCATCGTCTGGTTCTTCTGCGTCGTCATCGTTCTCTTCTGATTTGACATCAGCATCTTCATCGTCATCATCGTCGTCTTCGACTACTTTTCGTTTCTTTGATGCTGCTTTCTTTGGTGTAGCTTTTTTCTTAGGTGTTGCTTTCTTTTTTGCAGCTTTCTTTTTAGGTTTCTCTTCTTCGGATTGATATTCTTCATCATCATCGTCAACGACCTTTTTGCCACGCTTTTTGGGTTTCTTTTCGTCGACTAAAAAGTCATCGTCATCGTCATCGTCAACAACTTTTTTCTTTCTGGTTGTTTTTGTACCAGGTACTCTTTTAGGTTGTTTTCTTGGTGGAGGTTCTTCTGCATCGTCATCATCTTCGTGATCGTCATCCTCAGCGTCGTTCTCGCTCGCCTCTGATTTTGTTTCCTGTTCAACTGATTTTTCATCTTCGTCGTCTTCCACGATGCGCTTGCGCTTTGGAGTGCTTCCTCGCTTTGCTCGTGAGCGCATAGGTGTAGAATTTTGAGATTCCTTCACTAAATTGTTTGAAGTTTGCAAAAGAACGTTAGGTAAGCGACTAGTAGTAATAAATTACGTACCTGTATCTTCAGCATCGCTCATTTTTGACTGTACAGTATTGATGTCAGACTGATGATTTTTGGTGAAAAATTTTTGGACAAGTTGTGAGTCAACCGAGGCGTCAACCTGATTTGAAAAAACCGTTATTTTCTGCAAGTTTTTAATTGAAAAGCTCAGGCTCTACTGAAGCAGGGAAGTCTTTTGTTTGTTTGATACTCACTAACACTTTTAGGGTAGATGGTTAGATGCTTAGGGAACTCACACGAAAGTATGTGCTGTTGTATGAGTACGCAGGTTTGTTTCATGTGAAGTATTTTAACATATAGGTGGAATGGAAGACGAGTTTTAAGCATGCGACGCTGTACGAATTAATATCATCGCTAATTCGTTTAGAGAGAAGGACCACGATATAGATGTTAAAATACAACGATTGCCGAGTCACACGTTTTTGTTAGAGGGTCTACTAAATACTGTTGGACTTGAGACTGTTGTGGTCAAATTCTACTGCTCTCCATCTCTTCGTCAAATGTTATACAAGTCATCATTTGATTTGTGCGCTAGAGTAGATATATTAGACCATCATGGCTATGCGGTGACTCCAGCACCAACAGGGCGAGTGCAAACACGTTTGATTAATGGGTAGGTATTCATTCAATTCTTCATATTAACTCATTAACAGCATTGGTAGTTGTAGATTGAGCTTTATTTCACTTATGAACTCTGATTTGGCAAACAAGCCTTTGGTTATGCAAGTACAAGTGTTTGATTTGGACGATCATCGAGCTCTTCAATTAATCAAAGTATCACCAAGGTTTGTTCTATGCGATAACGAAGATAGTGTTCATTAAAACAAACTTTTTAATTTCGCTTGTTACAATCTTAAAGTTGACTGATGGATGTTCAACGAGAAATTCGAGATTCAATTTTTGAACTCAAACAAAAAGTGGACTTCAACCAAAAGTTAGATGTCATCTTTGTATATAAAAGGGTTTTCGTTAAACGAATAATGCAAACAAAAAAACAAGAAACACTAAAGACAAATGGTATTCTCATACGCAAACGTTGCCGCTAAGCCAGTCGTCAAGACCGTAACAAAGACACAACACAAACCAAAGAAGACTACACAAAACAAGACTAGATTATTGCAAAAGACACAGTGGGATGACGTTGTTTTCTACGAAGTAGGAGTATCAAGCTTCCACCAACCTGAAAACACAGTCGAATACATGACATAAACCATCAACAAGACACGAAACTATGAACTATCACGAAACTGTACATAAAAGAAGTAAAAATTTTTCTAGACTACAATCTGTTTTCTCTTGAAATACCGTTCTTTATATGTTTATTTGGTTCTTCGCGTGAATTGGAGTGTCAACTCTTTTGGATGAATGGTTATTACTTGTCGCGGAACTGGTACAAATCCGTTTCTCTTTTGTTCTTCTGTCCTGCCAACTCTAAAATTTCGAATAACATGTGCCAAGATAAATACACTTTCTGTAATACTAAATAGGAACCCAATGCATTTTCTGCTTCCCAACGAAAACGGCATGTATGACATTGGGTGTATCTTGTGAGCATTCTGCTCATCAAAGCGTTCTGGAATGAATTCTTCTGGTTTTTCCCATAACGTTGGGTCGCGATGTACAGTATAGAACTGCACAGTTACTGTTGTTCCTGCAGGTATTTTATGCCCTCCGATAACATCATCTTTCTCTGCTTCTTTTAACACAGAGGCAATTGGAGAATGTAAACGCATTGATTCGCGAATTACGCAAAGCGTATACTTGAGCTTTTCATGGTCTTCGTACTCTAGTGTCTCTTTATCGCCGAACACTTCGTTGATTTCTTGTAAAAGTTTTTCTTGTACATCTGGGTGAGTTGCAAGCAACCATAAGGTCCACATGAGCTGTGAAGCAGTTGTTTCATGTCCTTTACAGTTAGAAATTAAAAGCTTGACAAACCTGCGAATAAAAAGATAAAACTGTCACTCTTGATCTCCATTGGAGAAAGACCAGAAGAACCCGTTTCCTCACTTCTAGCAGCAATTAATAAACTCAACAAATCATATCTTTGTTCAGTGTTACCTGACCTGGCTGAGATGAAATCGCTCAAATACTTGTCTGTGTTCTCAATCGCCTCTCGTAGTCTTCTAAACTTTTCAAATGGTGCATGGTCGCATATCCAATTTCCAAATTGGAATCTTGTAATTACAGCGTCACTGGCAGCTAGAGTGATAGCCTCTTTGAGTGGCATCGTGTATCTGGTTTGATCGTACGTTACGTTTTCTTTGATTGCTTGCAAATCAGTACCAAAGCCGGCCAGACCCATGATTTGTAACGTGATGCTGGTCATGGAGTGAACGACATCAAGTTCAAAAGAATCTTTTTTCCAAACAGTGTTGAGTACATCGAGCATGGTGTCATTTGTGATTTTTCCCAACAAGTGAAGATGTCCCTCGCCAAATGCAGAGTTACTGATTGCGCGATGTTTACGCCATTCATCATAGTTTGTGGTCAAAATCTATATAGTTAGAGATTCTCAATACGTAAACTTACATTAGGTCCCCAAATGTCAAAAGCTTGATAGATTTTCTTGGAGAAGGGTTTGGGATAATTTTTCGCTTTTGTGATCATCACTTGCTTGATGTATTCGTGATTGAACACGCCAACAAACGCACGATGGAAAACAACAATTTTGGCTAGGCCGTGTTTTTGATTTTGAGTATTGATTCTGTGTACGTCGAGAAATCCTTGCTTTTTAGTAGCATCGAGTTCCATTTTAACAAAGGGAATTTTGATAAACGGTATCCAGAATTGGTTTACACCTGGCAGATGATTAACTGGTGCTTTTGTACTGGTGAAAACATAATAAGCGTACACTAACGCAGCAAAGATTAGTAGTGCTACTGTCAATACAGCTTCAAGTATCATCGCGCGTTTTCAACTATTTTGATGATGAAAAGTCAGTTTTGGAAAAATCATGCATGGCCGCGTGTTTTACAAGTCTTGTTTTTTGCATGCTAGTCACCAAAACTTCCCTTCTTTACTCGCATCTTGCGAATAGTATCAAGTTGGCAATTAAAAAAGAGTTAGTGTGATCTTTCAACAAGATAAGCAGGAAGTTGCCGTACAACTTAGATTTCGTACTAAACAGTTATTAATACCATTATCTTTTCGTAACAGATAACAAAAGAAACAATGCTCACGTTCTTATTGATCGTGTCTTATGGTGAGAAAGTTATTCATCTGGCTAACTAGATACAGCTATTGCTCAGAGCTGTGGACCACCACAGTTATATGGAGTTGGATACAACACTGCATATTCACTAATAGTCCCAGGAGGAGCAAAATCAATTTCGCAACCAGCTCTTGTGGATACTTCTGCGATACCTGGAGTAGTAAACTATGTTGTTACTCAAAATGAATCGGTATTAGCTGTAACGAATACAGGTTTATACGCTTGGGGAAGAAATAACATAGGTGGGTGATATAACTTATCGCTCATCATTTGCAGGACAACTAGGTGATAATACTTTGGTGGACAAATCGACTCCTGTCGAAGTTGATTTGAGTCAGTTTTCAGGTACTACTGTTTCACAGCTGAAATGTGGTGCATCCAATTGTCTTGCACTCTTATCAAATACATCTATAATCGGCTGGGGTGACAATACAAAAGGTACACAATTACAAAACAATCTAAGCAAACATGAAGGTAGTCTCGCAGATGGTACAACAACAAACCGACAAAGAGCAGTATTATCACTGAAAGGCGCCATTGCAAGCAATGTTAGCGCGTTGGAAGTTGGTTACCAACATTCAATCGTACTAACTTTTGCTGGTACGGTTTACGGCTGGGGATACAACTATTATGGAAGTGTAGGAGGTTTGTTTTACTAAATTATTACTAACATGTTAGACGCAACAACCACTGGTATGTTAAAAAACTTTTACTTAATAGATGTGCAGACAGATTAACTCCTGTGGCCGCATCTGGAGTGAGTGGAAAAGTGTTCACAAAAATATCAGCTAGTGGGTACTATTCCATGGCTTTAGAATCAATCGGAAGAGTTTGGGTCTGGGGAACGTTATATTACAACAATCCGCCAACAATTGCTGGTACGGGAGACGGAAATGTAGTACAACGGTCTACACCAACAGCATTATCTAGCGCGACTATTGGATCTAAAACGATTGTCAATATAAAAGCGAGTTTTGGAACAGCTTTAGTGTTGGCTAGTGATGGAGTGATGCTTGGAGCAGGTTACACAGCCTACTATAACGTATGTAACGCCAACATGTACTCACACTGCAGCTTGTCGACGGGTCCTTAGTAAGAAGTGTAAACTTCGACCCCAATACTTATCAATCACAATTTATTGCTAAAATGTCCGAAAGCGTAACTACTTTAGTACCAGGTTACTCTAATACAATTTTTGGAACTAATTCAAGCAAGTTTTACATTCTAGGTAACCAAAATATTTTTTATTTTATAACAATATAGGCGGAAACACTCATGGACAGTTGGGAATGTCAATTACACCAACCTTATCTTTTTATGTTCGCGATCCAGTTGAATTACAAATACCAGGAAAGCGAATCACATCAGTATACCACACGTCAGCAAATATATACCCATTTATTTTTCTATTAACTGATGGATGCGACTACGGATCTGTGGCGACCGATACAAGAGTTAGTCCAGTAACTTGTCCAAACTCACGACTATACGGCGCTGGCTCAGATTCCATGTATCAACTTGGAATAGGAACAAACACTGCATCAAAATACTCATTTACAGCTGGAGATACTACTGACGTTTTGGCAAATGATGCGATTATTGGACTGAGTCTTGGTAATCAGTTCGGAGTGATACAAAAGTCAACAGGAGTGTTATACAGTTGGGGAGTGAACAATTTGGGACAACTAGGAGGTATGTCTTTATGATAGACACTAATTGTATGTAGATAATACAACAGTTTCGCCACGAACAAATCCAGTTCCAGTTAACACTGGAGCAACATCTGCGTTAAATGGACGAGTTGTTATTGACTTTCGTTGTGGTGCAGCATCATGTGTAGCGCTCACTGCTGACAATAACCTTGTTGCGTGGGGTAATAACGTGTACAATCAAATTGGAGATGGTAGTACGACAAATCGACCTTTGCCTGTATTAGTAAGTAAAGGACAGATTGGCAATAGAAACATTACTGCGTTAGAAGCGGGTCTATACCACACAGCAGTACTCACTGACAAGTACATCTACTCATGGGGTAGTAACAACTGGGGACAGCTCGGTGATAATACAGGACTTTCAATTTGTATGTTTTTATAATAATAACTAATATAAATAGCAAGTCGTTCATGGGCAACATTAATGGTACACAATGGAGTCCTACTCAACAAACAAGTGAAAAAAATATTTGCTGGTGGATATATCACTTTTATTATTGCTACAGATAATACTGTACACTCAACTGGTACGCTTGTTGGTTCAGGAACGTCATCACCAATTGGTTCCGGAGATGGTGGAACAACAGTTGCATATGCACCTACTACATGCGTTACAACAGTGTTATCTACAAAAACAGTTGTTACAGGTAGTGCGTCGATCTCTAATGCAATGTTACTCACGAGTGATGGAGCAGTGTATTCCGTAGGTGATGGAACAAACTATTTGGTAAATCTACTTTATGATACTAACAGTAATAGACTGGTGATAATTCGCTTACATCAAGAAAATCGTTTATAGCAGTAACGATACTAGCTTACTCATTAACCTCCAATGAAGTTGTAACGAGTGTCATACAAGGACCATACAACTCTATTGTGAAAACAAACGCAAGTCGATACTACGCGTGGGGAGATGTCTCTGGTGGTCAACTAGGAATAACACAATATGTTCCTACTGTCGCTACGACAATATCTTGGGCAGTAGAATTGTTTGCAAATGTTCCAACGAAGAGAATAGGTTTGTTATCGATATCAGACAAATCACTAGTTGTTGTAATTGACGGGTGTGACTATATCAGAACCAATGCGACGATACCTACACCAAATACACCATGTGGAGTAGCAGGAACACTTTATGCGTTTGGAAATAATAGTTTAGGTCAACTAGGAGATACCACACAAACGAGTAGAGCGTCACCTGTGCTTGTAGATAGCACTACGCTAGGATCAAGTACAATCTCAAGTGTGAAAGCAGGACCTGTCTCTTCGTATGCTATTACTACAGATGGACAACTCTATGCATGGGGTTCCAATCAACAACGTAAGATCGCAATACAATAATAACCATCTAGTTACTCTTGGTGATAATAGTTCAACTTCTGCAGTTCGACTATCACCAGTGCTAATCAACACGAATCAAAGAGCTATCGTTACACTCTCTAGTGGTTACGATACAGTTGTCGCTCTAACAAATGGTACTATTTCACACTCACTAGTAACACTTAGATAATTTGATTCTTGGGTGGGGAAACAACGCTTATGGTACAATTGGAGATTCAAGTTTAGTCGCTCGTGCTACGCCTGTACTCGCAACAAAAGGTGCAATAGGTAGTAGAGTCATATCTAGATTATTATTGAGTTACTATAGTGTTGTAGTACTCACTGAAGATAATCGATTGTTCTCATGGGGATTAAACTCTGCAGGTCAACTCGGTGATAGCACAGCTATTAGTAAGTACACAAAAAATGATTAACAACATAGATCGCGTTTATCCATACTATGTACTTTCTAGTGGTGCAATTAACGGAAAAATAATTACCGATATCACCATGGGTGGTAGTTTTACCATGATATTGACATCTGATAACAAATTATATGCATGGGGAGTAATATCAACATTATTGAATGCAGATTATGCGATGGGTGATGGTACGACAGTTTATCGAACAGCTCCAAAGGTATTAGATATGACCAACATTGGCATGAAGACTATCAAGAGTATTAGTGCAGGTTTTGCAACAGCAGCGTTGATCACAACTGATGGTAGCTATTATGTCTTTGGTGATAACACTGCACTCATTGGTGGTGACATACTTGGTTCGCCGCTTCTCAGGTTTATACAGCATGTAAATTTGGCTGCGTATACAAGATTACAAGCAGGAGAGTCCATTACGAGTATCAACGTAGCAGCGGTAAACGCGATAATCAGGACAGATATGAATAGAACACTAATCGTTGGAGATAATAGCGCTGGTCAAGTAGGTGTAGGAGGTACTAGCAGTTACTCACCAAATCCTGCTGAACTATTGATTCCAAACGCTAGGATAGCTGATATTTCTATGTATTCAGGTTGGTATCCTGGTTCTCCACGACTGTACTATCATACGCTTGCACTCACTGATGGTTGTACCTACCCACCAAAACCAAACACGACAGCTGTTATTCCAACGATCACATGTAACGTACCTAATGCTGTGTATGGATTAGGAGCAAATAACTTTAACCAACTCGGTGATGGTACAAGCACGTCAAGATACTCGTCTCCAAATCCAGTAGATATGACTGGCGTGTTACAAGGTTCAACAATTGTTCAAGTCACTGCAGGAGGTGACTTTTACGTAGCTATTAATTCTGATGGAGTGTTATACTCGTGGGGTACAAACACAAATGGTCAACTAGGAGATGGTACAACTAATCCAAGAGCATCTCCCATTGTAGTTTCAACAAGCACAAATTCTGCACTCAATGGACGATCTGTATTGCTATACGACTGTGGACGAAGTTCATGTAACGTGATCACTACTGATAGCGTGATCGTTGGATGGGGTCAAAACTTGTACGGATCAATCGGTGATGGCACTGCGATACAGAGAAATCTTCCAACTATTTGTTTGAAAGGATTTATTGGAACAAATACAATTATGCAAATCGCGTCAGGAGCATATCACACGATTGTGTTGGCAGACCAGTATTTATACTCGTGGGGATCAAACAGCCAATTGCAACTAGGTGATAATTCACTTGTTGCTAGTCGGTATTTCCCAGTTGCAGTGAGTTTAGGCGCATTAATCGGTAAGAATGTTACTAGCATCGCAGCAGGCGGAAATTTCAATCTTGCTTTGACGGATGGTATGTTGACTGAACAATTGTACTAACGAACTAGATAACAAGTTATTCTCATGGGGAGTGTTGAACAACGCTGCAACATCTAGTATCATAGGAGCAGGAGATAGTGGTTCTGTGGCACGTGGAGTACCTGTAGCAGTAACTAGTTTCACGAACAAGACTATTTCAAAAATTAGTGTCGGTATGTACACTGCACAAGCATTGCTAAGCGATGGAACGCTCTTCGCAGTTGGAGATAATAGCTATGCACTTGTAAGTTATTACAATTTCGATTAACAATTAGATTGGTGACAATACAATTACGTCCAGGACAATATTTACATTAAACACTATTATTACAAGTGCACTCAAACCAGGAGAAAAGGTTGTAGATGTAGTACAAGGTTCAGCGAATGTGTTTGTGCTTACAAACCAAAGTAGATTCCTCATTTGGGGAGCTGCAGGACCAGCAGGTTACGATCCAAGTGTGATTTCCTATTTCAACAATCCAATAGAAATTATCACTCCAGGAGAGCGTATTACTACAGGAGCTATCTTCAAGGGACAATATTCATCAAGCAATAGTATGATCGTCTTTACCGATGGTTGTAGTTACGCTCCACCAACACCTGCAGTAACTACAAATGTTACTCTTACTCGCAAATTTACACTAGTTTGTAACGGCTCAAATGATATCTATGGAGTTGGAAACGTACATGGACAAGATATTGCATTGTTCCCATCACAAAACATCACAAACATTGACAATGAGACAATTGTTGACATTCAAACAGGAAATGGTCACACATCAAATACTGGTGCTTATGGTTTCACTATCGCGTTAACGATAGATGGAAGACTATATGGTTGGGGTTACAATGGTCATGGTTTAGTTGGCGATGGAACATTGATCAACGTCACATATCCCAAGCTGATACCACTGAATAGTCAAGTTCTATACATTGCATGCGCATATGTGAGCTGTGTAGTGTTAACAAGTGATAATACATTACTTGGCTGGGGTTACGCAAGAAGTGCGCTTTCTGCAAATAATCCTGACAAAGTACCAACTCCAATACCAAAAGGAACAATTGGCAATCGAGCTATACTCAAAATTGCAGTAGGAGCAAACATCTATATTGCGTTAACTACTGATAACATTATACACGCATGGGGCACTAACCAGTACGGATCACTAGGTGATACAACATTTTTAAACTCTGCAACGTCATATCGATACATTCCTACAGTAATCGCCGTTGGTGATTTGAATGCAAAAAACATAAGCACCATTTACGCTGGTGGATATATGGGTGTTGCAATAGCAACTGATAAGAAACTGTACTCGTGGGGAATGTTAACAAGTAGTATCGGTATTGGAGGTGGACAAAGTTCCATTACTCAAGTACCTACACTAGTAAGTACAGGAAAATTGGCTGCTTCTATGAGTATCAGTAACTACAACTCGTACGTTCTCAACACTGATGGTACTGTATACTCTTATGGAGATAATACATACTATCAGACTGGTGATACAGTAATGACAACTACCAATCGTTTGACATACACGCAGATGCTCGTGTTTTCCACTTACACATCACTGAACACTGAAAGCTCTGAGAGAGTTTTGAATATCACTGCTGGTGATCGTGTAGCGTATTTTAGAACGACTACTTCTCGATTATATGCATTTGGTGATAACACTAACGGTCAACTTGGCGTTGGTTTCTACAAAGGTCTAAACTATGTACCAACACCAATGGAGATAGTCATACCCACCAAAAAGGTACTCATGGTAGCGTCATCTGGTCAGTTTGCTGTAATAGTGACCAATGGATGTTCATACAGCACTCCCACAATCACTGTAACGAACTACACGTTTAATTGTCCAAACAAACCACCAAAGTTGTATGGAATTGGTTTTAACAATCTTGGTCAATTGGGTATACCAACATCTATACTCAATACAGCAGCAACCATTCCTACTGCGACTTACATGGATGATGCGCTTTCATCAGCGTTTATTGTAAGTGTAACTTCTGGATTAGGATTCACTGTAGCGCTTTCAGCTGATGGAACGCTATACGCATGGGGAAACAACAGTGCAGGTACATTAGGAAACGGTCCTACACCAGTAACACCTGGATCTGCAGTGGAAGTGTATAGTGAGCGTCCATCGGCACTGTACTTACAGTTTGTCATAAGCGTAGCTTGTGGATCGAAATGGTGTATTGCATTAACAAGTACAAACGATCTAGTACAGTGGGGTACAATATTCCGAGGTGACCCACCATATCAATACACTAGCACCTATACAGGAGTAAACGCTACTTTGCTGATACCGACACTAGTAAACAAGGGCGCAATAGGAAGTAGAACAATTGCTTGTATAGCAATGGGCTCATTCCATGCTCTAGTGTTAACAACAGATAATCGCATCTATGCATGGGGTTCAAATGCAAATGGTCAACTTGGTGATGGAACAACAAGTAAGTATATGCGTATATGATCATCTAACCTTTTAGCAAGTAGGTTTTACCCAGAATCTGTAAAATGGAGTAATTTGGCAAATATTCCTACATATAATGTAAAGAGAATTGCTGCTGGTGGAAACTATTCTATGGCTATATCCATTGGTGAAGCGTTTGCTTGGGGTGCTGTAATGGCACATACGTACTCTGGAGATGGTACACCAATTGGTAGTGGTGACGGTACAAGTGTTATCAAGTATGTACCTACTGCTACAGTAGGTAGTAATTGGCCTGTTATCGACATTAGCTGCAGTTTCACTAATGGTATGACAGTTGCAGCATCAGGACTTGTTTACGTTTTTGGTGATAACTCTTATTATCAAATTGGAGATGGAACAACTACAAATAGGCTTTCTTATACGCAGAGCACTGTTCTTACATTAACAACTACCTCTCCTATCTTGAAAGTAAACGAGATCTACTCGACTGTCTATGCAGGAACAGGAAGTTCTTTTGCAAGAACAAATTATGGAAGATACGTGATGTGGGGTGATAATTATCTGAGTTTGTGCGGAACTGGGTTAGGATGGACAGGTGCTTACAACAATTTTGCATGTCAAATCTATTTGACGAACAGAGTATTGTCATCTACCTTTTTCTCAACTCAAAACACAAAACCACACCAGATTGCAGGCGTGAATTATAATTTTGTAATTCTTGGTACTGATGGTTGTGATTATCAGTACAAAGTGATCGTTCGTTTGGTAGCAGGCTCGTGTAATCCCAAACTATTCTCATGGGGATCAAATTCATATGGTCAACTGAATGATGGAACAAGAGTTGATCAATACGCTCCAGTGCCATTTAACAATACATTGTTTGAAAGCGACTATCTAGTAGAAGTTCGACAAGCGTCGAATTACTTTTTAGGTCTAACAAAAAGTGGAAAGTTGTACGGTTGGGGTTATAGCGATGGAATCACTCTATCTGATGTGCCGATTCCCTCGTCTAATGCGCAACTGTATCCTATTGAGATCAATGCAGGTGCTTCTTCTGCACTGTACAACCAAACAGTAGTTACCATGCGTTGTGGT
>JAESGV010000920.1_pt1 | contig 12722 bp, 17 predicted proteins | sample 9269781 | NCBI WGS metagenome assembly JAESGV01 (sample SAMN15741586, study PRJNA653496) | algae metagenome | isolation source: Tildeniella torsiva UHER 1998/13D and co-occurring heterotrophs from... | place: Slovakia: Slovak Paradise National Park, Hrabusice, Kosice Region | collected 2000-01-01 | reverse complement strand
TATTCTTTGTACAAATAACTTATAGCAACAAAACAGCTGCAACAACAGAAATGAGAGCTAGACCCATAGAAACAGTTGCTGCATCGCTTCTTGCTGGTGCGTTAGTAGCTCCATTGACTCCAGTGGTTGTTGGCGCACTAGCAACGGTTGGGCTTCCAGACGAGGTTGTTGGAGTGCCGGCGCTAGTTGGTGGGAAAGTGAATGGAACAGTGGCGACAGTCGGAATTGGATCAGCAGTGGGTACGACAGCCAAGATTGATGGACTTGAGCTAGATCTGTGCGATGGGAATGTGAATGTACCAGAGCCGAGGGCCATGAAGAAGGTAATTTCTTTTTGCTGATACTTGAGGGCAGCATTAACAAAGTCTTTGACATTGAGCAATGGAACGGAGGTCATTCCATTTGTCAAGAGTGCCAATGCTGGAAAGATGGCTGTAGTACCACTTGGTGCAGAAGTAGTTACAGTAGTAGTGTCGTTGTAGGTGTTGAAAATGACTCTGTCACCTTCTACCCAATCGTAGAATTGTTGAATGCCAAACGCGACCAGGTAGTTGGTTTCGCAAGAGTCAATAGCTGCATCACAGTTGTATGTAAACTCATTGAACTTGATGTAGGCACTATCGGCTCCCTTACCACTTAATGCTGTTAAATCGTAAGCAACCATTGCAACTAATCTTCCATCTGTAGTGTTGGCAAGTGTGACAGTATCACCTAGTGTGATTTCTTTTGCATCGAAGTTAATAGTTTGGTCTTTTTTAACGGCCAAATCAGTTGTTCCTGATGGTAACTCTGCTGGTGCTGTTGGTGGGAATGTTGGAAGGACAATAGTTGGTATGTTTGTTTGTCCAGGGATTGTTGGTAAAACGATTCCGGTTGGAAGAGTTACACCAGGTGGTAGTGTGAAACCTACAACGTCAGAATTCGAAGCAGCTATTTCGTACCTGGTGGCAATTGCTTTTCAGCAGCTAATGCGAAGACGGTTAGTAGAGCGCAGATGACGATTCTTGCAATCATGTTGTTTGATAATTGTTATCAACAAAATATTTTGCTGGTTTTTCAACAGATATCCAACATAAAAATAGCTTTTATTTTTGCTTTTTACAGGTACTTATAAAGATAACAGCTCTCCGTTGTTGGTGGAAGATGACAATCTGCTACCTATTATGCATAAGCAGATATCTATTTTTCGAACTTCATCAAAACCGCTTCACGAAATAATCATAGGTTCGAATCCTTGACGAGTTTTAATTCGAATTGATACACTTTCATACTCGTCAGAGATTGTACTGTGACATAGTGAAATTAATTCATGACATTTATCGAAGTAAGAAAGTGTTTGAAGGTTGTAACAATTTTGGCCAACTAGGAAAATGCAAACAACTTCTCAGGTCATCACTTTCACCTTCTCAAATGTCACTAACACGATCAACGATAATCTTGCGAAGCACACAAAGCGACTAAAAGAGATGTTAGTTCAGAAACAGCAACGTTGGAACGGCCGTGTACTAGTGTGCCCTATTTCAACAAAGAAAATGGATGGACTCGCTATTTACGATGTATTCACACAGAGAACTATTAGTGAGCTACACTTAGACTTTTACGCAGGTCATATTGAGCCCATAGGCAACGAGTACTTACTCTCACCGTCAGCCATGGACGAAAGTCGCAAAATTTACCTTCTCGACTCAGAACTAAAATGTAGTATCCCACCACATACTCTACAAGACATACCGATGAATTGCTGCATGAAATTCCGAAACAATACATACGCTATCGGAACGGCAACTGGTTTCTATCTACTAAATTCTAAGTGGCAAACGATCAAAACGATACCTACTGTCGATGCCGTTTACAGAATCGTACAGTTAGAAAAGACAGGACATGTGGCCATACGACTTGTCGGAAGTGCCAACACTCTACAGATTTGGGACGAGAACTTTACTAGTTCACGAACGTATGACGCAGATGAGTACGAGTATCTTGTAGCGCTAAATGATGAATTTTGTATGTATGACACTCAAATTAAATTTATCAATCCGGTCACAAAGGCAACGAGAAAAATCAATTTGAAATGTACTTATATGCTGCAATTGCAAAATGGATTGTACGTATTTTCAGAGAATGAAAGTCAATGGTACGTGTACAAATGTTCAGAGCTGTTGTACAGCTTTACGTATCACTTGGATAGCAATTGGGCGAACGCTGTTACAGAGGTTAATCCAGGAATAATTGGTTTCCAATCAAAATGGCAATTTATGTTGTATAATATTGATCTCAGAGCACCTGTTATAGGATATCCGAAGCAGCTTTTCTCAAGAGATGCAAGACTTCGGTACAATATTAAAGAATAAGTTCTAATGTGATAGTGTTGTAATATGGTCAACCAAACACAAAGATGCAAAAACGGTTGCGTCTTCGTTGTACACATCATGGAAGGTTCCGGCTAATAAACTGTATCCTCGCGCGACTACTAAGTGAACTTGCACACGTTTACCTGACTCGATGAACGACGGTACAAGATTAGGTTTGATAACAATCCAGGAGCTGCGAATCGAGCCCAACAGAAAGAAAAAAACGATGAAATGTGATTGTTCTAGTCGGAAAAACATTTGACTGTCAAGACAGTCATGATGTGTTGTTGGCTAATAGTGTCTCTTCGCACCAAATAGCGAATATAGATCTTGATGCCAACGTGAGCACAACAAACCAGGTAATTTTGTACACCGCAGCCCCGAAATACTATTTAGGCCTATCAAAAAGACGGTTATCGTACTCACGATACTTGAATAGCTACTCTTGGATCTAGAATCCACAGGGTTAACAACATTGACGATTACATGAGCATCTGTTTGCTAGCAGCATTGCTTCTCTCTTTTCTTGCTTGTATGTCGTATAAATCAAGCTAATAAAGTAGATTTAGAGGCAGCTAATACAGCATACACAACCCGTGGATATGTAAATACTTGCACCACGGGTTTGACATTACGAGGTATTGGATTGAACACAAACTACTATCTTGGCGATAATACTGCTACAGAACGCAATACCGTTGTCTCCGTTGATATATCAGCGCTGACAGCAGCTTCAGATACGGTTATAACAGATATCTGGGGAAGCTTTTACACCACTCATATTAAAACTAGCACAGGCAAACTCTACGCGTAACGCTACTGACTAATCACTAACAATTAGGTTTGGAATGAATACAAATGGTATGCTCGGAGTAAATCATGCTTCCGCTGTAGGAAAGCCATCAGCGGTGTATATGGGCGGTGTTTTATCTGGAAAATCAATTGTGAAAATCGCATGTGGATTTTTCTCGTGTATCGCCTATGCTACGGTATGTGATTTTTTTAAAGGTATTGACATTGTAGGATAATTCTTTATTCGGATGGGGAAATAATGATCAATGTACTTGTGGAGATGGTACTACAACTAGGAGAACTGCACCTGTAGCTGTAACAGTTGGAAAAGGATCGTTTAGCGGAACGGTTGCAACCATTGAGGCCGGGCATGCATCAATGTAAAAATAATTAGGGTTCTAACAATGTAGGCATCTAGTTTCTACTTCTGGAGCTATTTACAGTTGGGGATATAATGTAATACTATTTTAAAAAAAATCTTATTTGTAATAGGTACATGGACAAATGGGCACTGGCTCCACCAGTTCAACTTCACAATGTACTGGAGTATCACCAATTACTACACTATTTAGTTCCAAGAACATGTTCAAAATGGGCGTCACAGTCAATGGCATACATGTACTTTTCACCGATGGTACAATTATAAAATGGGGAGACGGAACTGCTACACCCTATCAGGTACAGAAATATCAATCTTAATAACTTTTAGCTTGATACATCAGCTATGAGTGGAAAAACAATTATTGATTTTTCGGTGGGAGGAACAGCCGTATTAGCGCTTACAAATGACGGATTGGTATATTCAGCCGATACAGATAATTACATGTACCAAGCAGGAGATGGTACACGTGTAGCGCATCAAGCTTTTACAATTGCTTCAAAATTTAACTCGGCAAGAGGATGCGGAGAAACAATTGTAAATGTACATGGAGGAGGATATAACAGTATGGTAACGACAAGCTATGGAAGATTATTAATTGTTGGATCAAATAACGTATGTTATATCACGACACTCTTAACTTGTTAGGCTGGACAAATTATAGGTGTTAACAAAAATCCTGATTGGATGTGGCATACTCCAGTGTCGTTGAATGAGGCTTATAATCCTGCTCATGACAAATTAGCACCTGTTGTAGCAAATAGAGGTTTAGATTTTGTAATATTTGCTACGTGCACTACCACGAGCGCAAATGTACCACAGACGTGTCCACCAACGACTACTGTTCCTCCAACAACGACACCGGCACCGTCAACTACGACAGGTACACCAGTACCAACAACGACACCTGCTCCGACCACTACACCGGAGCCTACAACGTCAACAGTACCACCAACAACTACACCGGCACCTACAACTTCAACTCTGGCTCCTACTACTACACCTGCACCAACTACGACAACACCAGAACCAACTACTACTACAGTTGCTCCAACTACTACGCCGGAGCCAACCACGACAACAATGGCACCTACTACAACACTGGAGCCAACTACTACTACGCCTGAACCAACAACTACCACTGTTGCACCAACAACTTCAACTTTGGCTCCTACGACCACTCCTGAGCCAACGACTACTACACCAGAACCAACTACGGCTACTCCAACTACTACACCTGAACCAACCACGACAACACCCGCACCAACTACCACACCAGAACCAACTACAACTACACCTGAACCCACTACAACGACAGATACACCAACTACTACTGAAGTGCCTACGACTACGGCCACTCCTACAACAACACCTGAACCAACAACAACGTTTGCACCTACTACAGATACTCCAACTCCCACTGATACACCTACTCCTCAACCAACAACCACTGACACACCAACTCCCACTGATACTCCTACTTCAACAACGACACTAGAGCCAACAACCACCGCACAACCCACTACTACGACTGACACTCCAACTCCTACAGATACTCCAATTGCTACTCCTACAACAACAGATACACCAACACCAACTCCTACAGAGACACCTACAACAACATCTAGTCCAACTACAACAATTGCTCCTACTACTACGACTGACGCTCCCACAACAGTTGGACCAACGACTACTGAAACGCCTACCACTACACCAGAACCAACTACTACAACACTAGAGCCAACTACGACAACAATGACGCCTACGACAACACCAGAACCAACTACTACAACACAAACACCTACAACTACACCCGAGCCAACCACGACAACAGTTCCTCCCACAACAACACCTGAACCAACTACTACTACTGATGCGCCAACAACAACAGCTACCCCTACACCCACACCCACACCAACAACACCTGAACCAACCACAACAACACAAGCACCTACGACACCGGAGCCGACTACTACAACACCTGAACCAACTACAGTTACTCCAACCACGACTCCTGAACCAACTACAACAACACAAGCGCCAACTACAACACCGGAACCTACGACAACAACTACCACTCCTACGGCAACACCGATACCAACAACTGAAGCGCCTACTACTTCAACTCAAACACCAACATCTTCTACCGCAACACCAACAACCCTAGCACCTTCTACAACTACCTCTCCACCTACTACAACTAGCACAGCACCTACTACTGCAACTCCATTGACTACTTCTACTGTAGAACCTACGACAATACAACCAACGCCTTCCGTTGCAGTTTCAATAATTGACATTTCAAGTAATGAAACATTTGGCGAGAATGTTATAGAAGGTGTACAAAATTTAGACGTCACAAACGCTACCAATGGTGTATTAACAGTTGCAAGTAGTTTCTCTGCATCGGCAAAAGGAAGAAGAGCGTTATCTACGAAGGGTGGATACGATTTGCAAGATAAGACTGCTATGGTTGTATTTTCTATCGATGCATCAACGTCAACTGGAAATGTTGTCGAATTATGGATGTATGCAACAGCAGGAAAGTTCATTCAAGCAGCTCTTTCTATTGTACCTGGTACTTTAGCTACAACAATTAGTGTTCGATTCTCTGCAAGTAGCGATGCTACTGTGCAACAACAATCCAAAGCGTGTGTATTTTCGAAACAAGTACAATATCAGCTTAAACTAAGAATGAATCAAGATCCCACCTGGAAAGTATCTGCCGAACTTCTTCACGGCTCGTCTACCATTTGTACACTTGATGTTTCACCTCAGAATGTTCCAAGTAACATGTTCTCGGATCCTTTTACTTATGTGCTCTCTCAATCAAGCACAGGAGCAGTAGTGCAGCGTGCTTATGATGCAGCAGATGAAGTAATGAGTATCCAAGTTAACAAAATGGGTGTCGAGTGCAGTAAGGGTAATTGCGCTTCTGTTGCACCGTCACCGACACAAAAATCTTCTTATTCTGGAACATCAACTGTTGGACTCATCGCAGCAGTTGTTGCAGTAATAGGAGGAGTTGTTGTACTTTCTGTTGTGGTGGCTGTTGTCGTTGTGGCTGTGATTATCAAGAGACGAAGAGATGTCAGAAAAACTGTGTACATAGAACCGAAAACTGAGAGCGAGGTAGATCGCGAACCAGAACTCGAAGAATACTCAGGAAACTCACTAACACAGTACGATGCGTTTAAACATTAGAAAAGTGTACAAATTAAACTTTTTTAGTTTTAGAATGTGTTTCTAGTTGCGTCTTTCGTACCTGTGTTGAGCTTATGGTAACTGTGCCGGTTTGCGTCCCGCTGGCAAAACCGTACAAATTAGGGGCTCGACTAATCTATTTTTATCATTATCGCTAGGTATAAAAGCGAGATGGAATAGCGACAAGCATAACAAAATATTAAAACACATGAAATTCATTATTGTAGCTCTACTAGTGCTCGCCACTTTCTCTTTAACCGTGAACGCCTTCACTGTTGGTCGTCCATTGCTCAAGCAAAGAATTAAAGACACCCAAGAATCGCAGGAACCAATGTCTTTAATCATCACTCGTCCACCAAGATGTACACAACCAAGACCAATTCGTTGCCCACTCGGCAGCGGCCCCATCTTGTTTGATGGAGGAGCTAGTGACACCTGCCCATACTACATTTGCTCGCCTTTTGGTCCATACCAACCTTAGATGCAATAAAGTGCTCTTTCAACCACTCTTCATGCGTTTGCTCTATTGTTAATAGTAGAAAAGATTCTTAAAATTTGCCCGAAACTAGTGTTCACAACTGCATTTCAACGGATTGCTCTATAGGTAACGAGAAGATCCTGCCTCTTGGTGCACGTAAAGACTCACCCAGTCTACTTCAACAGGCACACGAGTTTAGTACGGAAATTATAATTTATTCCGAAAGAGTCATCTAGCATGCTCAATCATGAAATGTTGAGAATTATTACAAATGCGTTACTTAGTCTAGCGCGTAAAGCAATGTTAACGTGTGAAATTCTTTTGAATCTAATAATCGGTGTGCCTATCTTGGAGAGTTGCTGCATCGTATCTTATTTAGAGTGGAGGAAAGTAGATGAGTCGCGAAAATAGAATGATAGGTACTTTGGTGATCTTCAAACCTAAAAATCTTGACTTGATACTTTCTCGTTTGTATATTATAATACCATATTTGATTGTTGTGCCAGTTACTTAAACCCGAGCACTAGCCAATCTCCCTTCACAAACAAACTAGAAATTAAAACATGAATCGAAGGTTAAGTGAAGACAATGTCGTAACAAGAACACGAGTAATTATTAACATGGCACTTGATATAACCGTTGTACTTGGTGAGGGAGAAGGTGCAATTCTCGACAGAATTAAAGCACAAACTACAGACACCAAACAACGGTCAAAGTCACTACCAGGAATTGACAAGATAAAAAAATCTAACAAAGTGCAGCAGACTGACAAGAAACACGGTCCTAAGAAGTTTATATTCATCGATGAAGTTTGTACATTCGGAAATATTGAAAAAACTATGGTTGAAAAGTGCGACAACAACAAGAAAAAATCCACACCTGGATTCGATGAACTAAGCAAGATGTTTACATTTCGGTAAAATATAATATAGCTAATCTACCGTGTTAAATGTTCTAATTCTCTGTCTTTCAAGAAGAACTGAGCAACTCACAATGGTACTCCAGTAGATCGTACGCATGACAAAAGCTTGCGCAAGGCAGAACAGTTGTAAATCAACAAACAATGAAGCGAGGTAAGACCTGCGGGTAGATTAACAGTTCAAGTTATCGAACTTGATTGTACACCATCCAAAGCTCCAAAGTACGATCATCTAGACGAGTACATTGAAACGCTAAAACGCAAACAAAAAGAACAATTTGACAAACTCGAGACAAAAATACAAACGTTAACAGTGTTTAAAAATCGAGAAAACATAACACACGATGCAGGAGACGATTTTTCGGTATACCTCACATTGCCGTTTGACGTTATTCTTTATATGCTCACATTCTACCACTTAAACATTGAACCTGCGTTTCGCTCGTTCGCTTACAAACCTACGCTATCGTACGTATGCCGCCTTTTTTATGGCTGGCAGCTGAACGACCCTAATAGATCTATATCGTTACTTTTCCCCAATATTTTCCACCGTCATGTAAACAATGAGAAAATCATTAATATTCTACCCACAACCGCTCGCTCAATACAAATTGATAGAATCGAGGTTGATTTATCTCGATTCACACAACTATGCAAATTGAAGGTTGATCATGTCAAATCTGAAGTGCTAGCCCAACTCACCAAACTAGAGAAACTCTCTGTGAGTTATATCAGCAAGCCATTCCCATCAATGTTTCACAAGCTCACCAATCTGTGTCGACTTACCATACCAACCATGTCTGAAGAGATCTTATCTTTACACAAGCTCCGAAAATTAGTAGTAGATGATATCCACCCGTATTGGGAAGAAACGCTTGAAATGCCAAATCTGGTCTCGATAAAGTGTCTATCCGACAAGCTACCTATTAGCAGCGAAACAAAATTTTCAAGCTCACTGCAGTCATTAGCAGTACCAGAGCTCAAGATGCAATCAGAGGATACTGTTATAACACATAATCTTAGAACTCTAAAAGTTGAAACTGCGTTTAATTATAGTAGTTGTGACTGTATAGAACGGTTCTTGAAATCTGGTACCATCACGTAAGCGTTCTTGTTTATTATAACTGGAAGTAATTTAGAAGCTCAATACGCTCAGCATTCGTTTGATGACGAGTTTGCGTTAGCGCTAGGAAATAGTAGTATCGTACGACTTACCTATCCTCTAATGACTTCTGCGTTTGTAACAAAGGCGTTTGATAGTGCATTACCAATGACAAGATCTATACAAGAGCTGAATTTGAATCAATGCCCGCTCTCTTACTCTGATATTGTATATATAGTCACGAACACAAGATTATCAAAACTGAGTTTTAATTGTATTGACCTTTCTAAAGCTGATCTAACAATACTCGCGGATCATCCGACACTAACGCACCTTACAATGCGATCGTGCTCTTTATCAGATGAAATTGTAGAATGTTTGTTTGTTTCTAATCGCCTAACAAAATTGGTATTAACTAGAAACAACCTCACAGACGAAACTATTTGGATGGCAATGGTTAATACATCGATCAAAGCTTTGGGCATTTCGCACAACAAAATTAGTGAAGAAGGGCTGATCAATCTTGTTCGAATGAACACAACGATACAGGAATTGTCTGTAGAGAATGTAGATTGTAGTGATGCGTTTTTCGACGCTGTATGCCACGCAAATGTGCTAAACAAACTCTACTGCAAAGTTGCCAGTGTAAAATTGCGAGAGTCACAAACAGACAAGTTGTGTAGTAAGTGCACAAGCCTGGAATTTTTCAACATAAAAGTATAATGATCCACAATAAACAACTCTTGATTGTAAGGAACAAATTTGTGAACAAACAATGGAGACATCGCTAAGGCGAGGACAAAAGTGGCATAAACTTGGTCGCTACCAAAAGGCAATTGGTTGTTTCAACGAAGCTCTATCACGCAACGGTTCCAACGCTCATACGCACTATCTTCAAGGAAGATCATTCCATGCTCTATTTCAGTTCCAAAACGCGATTCTATGCTACGAAAAAGCAATAAAACTCGATAGTATTTTCGAAAAAGCATACGTGATGAAAGGTATCGCTTTATATGACTCGAATCGAATTCATTCAGCGTTAACCTGGTTTGAAAAAACAATAGAACAACATCCACGTTTCGCATTGGCTAAAAATTCACAAATACGATCACTCATCACTATCAATCGCGTAGAAAAATTAAAAAAAGGTATTCGAACAGGAATAGTGTACGACACAAGAATGGCGTTGCATGAAGATCCAAATGACCCAGTGCATCCAGAATGTCCAGAACGTTTATACGCGATCTCTAAGGCGATACAAGAACATGGTTACTATGATGTTTGCGAGCGAGTAGACCCTCGAGAAGCCACTGACGCAGAGTTGTCTTTAGTTCACTCTCAACAAGTCATCCACAAAGTGAAGAATATTGGGCCAGAAGTCTCCATTCCATCCGATAACTATTATAACGAGCACACCTCCACCGCTGCGTTACTAGCAACTGGTAGTTTGGTAGAACTTTGCGATCGCGTCATGTCAGGAGAACTCGATAACGGATTTGCAGTAATTCGACCACCAGGTCACCACGCAAACGCTACCCATCCATCTGGTTTCTGCTTCTTCAATAACGTTGCCGTTGCTGCTCGTTCAATGCAACAAAAGCATGGTATTGAACGTGTTCTAATTGTAGATTGGGATGTACATCATGGAAATGGTACGCAAGATATTTTTGAAAATGATCCATCTGTTTTATTCTTTTCTTCGCATCGTGGAGAGTTTTATCCAAACCAAGGAGAAATTGAAGAAGTTGGAAAGGGTAATTTGGTCAACGTGCCTTTTGTGAATGGTCCCTATGGTGATGGCGATATGCTACACGTATTTCATAGCATTTTGTTACCCATTGCGATCGAGTTTAAGCCACAACTCGTGATTGTGAGTGCAGGTTTTGATGCTGTTGAAGAAGATCCACTAGGTGAAATGGAAATGTCACCGCAAGTATTTGGACACTTAACTCACTTGTTAAAAACACTAGCAGGAGGAAAGATCGTGTTAGCGTTAGAAGGTGGTTATAATTTGAAACAAATTCCAAAATGTGTGCTTGAATGTTTGCAAGTATTAAAGGGAGCTGCACCAAGTCCATTACCAAAGAACAAGAATCAGTTACGTGAAGAACACAGGTCTTTAATGCAGGAAATTCGACAAACGCAAGCCAAAACGTGGACATCGTTACAGTAAACAATACTCACTCATCCGTGTCAAGTATTAATTTTTCTCTTCTATTCAAAGTATTTGGTTTTTTCGTATTTGATTCTCGAGTTCTATCTTCATATCGTAGTTTTGAATCTTGTAACTTTTCTGCATCTGCGTCTTCTCGTTTTTCGCGAATGAATTCTTCTCTTTCGAATTTTTTTATCACGACATCGTCATTTGATGATTCATTATTTTCTAATTTTTCGTGTTGTATTCGTTTTTTGGAGCGACCATTAGATGATTTATTCTCTGCTGTCTTTTCTACAAAAGGTGTTTGACCTTTTACTTTCCCACCAACACGATGTCGTTTGTTACTGTAGATGACATGCCATACTCCACTCATTACAGCAATTTCTTGACCAATATTAAAAGTTAAGATGGTTGTGCGTGGAAAACGGTACACAAAGTTCTCGCCATTACAAATCCTTACAACTGTTTTTTGAATTTCACACAATGGCTTTCCTCGCTAAGATCCCACTCCTCAACAAGTTCGTTAAAGAAGATACATTCTCATGGTTGTGGGGCAAGACCAAGAGTGTCGCAACATGGTCAGGATCAATTCTATGGCTTGTCGGCACCGCAACAGTATTTTTGACTGTATGTTTGATCTAACAATTATTATAACAATACAGATTCCAATCCACATCGCGAGTGACACAGAAAAGTTGGCCATGACAAATTTAATCGCACTAGCTTATGGTGTTAAAACCCCAGCAGTTAATAAGAGCGCAATGGGTGCTGCAGGCGCCCTTGGAGGTCTTGGTGGCGCAAACGTTCTTGGAGGTGATTTTGGAGCAACCCACTAAACACAAATCTATATGTAAAAATAGTTCAATGAATATTGCATCGATATATTCTTTTCCATCTTTCCAACATGGTATCAAAATGTACAACACGAAGATATTTATCTAATAGTAATTGGATAACTTGGAGACTGGACTAGAATTTCGTCAAAAGCTTGTAACTTGATAATCACAGATTTGACTTCCAAAACAGAATTTATTATATTTATCGTAAGAGAAAAGCTAAACAATCTAGAGCAGGCCGAAAGCTTGTGGGCAAGCAGAAAGGTGAACGTTACCTCGAGTTGACAGAAGAGTTGACTGACCGTTACATAACTCATCGATAATCCGTTTAAATTCTACGATTTGGCACCAACCAAACTAAAAAAACAACAACACATCATCATGGCCAAGCAAACAGCATCCAAGCAAACCTCAGTCACCAAAACCGAATGGACACGCTCAGCACCCAAGGACAGAACCAAACGCTCTGCTAAGGTTGCCGACAAAATAGATGTAAAGAATAT
>JAESGV010000919.1_pt1 | contig 12723 bp, 14 predicted proteins | sample 9269781 | NCBI WGS metagenome assembly JAESGV01 (sample SAMN15741586, study PRJNA653496) | algae metagenome | isolation source: Tildeniella torsiva UHER 1998/13D and co-occurring heterotrophs from... | place: Slovakia: Slovak Paradise National Park, Hrabusice, Kosice Region | collected 2000-01-01 | reverse complement strand
AGGTATCAACAGCTGCTACTCCATGCTTACTGGCCATAAACATTTTGAGTCTTCTTAAATCCCACTTGCATCCTATTCCAGATTTTACTACGTTATCGTGATACTCTTGCGTTGTTTTCTGTATAGCTACGTTTGTCAAGTGCACAAAGTTGTTATCGATCCCTTTCAAGTCCATAGAAAAACGAAATTGTGAGAACCTTGCAAATCCAGTTCTATAAAGGTACACCGTCAACGGGTTATAGCTCGTTACTAGTACATAGATTCTAAGATCGAATTTCTTCCCGCCAACTAAGTATGGGAACTCTAAGTACTTTTGAGCTATATAGTTTTCAGGAGCTTGTTGCTCTCCACCTTGAGCTCGATATCTACTCTTCCAGTCGCTGATTTGTCCAAGTTTGTTGAACAGAAATATACCTTTTCCTTGAGATTTTCCAATTGGTTTCATAATGTAAACACCACCAGTATGTTTAAACTCTTCTGTAAACATGCCATATTCTTGTGGTAGAACATATGACGTTGGAAGAAAATCATACTTTTTCGCATCCTCAAATTTATCCTCTTTCTCGAGTAGCTTTTTCATTCGTTTTAGATTTTTAACTAATAGATCTTTTCTAGTGAGCTTTTTATGTAAGAAACGTAGCATACGGTACCTCAAAGTGATTGCGAAAATGATTCACGCGTTGATGCTCTTCCAAGTGGATATGGTCCATTGATTCTTTTATCCACCCAACATCGGCCCAATGAAAATCCCAATCGTTGTCGCCTTCGGTTTGTTTATAACCACGATCTTTGAGTACGTCATAGATTGTATTTCGAAAATGTGTTTTGAACTTTATCTGGCGAGGTACGGATGGAACACCTGGATTAACCACAGACGTACGCGATGTGTCTTTATCTCTAGCATTGTTAACAAAGAAACAATGACTTACTTTCTACTCATTTTACGATGCTCAACTGGAAAACCTTACCAAATAGTAAAGTCTCAATTTGTACGAATCGAATTCATTTTGAATCTTTGTTGTATTTGCGAACAACATATTTGTACGCATCATGTTTAATGTACAAGAAAATTGAGAATGAATTTAAAAATATCGTATTAACATATATTACGAGATATCTACAATAACAAAACAACTGTTACGAGAGCAATCAAAACGCTTAGTGTCGTGACCTTGGCGCTTGCGCTGCTATCTTGTCCTTGGCGAGCGTTATTATCGCCTGCAATTTGTCCTGTTGGATTAGGCGTAGTGGTTGTTCCTGGTGCCTTTGTCGTGGGTTTAGGTACACAAGCACACTTGTCATCTGGTTCAGCCATACCTTCAATATCATACCAATGTACAAATCCTGATGGACAGGTCCAACATGGCGCAAGCGTAGGTGCTTTAGTTGTCGTACATGCCAAGCATATTGGACATCCATCAGTTCTTCTCTTTGATTGCTTTGAACCACATGGACATGGCGCACAGGTTGGTGTAGGAGTAGTTGGTTTCTTTGTGGTGCACGGTAGACATATTGGACATCCTGGAGTTCTTCTCTTGGATTGTTTTGATCCACATGGACAAGGAGCGCACGTAGGAGCAGGTGTTTGTTGTACAGGTGGTTCTGTAGGTGCTTTCGTAGTGCATGGCAAACAAATTGGACAACCTTCGTTGCGTCTCTTTTGAGATTGTACTTGTCCACATGGACACGGAGCGCATGTTTGCTGTACAGGTGGTTCGGTAGTTGGCGCTTCAGTTGTGGTGCATGGCAAACATATTGGACAGCCATCTGTTCTTCGTTTTGATAATCTTGAACCACATGGACAAATCTCGCATGTTGGTGCAGGTGTTTGTTCTACTGGAGGTTCTGTCGTACATGGCAAACAAATTGGGCAACCTTCGTTGCGTCTCTTTCTTGACGAAGCTACACCACAAGGGCATGGAGCACATGTTTGTTGCACTGGCGGCTCTGTAGTTGGTGCTTCCGTGGTGGTGCATGGTAGACAGATTGGGCAACCTTCAGTGCGTCTCTTACGTGAAGAAGCTACACCACATGGACATGGCTCACAAGTTTGCTGTACAGGTGGTTCAGTTGTTGGAGCGGCAGTGGTAGGTGCTTCTGTTGTTGTACATGGCAAGCATATTAGACATCCTTCTGTTCTTCTCTTTCTGGATGTAGCTTCACCGCATGGACATTGTTCACATGTTGGTGCGGCAGTGGTTGTACATGGTAAACAGATTGGACAGCCTTCAGTACGTCGTTTTCTTGATGTAAGCTCACCACATGGACATAGCTCACACGTGGGTGCTGGTGTTTGCTGCACTGGTTGTTCGGTAGTTGGTGCTTCAGTAGTGCATGGTAGACACACTGGACAACCTTCTGTTCTTCTTTTCCTTGATGTTGCCACTCCACATGGACATGGAGCACATGTTGGAGCAGGTGTTTGCTCTACTGTTGGTTCAGGTGTGCAAATCAAACACACTGGACATCCTTCGTTTCTTCTCTTTCTTGAAGGCGCTTCTCCACATGGACATGGTTCACATGTTTGTTGTACCGGTGGCTCAGTAGGTACAGGTGTAGTTGTACAAGCCAAACAAATAGGACAGCCTTCAGTTCTACGTTTTCTAGAAGGTGCTTCACCACATGGGCATGGTTCGCATGTTGGTGCTGGTGTTTGTTGTACAGGTGGTTCCGTTGCTGGCGCTTCTGTTGATGGTGGTTCTGTACAAATCAAACATACTGGACAACCATCATTACGTCTCTTGCGTGATGGAGCTTCTCCGCATGGACATGGTTTGCATGTTTGTTGGACTGGTGGTTCTGTTGTAGGAGCTTCTGTAGTGATACACGGTAAACACACAGGGCAACCTTCAGTGCGTCTCTTTCTTGATGGTGCTTCACCACAAGGACATACAGCGCATGTTGGTGCTGGTGTTTGTTCAACTGGTGGTTCAGTTGGTGCAGGAGTAGTAGGTGAGTAGGTACATGGTAGACAAATGGGACAGCCCTCTGTTCTTCTCTTTCTTGATGGTGCTTCTCCACATGGACATGGCTCACATGTTGGTGCTGGCGTTTGCTGTACTGGTGGTTCTGTTGTGCATGGCAAACATATTGGACAGCCTTCATTACGCCTCTTACGTGATGGAGCTTCTCCACATGGGCATGGTTCACATGTCTGTTGGACTGGCGGTTCTGTTGGAGCAGGTGTGGTTGTACAGTCCAAGCAAATAGGACAGCCTTCTGTTCTTCTCTTTCTTGAAGGTGCCTCTCCACATGGACATGGTTCGCATGTTTGTTGAACGGTCGGTTCCTCCGTTGTTGGACAAGCCAAGCAAACTGGACAGTCTTCATTCCTTCTCTTTTTGGATGGAGCTTCACCACATGGACATATGTCACATGTAGGATTCTCTGATGGTGCCTCCGTACTACATGGCAAGCATATTGGACATCCATAGTCGCCTTGTAACTCACCACATGTACAAAGCTGTAGTGTACAAACGGCAGGAGTAACAACGACTGAAAATGATGTTTGATTACTATCACTTCCTACAGCCAATACTCCACAATTACTATTGTCGTTGAACGTATCTTGACCTGGTGTTAATATTGGATTGCAAAAATTTGGATTGTCACTCGTACTATTGATGGAATCAAATACAGATAGTACTAGTACATCATTTCCTGCTGCGCGTGCTCGGTTATACGCGACAGTAACATCAACGCCTGAACTTGTACAACTGGCATTGTCAATGTAGAATTGGGTTGTTGTGTTTGGCGTTATGAATGGACACTCGTCGTTTATGCCATCAACTTGTTCGAACGATTGCGATGCGTTTTGCATAGTGCTTACAGTGAACACTAATTGGTCTGCGTTAACGCAATTCGTTCCATTCAAATAAAACATAACGCTTGACGCGCCATATGTGTTATTGAGTGGAATTCCAATGTATAAGGGTCCTCTTGAGTTGCCAGTTAATTCATATTCGGGTGTATGCGAGCATGCTGTTCCTCCTGGCGAAGAACCAACTGCCAAATCCTATAATAATGTTAATCAAAGTTGTTTGTACGTACCTTTGAGTTATAGATAACAATCTGGTCTTGACAGAGTATAAAACACACTAGCGTAAGCAAGAGTGCAAGCCTAATCATTTTGCTTGGCTTTTGATAGCTCTTTCCATGTTGTTGTCGAAAAATATACTCGTTCGCATTAGCAAGCACCTTTTATGGAAGGGTAACGATTTTGTTAACTCTTATTTACTGTAAAATGAGTAATCATAGATCAAGTATCCCAGAGCAGAAGTAGTTTGATATCTTTAGAACGACTTCTGATCAAGTACGCGGTTGTACAGTTTTTTTGGTGTAAAAATGATGTGAGCAAGATTCTTGTTGTGACTACTACGAACAGCTCCACTGGTTGTTACACCTGCGGTGCTCTGTGTTCATCTTAAACCGTTTGTTGTGCTTGAGATGTTAGCTTTCAAAATTTACAACGAGTTTTGCCATTTCCACAACCCGAATTGAGTCTATTTGAAAATCTTCTATTTATTTTGTGCAGTTACATATAGATCATACACTGGTGGCATTGTTTCATATCTCCACCTCGTGCTGAAGCTTGGAGTGCTTCTTTTCCAGCTGTTTTGTACGTAACTGTTAGCTTTTGAGGGATGTTAAAGTTTGCCTTGGTAAACACCATAGTCTTTGGTTCAAACGCAGCACAATCAGTACAATTATACTCTTTTAGCGCTGTAGATGGTGCCCAAGTCACTGTTACGTCCTCGTCATCGTGTGGAGGTGAGTATAAAGTGATTTCAGCAGAGCCTGCCTTTGATGGGCTCACGTACACTCCACCTGGGCTTACCATCAAACCAAGATTGACATCTTGGCAAATATCTTGCCAATTCTTTGGTACATGGTCAATGAAATATGATTCTTTTGGCGTAGCAACAGTAACGTTTGTATACTGTGTAGGTACACGTACAAATCTCCAGCCTTGGAATTTGGCTTTGGCCATTCAAATGGACTTTCTGTGCCCTTCCTAAAGTATCTTTGGTGACATGGTATTTGACCTTCGTCGTCTGTGTTACACAAATTTGTTGCCTTCCAATAGTTAAGTTCTACATCACCAATTTTTACATCTTCGCCTTGCACCATGTCAATAACATCGCTCTCTGCAATGTATGTGCCTATCTTTGTCTCTACACCTTTTCCAGTTCGCTTCGTCCAATGTGTTGGAAAGTTGTTCAATGGATTTGTTGTGTACTGCCAGTGAACGCTATATTGGCAACTCATTTTGCCTTGCGTTTCATAGTACGATAATTCGACATAGTTTTCTGCTTCAGGTGAGCCTGGTTTTGCGTATGGAAATTTCTTTTGCAACCAACTGTAGATAACCCAATCTTGACGCAAAGTTAATCGTGAGAATGCTCTCTGGTTCTGAACGTCAAGCGCGTATAAGTTTCTTTGGTTTTCTGTGAACGTAATTTGCGGTGGGAATAGAGGTGGTGCTGCAAAACATGCCATTATCGTGAATAGTGCAACTGCGTACAACTGGTTCATGTTGCAATTTTTGTTCTCGGAGATCTAACTCCTGTCCACCAAGAACATTAGTTAATCATAAACCAAGTGGCAACAAAGTTGTACAACAACTCAGTCTTCTGCAAGGTCCAGTTGTGCTTCCCACATATGGCCCTTTAGATGTTGTTTGCGCACTTACAAAGCATTAATTCTCCTTTCTTACACTGAAAGCAGATGACATAGGCGTGAATCAAAACTCCCATTTCGTTTGATATTTTACCGTACGGGATTCAGTTTGTCAAAAGTTACTACTAAAAAGTCAGTTTCACATGTGTTTGAAACGGTCTGTTAATAAGTTAGCAACATAGCACCAAGAAAACAACAACACGATGGTAGTGGACAGAGTGGCATATGTGAGAACAAGAAGAAGCACTATGGACTTAATAGCTGCTGTTCTCAAGGACAATAACATTAAAGTTAAAGAGTGTGATGAAGAAACGGTAGCCAAGTGTTTGAACCCTCTAGAGAAACACTCGGTTAGCCAAAAAGATATTAGATACAACGTAGACGCGTTCATACTAGACAAATCACTAAACGATTTTTCATTCCCACCGAAGAAGAAAGGAATTCTGCCTCGCATTTTATCTAAAGTTTGGAGTAACTAAGAATTTACGCTACGACAGTAGGGTTGCGGTATCTGTATATACTAAAAGAATCAACATATTTCAAAATCTGTTTTCAATTGTGTATTAGAATATGTACAAGTAGGACTAACTAAACTCCCACTAAAGTATGTATCATGTTATAAATCGCTGTTGTTTGCACTCCATTGCGCGAAGCATACTCTACTCCAGTGTAACCCCACCAATCAAAGCCTACATTGTTAACTCTTTACGTTGTTACTTACACGCATTTGGGTTAAATGTCGACGAGTGTGCCTGTGGGTACAAAATGATCATGTTATTTGCATCTGCAGCCTCGTTCAATCCTGTTTTATAGAAAAAGATCTGCTTAGTATATTCTTCATTTTGTAGGCATCCGTGCAGGGCGACATGTAGGTGACAAGTACGACCTTGTTGACATGCTTGAGGAACGTACAAAAAACCTGTTGGTGCTAAATAGGAGTACATACTCGAATCAAATTCAATTAGCGTACCGTTTGCTTCGTTTGTCGATTTCACTCCTGATATATTGTTTGGGTGAAATAGAATGTGTTGCAAAAACTCTTCAACAAGGGATTTGCCACAGTTGTTAATGTAAGGTTCGCCGTTAAACGAACACTCGCTTCCAAAATTGTTGTTTACCCATGCGTGACCACTTGGTACATCGAAGCGAGTTTTGATATTGTTCACAAAGAGTTTGTAATATTCCAAAGTTTTGTGTACGACACCAGGTACAACCACAGTGTCGTTTGTGCCAGAATAGAGCCAAACGGCATGATTTGCTAGGTTACTGACCGAGTCTATAAAACCAGTCGCTGCTGTTTGAAGTGTAATTTCTACCAGCTCCTCAACTGCGATAAGTTCTGGATCTTTCATGCATGGATGAAGTGCTATTTCTACGTTTGATTGTGCACAAAAGAATGGAGGTGCCGCATATATCGCTGCACCTTTTATAACACTACTAAAGGCCACATGCATTTGTATTGCCATAGCACCACCTGCAGAAACACTAAAATATTAGAGTGGTAAAAAAAACATACCCGCTTATTGTGACTGTATTTGGATTGATGTTTAGATCTCTTGGCAGTGGAGCATATTGCAAGGTCGCAACGGTGAGCAACAGCACAACTAGAAGCTCATTTCGCATCTGTTTGACAGTTGAATCTTGTAAAGAATAGCTTGTCAACATCATACAATAATGCAAATAATGTATGGTATTGCAGAAGCATGTCCAGTTAGTATACGCTTTACAAAGAAAACTAGATCCTAGGTAGCGCCTAAAAACCGTTAAAGATATCGGAGTAACTTTTTGAAGCTGTGAGTCTGTGAGTAAAAATGCTTTGGTTCCACACCATGGTACTGTTTGTACTCGCTTTTCTTAGTTATGTACACGGTTCCCCAATCGCTATCACTACTAAAGGTGAGCCGATGTCATGGGGTAGTAACATACTAAATACTCTTGGTTCAGGAATATACGAACCCTATGGTACAGTGTGATAATCTTACTAACGTGTTACAGATATAGGCTATCCCATGATACACCCAACAATTACAGAAACGTTTTCACTCATTTGTTCTACACACGAAAGATTTGCGTCTTCGGCAGCCATTTTACAGCGACCTGCAATTTCAGCGAGTGGCGAGTTATACGCGTATGTTTAGTATGGTATTTGCTAAAGTGTAGAATTTATCCAACATCATATGCTAAGCTGACTGTAACATTGCAACCTGGAGCAACGCGCTTTGTCTCACTAGCATGCACTTTGAAGCTTCAAGCAGCGATTGACGACATAGGTAATTTATACGGTATGATCATATTGTACAATATCTAACATGTCACAGTGTGGTAAGCATTCTTCCTTATTTTGACAAAAAGGGGTCCGGGATTCTGTCAGTGTTCCTCATGCGCTGGTAGATGTAATGGAGCATCAATACTTGGAACAGGTGCAGTTAATCCAACCTTTATCGGAACACCAGGACCTGTCAAAAAATGTTCCATTGGTGACACTCACATTTTATGTATCAGTACAATAGGAACTTTATATCACTCTGGGTATGTACATACAACCACTAACAACTAGTGTAAACTTTCAGGGAGAGCTTACTCCTCCGACAAATTCCTGGCGTTATTTCGAAGAACGCGTCATGTCATCTCCTGTAGTTGACATTGCAGCTGCAGTTAGAAACAATTGGGTTGTACTTGCTGATGGAAAAGTTTGGGAGTACGTCAAGTATAACATCAACTTATTTTTTAGATGGGGAGTACCAACTTCAGGGAACTTTGGCACTGGAACGACATCTACGACAGCAGTGTCTTATGCATCTGCGTTTCAACTTGGCGGATTGAGCGATATTGTAAATATAACAGTTAATGGATGGACTGTAATAGCACTCAGCTCCACAGGACTATTATATTCTTGGGGATCACCAGTAAACTACATGGTAAGTATTGCAAAATATCACTAACGTGTAGTTGTTGTCTGGTAGTGCGAGTAACTTTCGTTTAACTCCAACAATAGTCAATACAGCAGGAACAGATATTGAGAATGCAACAATAATAAGTGTCAGGATAAACACTAACCTTGGCGTGATGAAAGATACAAACGGTCGATATTATTACTTTGGAGCACACGCTGGTAATGCACAGTATGGTACGCCTGATGTAATACCCAAAAATTGGACTGGATCAGGTGTGGCATTCCCACATTACATATCATCACTCCCTAGTGATGTTACATCCGTTGCGTTAGGTGCAAGCTTATTATATGCTACACGTAGTGGCGGAGGACTCTACGTATGGTAAGAGCATTGGCTAGTACTAACAGAAAGGGGTTCAATCACATCTTCTGGATCAGTTGCAAGAACAGGAGAAACTTTGGGAGCTCCTGCATCAATGTTCCTACGGTCAGCGACTATACCTGGAAAAATGGCCTATTCAGCTCCAAACATGACGAATACCACTTCTGTTGCGATTCATTCGCAGTATAATAACATGTTAGTTTCAGGAGGAAAAGTTTATACAACGGGAGGATCTATAAATTATCAAAATGGAGCAGGAAAATATTCGTATTTTGCTCTGACACCATTCCCTGTACGTATTCCAGGTGATCCTTATATTGTCTACGCTAGTATATCATTGCAAAGTGCGATAGCGCTTGACAGTGATGGAGTTGTCTATGGTTGGGGAGCAAATGGTAACTGTAAGTTTTTTATCTAATTACTAATAGTATAGATGAGCTCACCACAGCTACTTCGTCAGTGCTTATTCCTACTGTTATAAATCTCAACGTGGGAGGTAACAGAGTTGTAGATATTGTGTCTGGTACAGGATTCCATCTGTACGTCCTTAACAACGGAAGTATATTGGGTCAAGGTAACTCTATTTTATAATATTATAACAATTCTAGGAGCTAATCACTATGGTCAACTTGGAGTTCCTTCACCACTCGCAAACATCGCAACACCCACATATGCTACAATAGATGACAATGCACTAGCAAAATCTATCACTGCTCCCGCCGCAATTGCATATAATTCTGCAATGTTATCAAGAGACTCTAAAGTATACTTTGCTGGCAATTTTGGATCACCAGAAGTAATAGGTGACAATACCGATATGTCAAGATTTACTGGTGGAAATGCATATCAATTTACGCGCATGTCATTTAGCTCATCGATCATACAAGGTAAAAAGTTACTCGCAATTGCGACAGAAGCAAAAACAATTCTCGTAATATCTGATGAGGGAAAACTATACGGATGGGGATTAGGTGGTATGTGATGTTATCAGTTTTTTTAATGTTTAGCATGGCTACTCGGTGGAGCAACAACAGGAGTTCCAATAGAGATTTCTGTCCAAGGAGAGTTTATAGTAGGTGTTACCGCTATGACCACTCCAAATACCAACCTTATCTCAGCAGTTGCATTGGCGAGATCTGGAATTGTATACACTTGGGGTATATCAGGAAGTGAGTTAGGAACTGGGTTATCAGCTACTGATATTGCGCCAATAGCATCGAATGAAACTTTTAGAGCTATAGGAGTAAGAGGAAACGCACAATACTATTTGGGAAATATAGACGTAGCAACAACCACTGATACGCCAACGCCTACACTAGCAACAACTAGCGCTCCAACAACGACAACACCATCACCTACAACAACAGTTACTCCAACCACTAGTACTGAGACACCAACTAATACTCCTACAGCAACAGATACTCCAACACCTAGTGTCACATCTACTTTAGGTTCTACAACCACAAGTTCGCCAACAACGACAAACGTAGATACCTCCACCGCGGCACCTACGACAACTGTATCACAAACAACTACAACTCCTGTGACTACTACTACAAGTACTCTTGCTCCAACGACTACAACCGCACCAACCACAACTTCTGTACCTACACCTACCACTCCTACAAGTACTGCAGCACCTGGATTAACATGCTACAGTATTGAAGCAACAAATAGTGCCGTTTGTAGTGGTGCTGGAACATGTGTAGCAACTGATGATTGTCAATGCAACTCTCATAGAACATTAGGAACGCAATGTGAGATTGATATGCAAGTATCATCATCTTCGTACGTCATACTCGACAGCACCACAGGATCAAGTAACATCAACATGGACGCAGCGAGTTCTTTACCTGGAACTACAGGTAACGCAAGTATACAAGCTGTGGGTGACCACGTAGAAATATCAAACACTTTTGGACAATCAGAAACGGGTAGAAAAGCTGTTTGTGTCAATCCATCATACCTGATTGGCGGGGTACAATTATTTGTAGCGTTCAAAATACCCAAGACACTACCAACAGGTACTGCTGTTGAGATATGGTTGAACGAAGCCGGTGGACAACACAAAGCAGCTGCCAAAGTTAGTAACGAGAACGGTAATCTTTTGTTCTCGCTTACTATTGGATCAGACTCTAGTTCTGATTCTATAGTACTAGCAACAAACGTTTACTATGTTTTGCTTGTATCAGTAGATGTTTCAGGTGCGTTCGCTACCGCACAAGTTATAGATTTGAAGAACAAACCTATAGCCACTGTAGAAGTGTTCGTAACAGATGATAGCACGGGTAATGCTCTCGCAGGCAATTCGTTCTATATATGTATGTCATTAGCGAACACTCTTGGTCGCAGACAACATGCAAACAAGGATGTAGAGTTACACATAAAGTATTACGGTACACAACGCGTTGGTACTGCTGGCACACTGCAACTAAAAAGAGGTGCTGTAGGAATGACTGCCGGTGCGATCGTTGGAGCTGTTATTGGTTCCTTGCTTGGTTGTCTACTTATAGTGTGCATCGCTACAGCAATCATAGTGTTAGTTGGATACATAAGGCAAAAGAACGTTCCAGTCAAACAAGAATTACAAGATTTAGAGAGTCCAGTAATCACGAATCTTGAGTTACAGCCACAACCAGTCGAGCAGAAACAAGACGTCTATCAAATACCAGAACAACCAATTATCGTCGAGCATAACATTGTTGAAGTACCACAACACCCTGAAACTCCATTAGTGGTAGATTATCCACCATCAAGTCCTATTGAACCTGAAGAAATAACCTTATTGTCAAATGAGCAGGAGCAAATTGAACCGGTTCTTGAAACTGAATATGAAAACTTGCCAATCGAATCTTCAACAGATGCAGCAGTAATGAGTCACGAAGAAAGAGAACCAGAGCCTATGCTTCCACTCGAACAAGAACCAGAGCTAGTACAAGAGGATACACCTGAAGACGTGGAACCAGAAACAGAAGCAATAGAGCCAGAACCTGTTGAAACAGTGACGCTCGGTATTGAGGCTGATTTAACACTCGATGATGAGGGCAAAAAAGTACTTGGAGAGATGAAAGATATTATTACTGAGATTCGTGGAAAAGTGTCAAAGATAACAAACAAGAATATTTCAGAATTACAAGCATATGCTACTCCACCTCCTGTTGTATTTAGTGTTCTAAGAGCAGCGTTGATTGTGTTAGGATATGATGCAGATGATTTGTCCAAGTGGGGAACATGCAAGAAATCGCTAAAAGATGGATTCCTGAAGAAAGTGACACAATTTGATCCAACAGATGCAACACATGCAAGTAAAAAGTTCAAGTTGGCACAAGAAGAAATTAACGAGTTGGATTATGAAACGTGTTTGAAAAAGGGAAGTTTACCAACTGCAATTCTATGTGAATGGGTGCGTGGTGTTTTGAGAATTCGATCTATGGCAGTACAGTTGCGAAATAAAGAGTGAACTATTAATTTTAGCGAGCAGTTGTAATTCACATTTCAAACGTCGTTTTTGGACGCAACTAAGCAGCAAATACGCGAAGAACTGTCTTCAGTTTTCGAGAGGATGACAACCCGAGTAACAAAACAAGAAGTCAACTGCTGTGAGTAACAACAATGCGGCATCTCCGACAAGCTTTGTTGTTCTTTCTATGCGTAGCGTTTTTAGAAGCCTCACCTATTGCTGTTACCACTGGTGGAGACCCTATGTCATGGGGAGATAATACGTATGGCTCCCTTGGAGTGGGAACTAAAGATCCAGGTATTCATGTTT
>JAESGV010000918.1_pt1 | contig 12724 bp, 10 predicted proteins | sample 9269781 | NCBI WGS metagenome assembly JAESGV01 (sample SAMN15741586, study PRJNA653496) | algae metagenome | isolation source: Tildeniella torsiva UHER 1998/13D and co-occurring heterotrophs from... | place: Slovakia: Slovak Paradise National Park, Hrabusice, Kosice Region | collected 2000-01-01 | reverse complement strand
CAATAAATACATCTTCGAATGGAGGTACCGCATACAGTTTGTTATCAATACATCCAACCACTGATGACGTATACGTAACCTTTGTTACTGTTGGTTTGAGAAGGCTTCTATCGAATGCCGTTACTGAGTCAAGCAAGCCTTTTTGCGACATGGCAGAATTATTTCAAAGTTGTTCGTGGGTTGTACGCACTGGAACGTTCTTCAGATGTTTGCGTCAAGTTCTAGATTACAAAGCATAGTTTACTGTTTCAATTTGTATTGATTATATTTGTGTACATCAATAATTGTGGCAATAGCTCCCTTTTGAAAGAACACTATGCAGAGTTTATGAAATTGTGGAATACCAACAAAGTACCATTTGTGATCGCCAGTATGTATGACCATACAATTTTGATAGTACGTAATCTTTACAGGCATTTCATCATTAATTCGAAATTTGATTGTATTTTTCTGCACTGTACTATCATATAACGAAGATGGTAAGTCCCAACCGGCAAAGCATGCTACTGATGCATCGGAAGTTAAATATCCCAGTTTGAGCCAAGAGCGACAACAAACATCGTGGTAATGTAACGTTAGGAACTTGTGCATGAAGTATAGGTTTTGTAAGCGAAACTGCATCTCGAAATGACAACAACAAAGGCACAACCATTCGATTTTTATCTCATTCTTGACCTTGAGGGCAAGGTAGAAATACTCGAATTCCCAGTAACTATAATCAATGCATCAACTCGACAAGTCGTAGACCGTTTCCACAGATACGTACACCCTGTGATTATGGAAAAAGATTTTACCACAAGATATGTGAATGGAAAGTACGGAGAATGGGGATTAGCTGAAAAATGGTTCGAATCAGCCATACCATTCACGCAAGTGCTCACAGAGTTTGAACAATTTTTGTTGAAACATGGTCTGGCGTTCGGCAAACACGAAGGTCACTCTTGGGCCTTTATTACGTGTGGAGATTGGGATATCAAAACTCAAATACCAAGACAATGTGCAGCAAGTAATATCAACTACCCGAATTACTTTATGTCATGGGTAAACGTAAAAGATGTATACAATAATCACTACAAACCAAAGAACCGAGTAACCGGCATGAAAGGATTACTTGGTCGCCTGCAAATCAAATTAGAAGGCAATCATCATAGTGGAGAAGATGATGTTCACAACATTACCAAGGTAGTTACAAAAATGATGGAAAATGGAATTGAGTTTGGAGTAACCCGTTCCCATACACATACAAGCAGTCACCCGAACAGAGAATCTGTACTTGAAAGTATCAGGAATCCACCACCGAAACAACCTCGTAAAACACAAGAAAAATGTGTTTGGTTTCAACGTGGTGCATGTCGCTACGGTGATCAGTGCAGGTACTTGCACAATTAAGGGAGCTTCTATTATGCCAGCTACTTGTTTGGTGACGTATTTTTGTAATGTGTCATCTTTCTATAAATGTCGCGATTACGCACAAAAAGCCTCTATGAATAGTTTGAATATCCTCATTACCCACGCTTGATACCTTGGTGATATCGTCGTTGAAACATAAAAAAAAAATGACAACATCAGAAGATCGATTAACAGTGGTTGATGAAGACCATTTGTATGACCAAGTTCACCAATGCAAAAAGACAAGCAGCCATGGCAGTGCGATTCGACAAATCATCTCGCAGTTTAGAGTTGGAATGGATTTAACTAGCATCGCATGTCCTGCGTTCATATTGAAACCAATATCACTTTTGGAAATGAATGCAGATAATATGACACCTTTGGACTGTTTATGCGCCGCCAGTAAGCGGTCAGACCCAAAACAGCGCATGTTAGATATCACCAAATGGCTACTGGCAGGTTGTGCTATCATTCCACAACACAATTTAGACCACGCCAAGCCTTTTAATCCGATATTAGGCGAACGTTTCCAATGCAGTTGGGAAAACGGTGAATTGTTTTTAAAATCGCATACAGAGTACAAAGCAGAACAAGTTAGTCATCATCCACCTATTAGCGCCGCATACATGCACAACGAACAGTCCAATTTTAAAGTCACCTGTGTATCACAACCAAAAATCACATTCCATGGTAATTGGGTTGAAATGAAATTGATGGGAAGCAACAAGTTGACGTTAACCAATTTGGATGAAGAATATGACATCACGTTACCACCAGTAAACGTTTGTGGATTAATTCTTGGAAAATGTAAAATAGAGTATGGAAAACAATTACTAGTAAAGTGTAAAAAGACAAGAACAGAGGTAGCAATAGATATGAAATCAAAAAATGAAATCAAGGGAGATATGACTATTGATGGACAAAAAGTGTATCATTTCCATGGGCACTTCCACGGACGCATACATGCAAAATTATTAGAAACTGGAGAAGAGTCGACGATTCTTGATTGGCACAAGACATACAAACCTAAAAAACAAACATCGCGCGTTACCGATTGTGATGAAATGGATAGTCGTCGCGTATGGCATTCTGTAACGAAAGCAATTGTAGAAGGTGATTTGAATACATGCACAATGATCAAAAATACTATTGAAGAAGAGCAACGTGCAATTCGGAAACAAACTACGTATGAACCAGTTTGGTTTAGAAAAATTGATGCAGTTAGTGAGGATGGTGTACAGCTTTATGAATACAAATTATAAACGTTTTAATTTTCTTGTTAGATTTGGTGGACTTTTTTCTAATTGTGACAAATTGGCAAATTCGAAAAGACGGAACCAGTATGGGACTAGTATAAATCGTACTGCGAATAATGCATAAACATGCATTGAAAAGATCGCCGCTGTGAAGATCATGTACTTGGTGAACAAATTTAGACCCATTTGGTTTGGATTTGTACGAGTACCACGTTGTTGTATCTCCTTGTTCAACTTGGGGGCTGCATATGCACTATCTGTATCGAAAAGATAATATCTCAACGGGAACAAGATAAAGTCAGTCGCAAAAAAGATACCTAGTGCAAGGTTTCGTTTCTGCTTGTACGCTTCGTTAAACACTCCATATTGTGCCCATCTACGTTTCAGATACATTGCCATAAACGGTAGAAACATGGCATACACTGCATACCGTGCAATATCCTTGTAGAAATAGTTATCAATACGTCGTTGCGTATGCACAAGTTGATTTGGTGTTCGAGTCTGATCTGGTATCTCAGCACCTGAAAATGGCGTCAAGCACAAACGGTTGACCACCTCGACAAGCTTTTCTTTCACTTCATCTGTCTTTTTTACACTCCTGGATTGAAATTCCAGATTTTTCATGAACCGTTCTGCATCATTGATCAGTGGTTCATGATCACGTTTGTTACTAGCTTCAATCTCACGTACACGTCGTACATGATTATCAGCCATTTTTTCTAACACTTTTAATGCAGTAGGTTCCATAAACTTTGGTGTTTCCATTCCCAACATACCAATTAGGCAACTAAGTGGTGCTGGATCTTGTAAAAGTAAAGGTACAACATCTTGATGTTCAAAGGATGAATAGAAAACTTTTAACATGGGTTCAAAACTATGCCAATTTAGGACTTTTCTAGATGGAGAAAACAATGCTCGAATTAAATTGTCGTACACGATTTCGATTCCACCTAACTGTACAAACTCTTGTGCGCATACGCTATAGTTGTTCAAGTGGTAAATTAGTTCTAGTGCTTTTCTACGTGGCATTTCTAATCGTGAATCGCAAACGACGTGTAAGGCTGCCTTTACGACACCTTTGCTGTACAAGAGTTCAATGTTTTCGGCTAAAAGTGAGTACAGTGAAAGAATCGACTTACGTTTTGATGCTAGTATGGTTAATATGTCGATAGCTTCCTGCATGTCCTGAGTATAAATGTCACAGTCACGTAGAGTGGCATCTGGACCATATGGAGGCATTTCAGAGGATATCTGGTATTCGTAGCTTTTGTCGACAACCAATCGCTCTATGAGTTTATCAATCTTTTCTCTTGCTTGCACAAAGTTGTAAATTTCAAAACCAAAATATGAACCGAGTAGTACTAGCGCATAAAGCATCCCACGATCATACTTTGGCAACTTTTTGTATTCTGGTACTTTTAAAGGCTCCTTGTTCTCTTTGTATTCTTCATAGTCGAGAAAGATTTTTGCTTCATTGACGATATCGCGAACTGATCGTGGCTCAAAAGGCTCATTTGTGAGTTTTTTCTGTGCACCAATATTTACACGTGGAGGTTCGGATAAAAGGGTGTATCTGCGCAGCAGATGAGAGGAGTTGCGTGCAAGCTTGGTTGTCCTCATTTTACAACCCAAACAACGCAATGTTTTCGTCATGGTTTGCACCAAAACCTACAGGAAAGCCAGCAGAATCTCCTAAATTTTCTGACAAGCCTTCAGATATTATAAGAGGTGTCATAGTGGGGAAAATGTGTACGGTTCTTTCTGCCTAACTGATTTAGACGTAGGATGCTCAACACTGTATGAAATGTTTGCAAATGGACACATAGGCCCGAAAACTTACGGAACACAATTTAAACAAATTGTATGCAAAGCAGACAAAGCACAAATATTACTTCAGCTTTGGAATTTCTTTCATGTTCATGCATACACTCGTCCAACAGCAAAATTTTATGAAAAAACAAATTTACTAGTGCTGGTGTACGATCTAACAAAGTATGTAAGTACATCTAAACTAATTGTGTGCAGTAAAAATTCTTTAGTGGAAGCGATTGAATACCTTAAAGAAGCGAGAATGTACGTACCTGAAAACGAACTACTAGTGACATTAATTGGAAACAAGTTTGATTTATCATCTAAACGTGAAGTTTGTGTTAAAGAGGCTCATTATGTAGCTGATACTAATCGTATTCATTTACATTTTGAAATCAGTGCGTTAGATTATAGTCAAGTTTGTTGTGTAATGAATACTAGTGTACATGCAGCGTGGTATTTGTCTCAGTACAAACTTCCACTTGACTACATTAGAAGAAAGTTTTCAAATAAGAGTACACTACTAGATAAACTCGTTCATCAGGATAGTACTTTGGCTGACATTGTCATAATCACAGACCAATAAATGTTGTTAAATAAATTTAATCTCTGACCAATTGGAAAGCTTGGAAAGCAGCTGCAGCAACCTTTGCGTTTGGTGAAGAAATCTTTTGTCCAAACACTTCTTTTAGTCCTGTCTTCTTCGCTTGTTCGACAACATCTCCTCCTTGATTGACTAAGGTACCAGCACCACAAATGAACCGGTAAACAATATCTTGATTCGATTCATCAGGAATACCTTGTTTTGCAATGTTTAAAATAACTTCTTTTGCTTCGTTGGGTTGTGTATAAGTTGTATAATACACTGCATAGTTGTGTACAGCAGTAGCATATGCAAGTTTCAAATTGGCGTTTGTTGAGCCAGCACATGCACCTGATAACTTGCGTAATACTTCGGCAGAGTCAGAAACGGCCAAAAAGCGTAGTTTGGCTTGTTGGAACATGTTAGCCAAGAAACGTAGTGTTAACATTTGTAGTGCTTCGTTCTTTGATTCTCCGAAGGCTACAGCTAACAATTCAGTCAAAATGTTTCTCTTGGAAGTCTGGTATTGTTGGAAGAAGTAGTTTGCTCCAGCATCTGTAAGAATGACCAAACGTGCCAAATCAACGACTGGGAAAACCTTATCGGCAGGCCACTTTAACGCTGCATCTAATGCGGCGATGTGTTTTGCCTCAACTTTTTGCAAATCGGCAACTTTGAGTAACTCGATAAGTTGATTCAAATCTTTCCATGATGTTGAGTCCATATTCACACTAGTTTGGAACTCGGACAACTTTTTGCTGATTCCTGGGTAATTAGCTGTATCAAATGGTGAATATGAGGAAGGAATATGTTGGATCTTCTTTTGTCTTTCTCTTTCTTCCAACTCTTTTTGATACGCAATTTGTTCCCTGGCATATCCACTCAATTCAACATTGCCAGTTGGTTTTGGTTGAGATGGTGCGGAACTTCCCATTTCTCTTTGATGACCAGTGAATGGATCTCCACGCATTGATTGTGGTGTAACCATACTTCCTTGATAGTCCGAGTTATTAATAACAAACTTGGCGATTTGATCCAAGTGGAATTGACTCAAATTGTGTTTCCAGATAAAGTTTTGTGCTGCTTCGTATGGATTCTCTCCTCTATTGTATGGAAGTTTGTATTTCGCCATTCCCATACCAGTATCCAATTCGATATCGAACACATAGTCGTACATCTTTCCGTTGTAGTATGTCTTTCCTGCGAATCCAGATCCCATACTTGGTCCATCGACAACTTCTCCCATCTTTTCCCAAGTACCTTTTGCTGCACTCCACGAGTATGCTTCTGGAATGCCATTGGAGGACACTAGTTTGACCTCACCGTCTTCTTTGCCTTTTGTTTGAGCCAAAATACCAGCTTGTGGTAAAGAACTTGGATCGACGCCTGATACCTTCTTCTTTCCTGCCAAAATAAGATCGTCCAAATCTTTAACTATTTCTGGGTCTGCAATCTTGGCGTGATTGCGAGTAAAGATACGTGCTGCGCCATCTGCGCATGCAGTTGCGATATCGCCATTCGATAAGCCAATAACTTTCCACACGCAACCTGGGTGTTCGATAGTTTGTACCAATTGGAAATCTAGACATGTTAGTTTGGTGGATGTTCATACCTTTCCAGATCTTTACGGTTTTGTCCTCACTAGCAGTCGCGAGTTCCGATGGTGATAGTACAGCGCATGAATATACCAAGTTATCGTGCGCTTGGAATTGATGAATTGGATCACCTGTTAGAGTCCAAATCTTTACCATACAGTCGTTTGATGTTGAAATAAATCCCATTCCTGGTTTTTCGACTAGAGAACGAACTGGAGCTATAACAAGTTAGTCACAAACTTGAATATTCGTACCTGAGTGAGCTGATTTTATCGCTTTAAACTCTTTTCCGTCTCTCCATATTCTTATTGATCCATCACCAGAACCAGTTATAATATCACCGTTACTGGCAGCGATAACGCATAGAATGTTACCTTCGTGGCCTTTTAGTTCGTGGATGCATTGACCAGTAGACCAAACTTTAGCAAGTTTATCCCATGAACCAGAAATAATGTTATGCGTTGTTTGATCGATAGTAAGGGCACTAACTGGTCCAGTATGGGCGTTGATGTATCTGTCTTGCATTTCTCCGTTCAACTTCCATATGATAATACTTTTATCGTTGCTGGCGGAGACGATATTTCCGATATTGTTGTTTTGTTCGTTTGGTGGCCAATAAGTTACGTCTAGAACTGTATTTTCGTGTCCGATAAACGTAAGAGAAACTTCATATTCGCCCTTTTTCTTCAGTAGTTCTTTTTTGTCTACACCTTCTTCTACAGTAGTATCCATGCCGTCTTGATTGTTTCCATCTTTATACATCCACAGTTTTACAGTACGATCAAGCGAACATGTAATTACTGCACCTTCTACAAGTGGATATGGAGCGATTGAACGCACTTGATCCAAGTGGTCTCGTAAATCTGCACGTAGAACAAACTTGGTGTCTTGTTCAACTTCTGACATGTTGTTCGTCGGAATTCAAAAAGTTTTGTTTGACCAACCAGAACAAATCATGTTGGATTTAGGTATGACGTGAACCTTCGTTGACAATGTCTAGTTGTTGCTCTTGTAATATGTGGAGGTGTTGCTATCGCGATGACACCGTGGAACCGTGATAAGCAATATTTACAGAGAGTATGTGGATGAATTTCCGTGTTAACAGAATAGTACCAGAATAGAGACCCTATGGAGCTAGTGGCTGCGATACAGTACCACGAAAACAAAAAGCCACTAATGATTACCGATAGAGAGGGCGAAAAAGAAGAATATCAAAACAAGCTACTCAAACCAGCATCGGCTGTGCAAAATAATCAAATCATGTTACACACTAACAAAACTCAACTTGCGTTGATGGAACCGAAATCAATTTACTCAAATAACGGCAACTTAGTACTGTATAGCCTTTTGTCGCAAAATGTATTATCAAAATGGTTTGTTACACTTATTGACGCATACGCACGCATTCGCGAAGAGCGTAAATCACCAGCACCAACAAACGAAGCGTTAAAAAGACCAATCTGAGCCAGATAGGCAAGGAGGTTGTCCAAATGTACTAAAGAGTCACCACACAGTCAATCAACATAACATCGGCTACTTAACCTTATGCTCAACGGCCGAGCATGTGACGCTATGTAACAAAACTTGCTCGCATTTGTACTTCATTCGTGACGATTTACGTTGCTAATGCTGGTGTCACGTTCATAAACGATTCGTGTTATAGGTGAATAACAATCGAAAATTGCTCGTTTAATAGCAAAAATAAGAGATGTTGTGCATATGACGATTGTATTAAGCCTTCTTTCTTCTGTTACTTCTTTCTTGCCTTAATAACAATGTTTCCAAAGGTATCACGTGGAAAGGATGCCCGGAGCCAGAACCGATCCACGTGGTACGATCTTTCACGTTATTATGCGATAGTAAACACCATGTCGGCACAATCACGTACAATATACCTGTTTTTGTGATCTATCACGTGCAGTGGTGGCCGTCAAGGTAAACATCTCCTCACTCGTCATGTTTACATCGCTGTCAATATGCACGTACACCTTGTACCTATTAAAGTTAGTTATTGTTACATTAATCAACTACTACACCATCTAGTCGGACTGATTAATTATTTTGCTATTGTGGTATAGAGGTTGATCAACTGTAAATTGTAAATATGGCTGCCAACAACCAAAGATCAATCGGTTAGTAGTTGATTGACATATCCCAGTCATTGCTTGACGCATTAGCTACACGCAACCATTAGAGTTGATGACATCTCAGAAGACGTTAACCGTCTCGAATGAACATGGTTTAAATCTGTATCGTCGGAATCTACAACTAGTCGCTGCTCCTTATGGCGCCAATGATTCTGCTCTGTATCCTGTGCTAAGCTTTAAAACAGACGTTACCAATTTGATTCCTCTTTATCCCTTGTACTTCTGGAATGACATGATTTGTTAGTGCCAGTAGGATTTAAAACTCTGATTGTCAGCAAGCCGTTGTTCCTTAGGGTGTTGCTCCGCTCTGTGTCCCGTGGTATGCTTGGAATCAATACGTCCCCAGTTCGATTCCCATCAAACACTTTTTTGTCTTGTGCTACAAAATATTACCCTCAGAAATGCTCTCGTTTCCAATGGCCGGGACACCAACAAGAATTTGGCTAACATCGCATGGAGCACTTCATATTTATGTTCGTGACTATACGTTACAAATACTGCAACCTGTAACAATTTCAATATCCCAAAATCCTCTACTCTGAATTTGCAACATTGGCACACATAATTGATGATGAGTAAATCCAAACTCGGGATCTTCTCCCTCCATTAAAACTTTCCGGATTTTCAACTCCATCAGAGCAACATCGTCACTATCTAAAAAAATTAAAATTTAATCTACGACCTTACCTAGTGTGTTAACAACAACAGGATATACTTTGTTGTGTGGTATCACTTCTTTAAATTTGTCAATAATAAATTCTATCGCTCTACGATCACCTACACCTTTATAATCTGGAAACGCAATAGTAAGAGGTATACGTTGTATTTTTTTTACAAATATATCAATATGAGTGAAACAAAGCACAATAGACTTGTCACTAAATACAAGGTGAGGTTCCATAAGCGATTTCAGAATCTCTATATCTTGTACCAAGTTGATCAACATTGGTTCCTCGTATTCATCATAAGTAGCACAATCGTACCCAATTAGCGATACAACAAAACTATACTGTAAGTACAAAAAATAACATACATGAGCGTTGACGTTGTTGTTTCGTATTGTGGATGTTTCATATAGACCTATGCGTGAGTATTATAAAATGTAAATTTACATGTCGCCATTTTCGCTGTATGAACTTGTTCCCTGCTATGTCAGAGAACCAAATTCTCTTTTCATTGTCTTCAGGTAATGGATACAAAACAGCATTTTCTGATGTTGTCATTGTTGAAATGTAACTGTGTAGCATTTGTTCTTTTGTTGATTCCACAACCGGAGTGGCAATAAAATCGAATACATGATCAATGTTGTACTTGATGTTAACTAAAAGTGGATGGTACTCGTTTTCAAGCACGAATAGTTGAACGTTTTCATCATAGAAAAAATCGTACATTAGTTGTGCGTTCGCACGAACGATTGTAGCATGCGAATAATTTATCCAACGAGTAGCCTCAAATGGTTCAAAGTTGCTAAAGAATTCTAACGTTTTTTCATGCTTTGGGCGAACTTTTCTTGCTCTCATTAATATAATGAGGCTGTTGATGAACACTAGTACCCCAGCGCACAAGTGTTCAGAGTTTTGACCCGGATATGTGACATTCCATGCTCGAGTGTTAAATTGGCAAAGTAAATTTGATTTTCCGCTTCGCTCGCTTCCTAGAATTGCTATAACACGCTATTGTTGTGAGAAAAGATATGAAGCCGTACATCTTCGTCTCTTCTGTCGTATGTAGTATCACGAGGATTGGAAATAGCTTCACTCAAAAAGCATGACCAACAGCAAACGCATAATGTTAAATCTTTAGCAAATTCAAACACTTGATAGCACTGGAATGGCATAGCATTCAACCACGAGTAGAATTTGTTTTGAATGGTCTGCGAATAGCAACTGCTATAACAGCAACCCAAGCAGCATGAGTAACACGAGCACGACATCTGTGAGATGGATGGGATAGAGTTTCTGTTGTGCGCTGACGTCGCGGTGAAAAGAAATAAAGCCGTTGCGTTATACTCTTTTTGGTGTGCTGTCATAGAAGAGGTTACAAAGCACACACCTAGCTCACGAATATAAAAGAGCGTTAGAAAACGAGAAACAAGATTTGATCAGTTATTTACAAAACTGGTAGCCTTTGTAGCTCATTGCGTTTATTCGCCAAATTATATAGATCCTATTTACATTCTGAAAGTAGCACTCTTTTGTACATACGATGGTTTCTTCACGGTAGTGAAGTCAATAGCGGCGCTATCAACTGTACCTTGGACCTTCTTTGATGGTCCACGTGGAGTAGTGGTTGGTGTACCTCTTGGAGTCTTCTTAGCACCCATGATGTCGTTGAATCTTGGTGTTGATGTAGTAGTTGATCTTGGTGTAGATGCATTTGGTGTTGACATTTGTGGTGTGCTAGCGGTAGTTTGGGTAATCTCTACTGGAACGATAGTAGATGTCTTGGTGGTTGACGCTTCAACCATCTTTTGTTGGAACAATGCTTTCATGTCCTTGATCGATTTGGCCTTGGATTGGAATAGCTCTTTATCTTTTGCGAGTTGGACATTGTAGTGTTCATCGTCGTCATCTCGAGGTCTCATGTGGATACGAGCCTTTTGTTGTTCTTTTCTGCGATGTCTTTCCTCGCGTTCTTTCTTTTGTTCTTCTCTTTCCATTTGAGATTCTTCCGAGCTTTGTGATTTGCGATTCTTCTTCATGACGCGTTTAACCCAAGCATTCTTTTCTTTACGAGCCTCTTTTCTTTCCGTGAATCGTCTTTGGCTGATCGAGCGTCTTCTTTCTAATCTTTTCATTCTCGATTCGTCATCTTCTGGAGCAGAACGTCCTAATACTTTTTTCTCAACGCGATTGACCCATTCTGTAACTTCTTTCGATGGTTCTGGTTCTTGGAATTGTTCTGGTAGTTTTAATTCGAGTTTGGTCTTAACGACTTCAATTGGTGCGCAATCTTTGTTTTGTGGTACGTAAGTGTCTTGTTCTTCTAGTACGCGAAAGTCTCTTGGTGAATACACTCCTATCATTTTCGTTGTGTTTGTTTGAAAGTTCTCAACGCTGGTTCAATCAGTTATTTATGATACAGCCATCACTGGCGAGTATTTTTAGGTGGCGTGACATTGGCATCCCTATTTAAGGAAAATAGTGAAATAAAAATAAGTAGTGAAGATTGGATCACTGTGATCTTCCAATCTATAGGCTATCCATAGTTTAATGATTCGGATGCTTTAAAACTTGAGGAAAAAGAAGTTGGAAATTTAAAAATGTTTTGTGAGCGGTGCTTCGTACAGAAAATTTGATGTTCTGTGATATCGCAGCAAAACACGTGAGAAACTGTGTCAAAAGTCATGAAAATCAAGCTAGTCGCTGATGAAATATAAATATTTTTAAAAATTCGTACTTGCTGATATCTGCACAAAGCGAACAATTAGTGAGGTTTATGTCGTGTTGCACTTGCGTACATACTCGAACAATACACAAATTTCGTTGCAAATCTATTGACACGACAAAATCCAAAACAATACTTAGCGATATTAAATACAACTGTAATAACTACATGCAATTCATTATTTAGAGGGTACTGTTGCCTGCCTCAATGAATAATTGAAAGACTCTTTGTAACTTGGTCAACTTTAGGTTCAATTTAACAAACGTGTGAAATCCAATGCGTCCCTTGACAGAGAACGAAACAAAGACCTTCTTTGAGAAGCTAGCCAAATAGTACTTTGTTCTCTCAAAACCACTAACATTTTTAGTATTGGACCAAATATTCAACAATTAATCGAACCAAAAGGTGGCGAAGAATATGTATTTAGATTACACAACAACAAAGTATACTACATGAGCGAAACTGTACTAAAATATGGAATGGCTATCGCAAAAGACAGATTAAATTCGATGGGAATATGTTTTGGAAAGTTTTCAAAGACTGGAAAGTTCAATCTAC
>JAESGV010000917.1_pt1 | contig 12730 bp, 15 predicted proteins | sample 9269781 | NCBI WGS metagenome assembly JAESGV01 (sample SAMN15741586, study PRJNA653496) | algae metagenome | isolation source: Tildeniella torsiva UHER 1998/13D and co-occurring heterotrophs from... | place: Slovakia: Slovak Paradise National Park, Hrabusice, Kosice Region | collected 2000-01-01 | reverse complement strand
AGAACGCAAAACAAAATTAATAGTTCAAGCAATGACTTCAACTCTTTCTGCTAAACCTACTATTATCATGGATAGAAAGTAAGTTATTTAATGAGTGCATTAACAGTTAGGAATGATGTCAATGCTAACGAACATTTGCCAGCGACAAACAAGCCGGTCATGGAACAGTGGAACTATCCTCACCCAAAACACGATTCGATTGCAAAATTATCGAAAGATGTTAAAGCGACTTTAAAAGAATTAGATAGTTCGGAACTCGACGTGTACAGCGCGATAATGTCGATAACACCAGACGTCGAGACAAACCAAAACGTTTCACATTTACTGTTACTCAGCATTATCGAAAAGTTGACAAAGAAGGTGGGATCGAAAAATCACTTGTTGAAAATATTAACGCAAGAAAACAAAAAAATGAAAAACATGCTGGTCAAATCGTATAACCACTTGATGACTACCGAAACAGCTGTCACACCATCAACACCTATCGGAACTCCATTGACACCATACGCAAGTTTCCGAGATACTAGCTTGGACCTTCCTAAACCAAGAATATCAGTTCCGACTTGGAATCCAGTTAATGCCAACAAAATTTTGACACCAAACCCGGAATGGTTGCCATCGTATCAAAGCTATCAAAAACAAGGAATTAACCAAAATGACAATTCGTCCATGTCGTATAGAAAGAAAACGAAAAAAGTTCATATTAGAGCACCTTCTGCGGATTATTACGATGATGACAATGACGGATATCCAGTTTCTGATGGAGAAGTACCATCACCTACTGTTAGAAATATGCAGCCGATGGCATTGGGACCACAACGACGTTCTATGAGTCCTCCCAATTATCAACAACGAAATGATACACAGTTCCAAGCACCGGTCATTCAAATTACCGAACCAAGAGGATCTCGAAGAAATCGTTCCCAAAGTATTACGCCAAGAATTCTAATTCCAAACGGCGGGCATATGGGTGTATCTCAGAATATTGGCGGAATCCAAAGTATGGGTGTTCCATCTATGCCAATGGGTGGTGTACAGAGTGTTGGAACTCCAAATATGCATAGTATGGGTGTAACGCATAACATGATACCTATGGGCCAGAGCAGTCAGGATAACTACGCTACAGTGTTTGCAGGAAACCAGTACAACAGAAACCATGCGCCCATGCACAACATGTATAATCACATGTGATTTATTTAGCAAAATGACCACTGCCTTCGCGCACTACGGGTTCAGTAATGATATCGGACTTGTTTGGTGCGATGGTTGTTTTGAATTGTGGAATAGCGTCACCATGTACTTGGTTACTGGCTTGAGGGAACACAAGAGGAACCTTTTGTTTGTTCAACTCGAATGCTAGCCCTTCACAACCATCTGACGATACCAAACAGAATGTTTCAGGAACTACTTCGAATGAGAATTCGCTATTTGTGGTAGAATCAACTTGTACAGTATGAATATTATCCGATTTGATAACAAATGTTGAATTTTTTGTCTTGTTTGTTTCGAATGTTGCTACGATACCAGTTTCGAGGTACAACGATCGCACTCATCTACAACGACTTTGGTGACTTTCTCTGCTGTTACAGTGATAGTGCAACCAACGCATCTTGAAATGTATACGGTATCTTGTGTTTTCAAATCTTTGACTTCGATTGTTTCATCGTTCTTCTTTTCCTAATTAAAGTTAAATTTCAAGTTGAAGATGCGTACAATATCGCGACGTGCGTTGAGGCGAGCGAGAAATGGGTTGAACATGTGAGTAGTATTGTTTTTGTTTGACAAACTTGACGTTTCTGTCAAGACAACTCATGTCACGATTACAATAAAACCAACTCAAACAATGGGGGAAGAGTGGAAGCAAGAGTGGCAGAATTTTAACGCGAATGCTCCTCTACAGGTAGCTACAGAACCACAAGAGGTGCGAATATTGCGTGTAAACCAGCTAGATGCAGAACGATTGGACTTTGAAATAAGTTACACTTTAAATGCTTATTTCAAACGAATATTTCTATTTTTCGACGTAAATGATAACACAAAATTGACTCACAAGTAGCCAACGATAATAGGTCGCATACAACCAGAATTAACAGCCATTCTACAAGCATTAATTTATCGATTTAGCGTGTACGAAAAAGATCAATCGTTTGGCGACAGAATGCAAAATTTAATATACAAAAGAAATGGTTCAGAACCACCTTCGAAATTTAGAAAGATCATCCATGCTTCGCTGTTAATAGTTTTACCATACATACACGCAAGGCTCAACAAAATTCTAACGGAACACGAAGGCGACGAAAATGTATGGTGGCTAGGTGGAAAGAGTCATGTGGAAGTATGGAGAAAGCTAAACGCGCTCGAAATGTACGTCAAACTCGCTCAAATGATCAACTTTTTGGTATTTATTGTCAATGGACGGTACAGAAACATTGCAGATCGCATAATGGGAATGAGACTTATATTTGCAAGAAGGTTAATGCTACGGCAAGTCAGTTTCGATTACATGAATAGAGAACTTGTATGGAACGGTTTTGCTGAGATTATATTTTTCCTATTCCCACTGATCAACTTTTCAAAACTTAGGAATTGGTTGCACTTGTTGTTGTTTTCAGGATTTAACAGTACATCAGCACAGAATAGAAAAAAACAAAAGTTACCCGCTATTACGAATACAGCGTGTCCTATTTGTGGAGATGAGGCAATACAAGTGCCATATTGTGCAACGTCGTGCAAACACGTATTTTGTTACTTTTGTATACAAAGTGCACTTATGACTGAACCTTCCCACACTATAATATGCAAACTGTGTGGAGAAACCATTACTAGAATAACAAGAGTTGTCGCAAATAAATCATAGGTTGCCTTGTTAAATTTTGTTATTTTCACATGTTACACTTGCACTACTCGTTCACACGATTATTTAAAATTCTTCTTGCCGACTACTTTTTCCTTTTTTCTGTACTTGGCAAGTTTGTGTGTGAATGCAAGTTCACCAAACTTGTGCCACGCGGAACCAGGTTTGAGTAAAACTTCTTTGAAGTCTTTTCCGTTGTGAATGAACGCTTTTCTACCCTCGAATTCTGGTAAAATCGTCGAAGATCTGTTTGTTACGTATATTGGGTCTTCTGGTTCAAGTTTATCGGCTCGCAAAAAGTATTTGGTAACAATTTTTGGATGTACGTGGAGCAACTTTAGCAGGGATCTATTTTGCCATATTTTACCGATTGTGTGCTTTGTCGTTGTTGCCATGGTTTGTTTGAGCAAAACTGTAGGTCAACCAGTGTTACAACGAAAAGCGCAAAACTCGGCAAAATTGAACCATGAAATAGGTGTATGGTTCTAGTATCCTTTTCTGCCGCAAAAAAGATGCTGGAAGCATTAAAGCACTTGTATTCAATGTTCAGGTCTAACTCAGAACAATATCGAACTGTACACATTAATCCCTTCAACGTGCACAACTACGCTAAGTATACGAAAGACAGTACACCAATCATCGTTTCAAAGAAGCAAGTGTATAAATTAAATCCATACAGCAAAAATACAGTCAAGAATACAAAATACACTTTTTGGAATGTAATCTTTTTGCTTTGTTATGAGCAATTCAGTTTACATATGACTCAATACTTTATATTAATTGGTGTACGTTCTATTACTGGTGATTATACTAACCTTATAGTGCCTACAATTGTGGGATAAAATAACAGTGGTGAATCCGGCAGGAACTTGGACACCTATACTCATCGTTTTGACAATATCTTGGATCCACTCGCTAATAGATGATTTTAAACGCTACCTATCTGATCGAAAAGCAAATCACTACCGTGTTACCGTCATAAGAGGTGGAAACATTTTAAAAATCAAAAGTGAAGAACTTCACGTTGGTGACTTGGTGTTTGTCACAGAAGATGAACAGATACGAGCCGATCTAGTTTTGCTCAAGAGTAGTAGCCAAAATGGAACATGTTACGTACAAACGTCGGCGCTGGATGGAGAGCGTGATTTTAAAGAAAGAAGAACAGTGCCAAGTACACATGCATTGTCAAAAGATGAACTCTTTACCATTCAAGGAATTATCAAATGCCCTCTACCGAACGCTGAACTAGATGATTTTGATTCTTTGCTGGAGACGGAACAAGTTATTTCTCTTTCGAATGAACAATTGTTACTCCAAGGTACAATAGTTAAACTATTAACAATGTTAGGAACAATTTTAAAATCAACCGAGTGGATCTATGCAATAGTCGTGTATGCCGGAAACGAAACAAAAATTGGAAAAAATAAGCAAACACCAAAAATCAAATGGACAAGAATTGACACGTTTATCAATCAACTCGTCATTTTCATTTTCATTCTCCAACTCGCGATTGCTCTTCTTTTAGGTATTCTTGGCAATATCACAAGTAACACTATCGATTGTTATTTCTACTTTGGATTCCAATTAGAAGAGAAGCCATGGTACCAATTCGTAATAATTCCTCTACGATTCATATTGTTGAGTTCAGGTATGATACCACAGAGTTTGAAAATTAGTATGGATTTGGTCAAATACTTTCAGAGTTTGTACATTAACTGGGATGTCAAGCTGTATGATGAAAAGAGTGATACACCTGCACAGGCGACAAAGTAAGATGATTGATCATTTCTTTAACATAGTAGTACATCTATAAGTGAAGATTTGGGTGAGATAGAGTACGTATTTACAGATAAGACAGGCACATTGACAGAGAACGTGATGGTATTTGAAAAGTTTGTGTTGCCAAGTGGAGTTGTCTATCAAGATGACACGACCATTATAATGAGAGAAATAGCAAGGGGTAACCAAGAGTTGATACAGTTCTTCCGAACTATCATTTTATGCAACACTGTTTTCTCAAATGTCAAGTAGGTATTTTCTAATGACACTAACAACTACTAGTAATGTAGGAGAAACAGTATTCCACTCACATAGTCCCGATGAAGACGCTCTTGTACACTTTGCGAGTACTTGTGGTGTATCATTACAGTACCGTGACCATGAACGTGTTCAAATCAAAATACTTAATACTATAGAGAACTATTGTATCCTACACGTACTAGAGTTCAACGCTCAACGTAGAAAAATGAGTATTGTTGTACAATCACAAGACAAAACCATTCACTTGTTTACAAAAGGGTCTGATGATGCCATAGAGCTAATCACTGCACAGTCTTTCAATACAGAACCTATTTCAAGGTTTGCAAATGAAGGCCTACGTACGTTATGTATGGCAGGTCGCATAGTACCGCAGAACGAGTATCATCGATGGAGGAAAGAATCATTTGACATTGCAAACACTTCAATTCAAGATCGTGCAGACAAGATGTACAATAGTTACGCACAAATTGAAAACAACCTCGAGTACTACGGTACTAGCGCAATTGAAGACGCGTTACAAGATGGCGTGCCAGAAACTATTGAATCTCTACGAGAAGCAGGTATCATAGTATGGATGTTAACAGGAGATAAGAAAGAAACAGCTATACAAATTGGGTACACGTGCAAACTGATTGATAGAGACACTACACTCATTGATTTTGATATTGGAATTGAAGAAGCGTTGAGTGAAGCTTATGACTCGATCGGTGACAAGTGTATTGTTCTGCAAGGAAAACATGTTGCAAAAATTCTTACAAACGATTTTTGCAAGTTGGCAAGTATATGTACAAGCGTCATTTGTTGCCGTATGTCACCTATTCAGAAAGGACAAATTGTCAAAATGATCAAGTCAACTGGGAAATGTTCATTAGCAATCGGTGATGGTGCCAATGATGTCACAATGTTACTAGAAGCAAATGTAGGCGTTGGAATATCCGGAAATGAAGGTTTACAAGCAGTACGAGCAGCTGATTATGCTATTGCTCGTTTCAAGTTTTTGAAGCGATTATTATTCGTACATGGGCGAAATTCTAGTCGGAGAATGAGTTTGGTATGTATGTACACCACTTACAAGAGTTTTATTATGGCGCTCATCAACCACTTGTATGTTTACTCTTTACTGTTGCTAACTATTAGTTTTGCGTTTTCTTCAGCGTTTTCTGGGATCTCGTTATTCAACACGTTCATGATTGTCGCCTATAACACCATATTCACCAACTTCCTACCCATCACTTTTATTTTTGATAAGGATTTGTCTGACGAGACACTAGAAAACGAGCCCAAAATCTATAATCAAAGTAAAAACCCGTTAAACTATAAAACGGTGTTACTATGGTTCGCACTTACTGTGCATCAAGCAATTGTTATTTTTATAACGATAACATGGCAGCAAGAGAACGTAGGATTACTAATGATGACTATAATCATGGTTGTGCAAGTGTTCATGATTCTTATGAACGTGAAGAGTATTAACGTTGCAATTTTGATTTATGCCATAGGAAGTTTTGTGATCTTTGCAACGGTGACGAGTGTTGTGTCTGTGTTGTCTGTTTCGAGAACAACGGTCATGTATCATGCCGTGGAGCAGTTACTGTGTGGTGTTGAGTTTTACTTCACTGTTTTTATTGCTTCGGTGGCGTGTATGATTCCACTGTTCGTTTATTACGCAGGAACAAATAACTATGTCAAGCAATAAAAGTTTTGCTGTTGCCGTTAAAAGTCAAAAAACATCTTTACCACTTTACTACGCTGGTCAACTAGAGAAAAACAAGCAATTAACGTCTTCTTACATGAGCTTGCAAAAGGTAAGTGGCGCAAGAAAACACACCGTTTTACTCTCGTGATCTACAGGAATCCATACAAGTTATCGCGCAAACGATTGGCATTTCGAAACTAAAAGAAGAAATCGCACAAGCGTTGGCGAGTGACGTGGAATATCGTATTCGTGAAATCATACAAGATGCAGCAAAGTTTATGAAACACTCTAAACGGACACAACTAACGACACAAGATGTGAACAACGCCTTGTCTCAAAAAAACGTTGAAGTACGCCACCGACTTTTGTACTAACATTTTGTAGCCATTGTACGGTTATAGCAGCGGAAGTATTGTACCATCAACTAGCAAAAAGGGAGCATCCAAAAAACATCGATTCCGTCGCGTCGCACATACAACAGATCTATATTTTTTGGAAGATACAGAAATCGATATCAAAGAGTGTATAAAAGCACCTCTACCAAAACTACCTATTGGACCTACAATTACATCACACTGGCTAGCCATACAAGGCGTACAACCAAAAATACAACAAAACCCTGCACCACCAACCGATAAAGATCAAGGACTCGACCCATCCAAAAAACTAGTTTCATCAACCGGTGTGACGGCTGTATTGCCGACTGATACAACAGTAACAAATGGTGTAGAACTTCGACCACTTGTCAAACATGTTTTGTCAGCAGAACTTCAAATGTATTATGAAAAAGTCACAGAAGCAGTTAAAGGAGAGAAACCATTGCTACGGAGAGCATGCATTGATAGTTTGGCATCGGATCCAGGTTTGCATCAACTCGTTCCGTACTTTACACAATTCGTGGCGGAAGAGGTAACCAACAATTTGCGAAACTTGGAATTGTTAAGAAACTTGATGGAAATGGCACGAGCCTTGTTAGTGAATCCTACATTGCACATAGAGTTATATGTAAGTCTTTGTTCAACAATACTAACGCAAAACAGTTACATCAACTGATGCCTTCTATTTTGACATGTTTGGTTGGAAAACGATTGTGTGAAAATCCGAATGAAGACCATTGGAGTTTGAGAGATTTTTGCGCTCAAATGATCGCTCATGTTTGCAAAAAGTAAGTCTTATTAGAGCAAATACTAACCAATAGATACGGATCAACATACCATACACTTCAACCTAGAATTACCAAAACTCTATTACACGCCTTTTTGGATCCTAAACGACCACGTGCCACTCATTATGGTGCGATTGTTGGAATCACTGCGTTGGGACCTCATGTTTCACAATTATTGTTCTTGGAGCCATCCACCAACTCTAATTTGAAAGCATACTCTCGTTTGTTGTTACCAGACATGGAATCAAGCGACTCTGTTGTTAGACATGAAGCGTTGAAGTGTTACGGAGCTTTGCTTGACGCAGTGAGTGCCTTCTTTGTTCGTTTGGAACCATTCTTCAGAAAAGGAGCAACTGTACTAGAAAGACAAGATCCTAAACAAGAAAACGGAACAGGCGCTACTGAAAGACAGCCAAGAAATCCAGATCAAATGGAAGATGATGAAGATGGTGATGGACAAAATCCACAAGCACCAAAAGAAGATTCTGGTAGAAGAGCAACTGAAGAGTTAACAAAGAGTCTTCGCGAACGTATGAACGCGGTCAGTGTTCCACCAGATATTTTGGAACGTTACTTGGAAATGTATGAATTGTTTGGTGAGAGTGTACTACCATTCATCTATTATGATGTACAACCACAAACAGAAGAAGACCCAGGTGACAAGGCTGGACCAAAGTCGCTTGCCATGGAAATGTTCCTGTAAACACGTAAAACAATATTGGAAACTGCTATTTTTAGTTGAGTTGCACGTGCAGAGGAGGCTCTAACGGCCTGCTGTACATTTTATGGAAACAAACTTGTCCCAGTTGCAAAATAGTCTGTTAGCGTGGGTAAATACATTCAAGCTTTCTGCAAAAATCGAATCTTTTCAAGCACTCAAAGATGGAGTTGTTATTATTGACATAATGAGTCAAATGTAAGAGTTTTACTAGTATTATAACGGTAGAGATGAAGCTCTTTGTAGCACGCGGAAAAGAACAAATAATCGAATGTTGATTGAAATGACGTGGCAAAAAATTTTAACGTTACTGCAACAGTATTACAAAACAAAGTTTCACATTGTAGAGAAAGTTACAGAGTATATCGTTTTGGAAAATATACAATCAGAAGATACAAACGAATCAGCAAACGAAATTGTCAATGTTTTGCAACTCGTGGCAGGCACGATTACTGCGAGTGTTAACAAGGAACGATTAATTTCGAACATTTTGGCGTTAGGTCCTACAGAGCAACAGGACTTAATGCTACTCATACAAGGACTAATCGAATCGTATCCATCAATGATAGAACAGCAACACGTAGAGGAACAACCATATTTTCAATCTAACGCAATCTTGGAAAAGAAAATCATTCAATTCTAGATTCAAATCAAAGCACTGCAAAATGAACTTGATGAAAAGAAGGAAGAAATTGTGCAACTAAGAATCGAAAAAAGTAGCATTGCAAAACGAATGGAAGAGTTGATCGAACAAAGTATACGAACAGATGCAGTAAATAGAAGATCGTTAAACTCACCTCTATCACCAACATCGTACCGTGCGTTAAACGCTTCCATATCTGATTCAGATGATGACGAGAAGGCGCATAGTCTAGTACAAAAATATGAGAAAGAGTTGAAAGTCAAAGAAAAGCGAATACAAGAATTACAAGTTCAGTGTGCTGAAGTATCGCAACTTATCACTCAGAATCGAGATCTAAGAGATGAAGTAGATGTCGCAAGGCAACAATTAGTTGAAATGGAAACTCTTCGGAAACAAAATGAAAAATTGTCGCAAATGTATAGCAGTACGAGTGGAGCGCGACATCAATTTAAAGTACTAGAACAACAAATTGTACAAATCGCAGATAAGAATATGGATTTGGAGGATGAGGTTCATTCGTTGCGAATTGTTGCTAATCAAGTTCCTCCACTGAAACATCAAATACAAGAACTGTTACTAATGAATCAACTGTTAAGTCGAGAAGCTCAAGAGCGTGAAGAAAAAATTGCTGAATTAGAAAATGGATTGCAAAATACAAAATCGGAACGAGATACGCATTACGAAAAACTTTTAGAGCTTCAAGGTCGATTAGAACAAACAGTAATCGTGACTGTACCTGCTGAAGCAGATACCGAATTGGAAGCAGTAAATGTGGAACTTCGTATTAAAATGAAACAATTAGAAAGAGAAAATCAGAGGTTGAAGCGACAAATAGAAGATAATTCAAACGAAGAGAAAGAGTTGGCAGAGTTAAGAACAAAAGAGTTAAATTCACAAATTGAAAAGTTTAATTCGATAAGAAATGCACAAGAAAATGACAACATTGCAGAGTTGAAACGAAAAGTAGATCAATGTATGAGTTTACTTGATGAAGAGAGGCAAGTAAGCAAAGAAAGATTAGAAAAGAACGAAGTTCTTGAGAAAGAGAAGCGTGAGCTTGAGCAGGTCTTATCGCAATACGAAAGCATCGTCATGCAAGCTTCCAAGGATAAAGAAGAGCATAACGCGCTGAAACAGCATTCTCAAAAACAAGCTGAAGAGATACTTGCTCTCAAATCCAAGTTGGAAAAGTTAGAGCAGGAAAAGGCAGACGAGTCCGAAAGTAAATCAGTACTAGTCCCACTAAGCGCTAGAGAAGTCAAAAAGAAACCCGTTTCTACACCAGCGCCTACTGTTTCAAGTTCCATTGACAAAAAGCACGGGTACTACAACTTTAAAGACCGAGTTTTGATCAGAAGTCATGAATATAAACGAAAGGTTTAACAAGAAAATCTTAATGTATTGGATAAGAAAACCTAAAACATTCTATATCAATACTGTCATCTAAAATCAAAAACTTCCAATCCTCCATGAGCGTGCCAGATCTTCCATTAAATTTATGTTCTTGGTAATTTCGTCCGCCTTTCTTGAGCTCTTCAACTTGTACTAAAAAATCGAATGGTGCGTTTTGTCTATTAGCGGGTACAATAGTGATCGTTGTACGGTACTTTTCTCCTCGTTTATAAATATGAGTTGTTGTTTCTTCGTTATGCCAATGTCCAAGATGATTGTTGTGAACTGTCGTACTGGATCCTCTGCTATCAAACCAGCGTGGGTTATAATGGTATATTGTGTGAGGATTTTGTTCCTTCCAGCCACGTTCTACTATATTAAATGACCACCCATTGCAATTTGCTTTCACGGTGAAAGTTGCTTCAATTGATAGATTCAGCGAATTCGTACAGGGTAGAAGAAGGTATTGTAGTGCATTTTGTGGTCTGTAATCGAAATCGAGTACAACCTGTCTAATATTCTTCGGAATGGTGTCTTGCAGTCTATATCTTCTGCTTTGCAGTGCAGTACATAGTTTTGAAAAATAACTACCTCTGGATATCTTTTCGTGAAAAACTATTTCTGAAATGGTGTGTAGGTGTTGTAGAAAAGCATCATGCCAAGTTGTATTAATTCTTCTTACGATGAACAGAGTTGCTGGGTCAAGGAACTTGACTATGGAAGTGACAACATCGGCTGTATCAGACAGAGACATGTTTGTTCAGTTTTCTCAATGATGTCTTCTAGCGTTACAAAACATGGCAAAGAGAACACGTACCAACACGCTACAGAACCACATAAACGATATTACAGATGACAAAAACATCAAACGACCGTTAAATACACTATTTATTATGTTAAAACATCGGAAACAATGGTTTGACAGAAAACTACAAAGTGATACCATTACACAACTAACAAAGTTTTTATCACAATTTAAACCAGAACAAGTATTCATTATTTACTGCGATAACATATAGATGCAATTAAATGGACCAAATGAGTCGTACCTTGCGTTTTTGTACGAAACGTGTAAAGATGAATTGAACCAAATAAGAATAACGCTGCCATCGACATCAGTTGCTGAAGCGTTACATACACCAAATTTATTCTCTATCAAATACGTACCAATCAGTAACTATTTTATCAATCAAATAACAAAAAAGGTGTTAAACTAACATATGATGGAATGTATGAATTAATAGGCACCATTTTGAAATATCTAGGATATGGAGCAGTCATTTGTTTAGGATACTACTTGGTTATGCTCTACTTGCAACGATCTCGAGACAAGGTATGCAGATTTCAAACACTTTCTAACAATTTAGCTGCGTCGCTACAAATTCACATCAACTCCACAAACTTCAGATCAAATCAATTTTGTGAACTATATCCCACAACAATTATACAGTATCAAAAACTATGGCCTCTAAGATTTATTGTATCAAATCGTACACTTTAACATGCTCATAACCTTTATCCAATTGGTTTTTCAGGTACCTATCGTATAAGCGATCACAAAAGAATAATCTTACCGTTTATCCATGGCCAATTTTTTGCCATAGTAATCAGAGTTGATGTAACCTTTAGTAAAGTTCCCATTGGCATCAAACTTGGCTTTAAAATTCCAAACTTGTTGACCTTCGATCACTGTCATACCTGTCCACTTGTATCCATAATTTCTCTTTTCTAATACGAAACCATTTGCGTAGGTTCCACCTTCTCCAGTTTGTATGGATGCAAAATCGTCTTTGGGAATTTTAAAATCGTTGTATCTAGATAAAACTACGAGTTCTGACCAACTTTCTGTTGGTTTGTCTTGTATTTGATTTAATAATCGGAAAATATTTGTTTGTGGAGGTTCTTTATCGATCCTTTGTAGATACGTTGTCATTTTGTTTGTTAGTTGTGCATCTGCGCCGAAACAATTATGTATCGCTTCTAGTGCATCTACAAGTTTGTCTAATCGTTCGAGTATTTGAGCAAGTCGGAGTGTATACTTTGATGTTTTATAGCCATCCAACTGCACGCATATCATGGCATCTCGCTCTGCTTTTTCCAAGTCACCTAAATGTGTATACGTTGCAGCACGGTTGTAGTAAATGACAGCTTCGTTCGGTTATATTGGATTGTTAAAATGCGTACGATCTTTTGGTGTTAAAGCTATTGCTTGAGTGTATTTA
>JAESGV010000916.1_pt1 | contig 12732 bp, 11 predicted proteins | sample 9269781 | NCBI WGS metagenome assembly JAESGV01 (sample SAMN15741586, study PRJNA653496) | algae metagenome | isolation source: Tildeniella torsiva UHER 1998/13D and co-occurring heterotrophs from... | place: Slovakia: Slovak Paradise National Park, Hrabusice, Kosice Region | collected 2000-01-01 | reverse complement strand
TCCCTAAACATAAACAATGATTATTCACAAATATTATACCTCTATTATTTTGTTGTCCTCTTCATTAGTGAATCGTCTTCGTTTTTTGCTGCCTTTTTTTCCATCTTCGTTTGACGAACCTCCGCCACCTTTTTCTTCATCAATCGCGCTGTCAGGAAACGAGTTTGAGTGACCACCGAATTGTGGGTCGTCAAAGTTCATCGTGCTGGTGTAGATTCGTAACTGATAAAACCTTTTGTGTTTCTTGGTTGATTGGCAATTCAAGACAAGAAAAACTTGTTTTGACTCGACAAACAGTAACCTATCAAAAAACAGAGCTTTTTATTCGTTGTACAAGCATTATTGTAGAACTGATCTCACTTTATTCACCTAGAATTCACAGGACACTGTTGTTTCCGATAAATAACAATTTTTTTGCTATTGGTCAACTAGTAACTTTGATGTGTTTGACACATGCACGATCTTCATGGAGACAAAAGCAAATTTGTTGAAAAAAATCTAGTTAGTACGCCTGCGCGAGTTTCTTATCGATTGGCGAATCTATTGAGTCAAATTAGACCAAAACATCAATCTTTCACAAATAAATCAGAAGCTGCAGCAGAGGATGAGCTCGATATTTTGATAAGACGCGCAGAAGAAATGAGAATTCAAGAACAAAAAGGTTTGAATGAAATATCTATGTTTTAACGTGAAACAGCCAACGCAGGAATAGTAAAGGTACAATCAGGCCAACAACACGAACAACTAAAATTCATGCCATATTTGATCGTTCCCACGCATGTGGAAGAGAGTACAAAAGCTGGAATAGAAAGTAGAGCACGCAGACGCAAGCGCGTAAAGATTTTATACGACGTTCACACGTCACGTGCACAAACACCAGCTTATTTGGATGTCTCACAAGATGATCCAAAAACTCCACTCGCGTTTCGTTACATCCGTATCATTCTACTCACAGCCGATGCAAGAAGAGCACAAGATATTCACTTGGACCAGCATTCTGCCAAATGCATGAGTGTAGTGTTTGCGACACAATTAGGAGTTACAGGAAGACTTGTCATCAAAGGTGCAGTGGTACAATCCATCATTTACTATATTGCTTTTTATGACTTGTTAACTGCTGGAAAGTCAATGCCAGGTCCCGTGCGAGATTACTCATTACGCATCAAAACTCGTACACATGCTTTTCTTACTGGTACTCACAGTGTGTATCGAGTCAATTGCATACGTACTAACCACGAGTTGGGATTTTATCACATTGTACTACGGGTGTTGCAGAACTAGAGCAGAAGTTAACAAGAAAGTTGAACAGACATTGGATTTACTGTTTATACATGGTAAAATACAGCAGGATTTCTTTCGCTTCCTGCAGAAGCATTCATCTTCAACGATTTGTTATGTTCTAAGTACTCTTTTACTCTTTCTCTCGACAATTGTTGGAAATACGACATACCTTCCATGGCGTAGTATTCTGTCAACGGAACCCATTTGCACTCCGCGATTTCATTTGGATCATAATTGATCTCTTTTGTAGTAGGTGTCAATATCGATAAAAAGTGAATATCTGATTTCCCAAATCGAAAATTGTGTAAATGACGGACAGCAAGAACTGCTTTAAATTCTGCTTTAATCCCACTTTCTTCGAAAACTTCTCGAATTGCACAATCTGATACGTTTTCACCAGGTGAGTCTAATGAACCTGTTATTATTTTCCAATGGCTAGAGTGCTTATCTAGCCACTTGAATTTTTCTTGCACTAGTAGAATCTCTTGTGCGACTGGATCTACAACTGCTGCGCCAATACCAACGTAATGCTATATTTTAGAACGCTATTGAACTCGTACCTGACAGCCTAATGGAATCATATCTGGATCTTTTGTTGTGTCAGGTAGCCATCTAGTGACCATTAACTAGATATAAATTAAGCATCAAAAACTCTTACATGTGTTCTATCTGCGTGGTGGAATACAAAAGAGAAATTCTTAACAAGTATCGGTATGTAGTCTGAGTTTTCTATTGGTACTCGTACCCATACTGCTCTCGTTCCATTTGATTGTAGAGTATTCAACGTATCTAATGCGTTAGAACTCGTTTTTAGCTCTCACCGAAGAATGTCTCTTCGAATTCTTGCAGAGTTGCAAATGTAGTTCCTGCAAGGTCAATAGTTACGCCTTTAAAGTGGTCCTCAAGCGTGTTCAACGTTTGCATAGATTGTTCAAATTACAAAACCACGACAACTGACGTTTGTTTGCAACCCAAACATGCGTCTGAGACCGCGAATAGGACTATGTGCATTAACTACACTATCTATAATTACTATGACGTCAATGATTGTGTTTCTTATACGATTACCATCAGTTGCAGAGATACCACACGAAATTTTATCACCACACTCGATCACAGTAGAAACACTACCACCTATAGTTACTGAACCACCACGGAGAGGACCGAAACCAAATTTCAATCCAATCATATCACCACGAAGTGAATGTCCAACATACTCAAACAGAAATTACACCACAGATCCAATTATCATATACGATTACACTCACGGATGGGCTCCTGTTGAAATGGGCGAATGTCCTGTTCGATGCATCTCCACACTAAATTCATCATTTTTCGACACTGCTGATGGTGTCATACTTGACATTCTAGGTCCACCAAATCAAAGAATGATGATGCAGTCAAAAAGCAACAGAAAATGTCCCTCTCAAACGTCAATAATTTCCAGCATGGAATCAGAAAAGAATTATCCATTTTTACAAACAGTTCGAGAGTCAACGAACAGTCCATGGGACTGGTTATCGACATTTCGTTTGGATTCTGATATACCTATGATCTATTTTAGTTATGCAGAGTATAACATATTCGCACCAACGAAACCGAAAACAAAACGACCTTATATCGCGTCGTTCATTTCGAATTGTGAAGCAAAGAAGCGATTGTGGTTTATAGAATCACTAATGCAGTACGTTCCAGTCACAAACTATGGTAAATGTCTCAACAATGCAAGAGACACAAAGAAAGGAGATGTTGTACCACATACCAAGTTCTCACTGGTGTTTGAGAACAGTGAAGAGTGGGACTATACAACAGAAAAACTATACCAAGCCTTGTCACTAGGAAGTGTACCTGTTGTACTAGGAGCACCAAATATTGCTTCTTTGGTACCTGATCCACAATCGTATATTGACGCCAAAGACTTTACTGATCCTGAAGCGCTAGCAAAGTACTTGATCTATTTGGATGAGAATCAAAAGGAGTATGACAAGTATTTGAAATGGAAAACGAGAGGTTTTGATAAGCGATTCGAAAAAGTAGCTGATTACTCATTAATACATTCACGGTGTCGGTTATGCATGAAATTAGCGAATATGGACTACAGAGAGTATATACCGTACTACAAGCAAAGATGGATCAATGAAACGACGAATCCATATGTACAAGCAAGTAATAAAGATTGGAAAAAAGAGTACAAGATCAATGCGGAGAAAGAAAAGTATGCACCAGGCAGGAAAAAGTGGTATAATGAATTATCTGAACTTGAGGCGCTGTTGTACTCTGCTGGAACACCTCATCATGAGGATTATGTACAGTTCTCTATGTCTATGAATAGAACAGTTTTTAATGAGATTTTTGGTGAGTTACCAGAACAAGAACCGTTGCACGAGCGGTGTGATCGAGACAGTGGTCGGATCATACGAAATATCCGAGAGTTTGAATATTTATATACGGTCGATTTTCCATGGAGATGGGAACCTACGAAATCTATGCCCACAGTGTTCAAACTACCGATAAAGCTGTGTAATATTGCAAAAGATCAACAAACATGGGTGATACATCGAGTAAAAAGATAATTTCAAACAAATCAAGGGCTAGTTGACATCATTGTAGAATCCCAAGCAGATTTGGACGTGGTGGACGTTTGTTGGTAATAAATTGTACTACAGTTTACCAAATTGTCATACTACTTATTGATGTCTCTTTTCCTGGTATTTTTCTAACGAGCTTGTGGGTTCTCAAATCATGTTCACAAACATAGTTTTTGTGGACATAGTATAACATGTTGTCACGTACAGCATAGTGAGCATAGTCCACTGTAGTTTCATACATTGTATACACAACGCACTCACATTTGTTTCTCGACATGTTCCAAACGCTCAGCGTGTAGTAATCACTATCTCCATACAAGATGTCTTCTTTATGTAAAATGACAAACCTGTTCGAATCTATTTTTACGATAGACTCTACACTTTCAAATTTTCTGTCAACTTGTGTATCGATACGTTTGACGACAGTTCCTTGTTCCCAATTGAAAAAGTTCAATGTGGTTTTACTTGTTACGATGACTGTTTCGTGATCGAAAGGGATCATTGTTGAGATTGTGTTCAAGTTAAAGTAATCTGTACTTGTACACTTCATGGTGTGTATGTCCCACACGCACAAAGTACTGTAAGATTTTGAGCACGAAACGAGTCGATTATTATCTAGCACGCCAACGCTTACGAGACCTGTATGCTTTGGAAAATGTAGTTCATCGGTAACTGTATTCCACACGCAAAAGGTATCGCCTGATGTGGGACTACACAAAACATAATTACCTAGTACGAGTATACGATAGTACGACTGGATGTTATGTGGTACTGCTTTCGTCATAGTATTGTTGTACAGATCCCATATTTTTAAAGTATTTTGTGAGCCTATTACAATTGTCGTTTTGCTTAAAAATTTTATCACGAGAGCGCTGGTGAATATTGACTGTACTACGTGTGATTCTCCTAGATCGTACAATTCGATGTACTGTTGTTTAATAGCGTATCTGTTTCCGATTGTTGCTAATAGTTTTTTCTTGCTGCGTAGTAATGTGTGTTGTAGTAGAGAGCATAAAGACTCTGTTGTTATTGGTTCGTGTGTTGCTTTACCAGTAGTAACCACAGAAACTACATCATCGTCCATGCTCTTTTGTGGACAAGCGTTTTACAAAACAATCTAAACTTTACAGCATTATTACATACAATATTGGAGCTGGTGTCGCTTCAAACGCATCAGCATTCCAGGAAAAGCTATGTGGATCCCAGCTGTAGCAACAGGAGTTTGCTAGGCGAGTACATTCTTCTATATCTAGTTTTAGCATGGTGGAGATTTCTGCATTGTATTCCAATGAGCTTGAATTAAACTCGCTGTCGCTTGAATTTGTACTATATTCGCTTGAGCAACTGAACGGAGAATCTACATCTTCATCTGACATGATCAGTTGTTCATTAGTAGACATGGTTTCAGCTACTTTTTGAATGTTGTATTTTCGAGGACGACCACGCTTCTTTACTCCAACAACTTTGACTTTAGAAGTGTCTTGACGATAAAGAGCGTCAATTTTATCTTGCAAGTGCTTTCTTCGAATAGTATTCTCTGGATCAAGCTGTTTCATGCTCTCTAACAGCGAGCGAAGCTTTCTTTGTGGCCAACGATCAATACCGAGTATTCTGCATTGTCGTTTCAAGTGACTCTCGGAAACTCCAAGTTTCAGAGCAGCTTGTGCTATTGGTAACTCAAAAACTTTTGAAACATCGTCAAACTTGAGCTTAAAGTATGTGTTATGCTCTGGTTCAACTGATGGAAACTCGTTCATATCGCGTGAAGCACACATTTGTTTGGTTAGTGTTCCAATAGGTTTTGCAGGACAACTAAGCACAACTTCTTATTTTCTCTATCTCAGCTCCTTTTTTGTTATTTACAGGAGAAAACTTTTGACGAGTTAGTGCGCCAATGCCTCAAGTCGATAAACTATTGACAAAAACCTGTACGATACGTAGTTCCACGTACCGGTAAGGCTAGAAGCTGCAGCGTTAGTGATGGTTTGTCTCTTCAGCGATTCGCTATCTAGCGATAAACTTGTTATGTCCTTGCTTACTCACAAACTAGGTAACTCTATTTATTCACCAAATACTTAATTCTTTTATATTTTTCCACGTTAGTTCCGAGACAATACTGTTCTTGATTAAATCAAATTGAATTATTTTTTCATCAAGCAAATAATATAGCGTATTGTCTTTCACTACAAAGTCTGGCACATTATAGCGAGTTGTGTGGATTCTCTCGAAAATTTTTGTCTCGAGAAATCCCTTGTGAATGTTCCAAATCGCTAAAGTACAAATTTCGTAGGAAGACGGGTAGATATCTGGGTCGTTATGCAGCACCAGCAATCTAGAGTCGTCAATTTTGATCATTTTTCGAACACAAAATAGCTGAGTAACATCAATTACATCAACAGTCCATGGAAGATCGTTAGGTCGTTCTAAATTTACAAAATGTAGTCCCATACATGCAAAAACGATACTTGTAGAATTTATAACTGCCAGGGTAGTTACGTCGCTATGACCAACTCTGATAAAACAGGTTTCTAGTAGCTCAAGAGTTTGCAAGTTCCAAATCTTGACATCAGCACGAGATCCACTCGATAGTATCCTATTCTCGTCGAGCATCTCTACCACTATAAGACCGTGATGTTGTGCATATTTTAATTCATTAGTTCTAGTGTTCCAAGTACAAAACTGACTGCCTATTGTCGGAAAACATATGACAATGTCTCCAGCAACACGTAGTCCTATCCCACGTAAAGTTGTTATATCGCAGTATGTACTGCTCAATACGAAACAATTCGATCTTGTATCGAATAAGTGTAACGAGTTTTTCTTGAATATCACGAGTTGTGTTTCGTTTAAAAGTTTGATTGAGTTCGCCTGTACTGGTAACGAATTTACTATCGTGGATTTTCCAAGATCGTACAGATTTACACACTCTTCGTTTACTCTTCTAGATTCCCTAGTCGCAAGTAGTCTTCTTTTTACGTTTGAAAGTTTGTCTCGTAATAGCGTACTAAGATCTTGTTCTGTGAATGCTTTTGTCACTGCTTCGTTAGTAAAAATGAAGCGTATCATTGTTTGTAGTTGGCCATCTTACAAAATGAAAACAAGAATTAAGAATAAATCGTTTATAGTCAGACAGTACTAGGTGGGTTACTTCCTATTTGTGGTTTCGGTGCATTCGCAAATTGTTCATCTTGCGTTGGATATGCTAATGTATTTGAATCAATGGACTCGACAGTCATTGGTGGCATGTACGAGTCTCGTAACTCTTCAGAGTAAGGTGTGACTGGAGAGGCAGGAAGAACAGGTACTCGTTTCTTCCCACTCAGTTTATCTTTAACTTTATCCATTACACCTTCCGCGTACGGGAATCCCATAGCAAAGATACTAATTACCAACCCTGCATAGTTGATCAAATTGATAAGTAACGTTTGTATAGGTGTTTGTTGTGACTCTACTATAGTAGATGTGATCGCACTAGTTGAAACAACAATACTAGCAGTGAGAATATCAGGAGCTTCGTTATACTCACTATTTTGAACGTAGGAACCTGCATTGTATCCAACGTGGATCAACTTTAAAACATGTTGCTCACGTTGCGAGATGGAAGTGAAAATAGGATTAGACAACGTCACAAACTTTGTTGGAGTTGCAGTAATAAACACTGCTGAAGGTGTCTTTCCTCTAAACGTTGTTCCAATAGGAGCAAAGAACGGTGCACTTGTGATTTCATATTGTGATCCAGAGTAGTATGGCACAGATGCTGAATAATTGAACGCAACTGAGCTAACTCCTGGATTGACAAGTGTTGCTGTGAATCGTACTTCTGCTCCTGTCATCGTACAAGAGTCACATTTCCAGTACGCTAGACATGCTTTTCCACCATCCAGTGAAGAAAACGGTGTGAATCCACTATCTACAACGCCTATGACAAATCCAGTAACAGTTATATTTCCAGTGCAATCTACCTCTTGATGATAGAATGAAATGGCTAGTTTGTACAGTCCTGTTGGATATTCTATCTTTTCCGTCGTTTGTGTTTCAGTAAACACACTGTTCTTTAACAAGAACAAAATAATTAGAATGGCGATGACAACGATGATGACGATGATCGTTATTACTGATACGTATCCTCCTAGTGATGTCTTCTTACTAATTAGTGGTGAGTTATCTGGTGTGTCATGTTTTTCTCCGAAAAAGAAATCTATTTTGGATGGTGCACCTGTTTTGATGCATGGCGCTGTTACAGCAAAGATAATCAGTGCTATTGCTGTAAGAACTACTCCGACAGCAATCGCTGCTCCGATGGCTGTTCCTGTAAGTATCGTCACTTTACTGTCAGAAGCAACATCTCGTATGTCGCTAAAGAATAGTTTCGTAACTGACTTGGGAGCACGATCTATGAACGTTGTAAGCATTGCGTTGTTATTATTAGAACCAACACCACAAAACTTTCCAAATGGACATGATTGACAACTTTGTGATACTGTATCTACGTACATGGACTCTGGACATGCTTCGCATACTGCTGGATCTCCGTACCGTGGTACAGTGCGTGGGGGACATGGTGTACATGATGTCGAACCAGGTTTAGGAGCATAAGTGATACCTGTGCACATAGAGCAGTCATATGAGCCCATAGCGCCTGCTTGACTAGAAAAAGTACCTGCAGGACATGGTATACACTGCGTTTCATTCGCGATTCCAAATGAATCAGAGTAGGTTCCTGCAGGACATGGTAAACATTCAGTATCACTTGCTGCTCCCTCTTTTGGTTGATAGGTACCTAGATTGCACGTAAAGCAGTATGCTATTGAATCTGATCTGGGAGTAGGACTATAAGTACCCGTAGGACATTTCTGACATGCTTTGGTTCCATCAGAGTATGAACCTAGTGGACAGTCGGTACATGGCGAGTATTGGAAGAACTTGGGATCACCTCCATTATTGTAATTGCATAACGTCATGAATCCATCTCCTGTTGCTTGAAGATGTGGACAGTTACTCGCGCCAGGGAAATTAAACGAGAATGCGTTGTTAACGGCACCTGTAGAGATCGACATGCGATAAATAGTAGGCGATGTCGTTGTAGAGTTTACACCAGCGATGAGTACGTTACCGAAACCATCGGTAGTGATCGATTGACCAACTTTTCCTGGTTGAAACACTCCTGGTTGTACATAGTTGACCCACGTTGGAGCAATGGGAAACAAATTTGTTGGAAAAACAGCCGCAAACGATGATCCATTTTTACCATCAGGTAACGAGTACAGTGATGAGTACCATGTACCCAAAATGGCAGTAATGTTACCTTCGGTCACCATTCCATCAATTGAAGCATCGTATAATCTCTTTTCTAGAACTGTTTTACCAGAAACAGGATCGATAGAGCGTAGGTAAATGTTTCTAGTTCCTACGTTACCAGCAACGAGTACATTCATAGAATTTGGATCACATGTTATACGTAATCCAGAAATGTCAGCATTTGGTTCGCTCCAGGTGAACGTAGTTGTGTTTTGGGCATACGCGTATGCTGGTGAGTTTGGGTACGCTATCATAGCAAACACAAACGCTGTTTGATACGATCCCGAGTAATCTGTTCCAATCGCGTACAGAAATTGTCCGCATAGAGCCAAATCGTTCAATTGTTTCTTACTTGTTTGCGGCAGTGTTCGCATCAACATGGTACCTTGAGAGGAAACTTGAAAGAATCCACCATTGTTAGCAGCGCTAAATCTTACAACCATTGCGTTTTGTTTAGATGTTACCGAATCTATGGTGAGTAATATTTAACATGAACGTACTGACAAAATTCACAGCCCACCAAACGTAATCACCCTCAGAAACAACGGCTACAAATGACGATGATAAAATAGAAAACGATGAATCATAATTGTCATAGGTAAAAGAATTCCAAGACGATCTGTACGACATGGGTACTAAATTAGTAGCACCAGAAGAGAGCACGGTTCCAGAGTTGCCTCTACAAATTGTTAACATTGTCTATTGATGCTTACAGGTAGAACACAGTCTCTGTTGTTATTCCTGTTAACGATCCTGATTCAATAGCATCACCAGCAAAAGCTATACCAGAAAGTGCATTATTGTATGCGAAATCGTAGGCATTAATGTTGCTATAAGGGCTTGCGGTAGACGAGAGGATGTATTGTGTCGGTACAGGTTGCGCAACTATTGGTTACTACATATGCGAATTGAACGTACTGTCGGTAACAGACTGTCCTGATAAACATTTATAACTTCCTGTTGAATGTACCAGAGCAACAATACAGCTGATTATGATCGCAGCGAGCATATTTTCGCGTGTTTCGCGCTCAACTCGATTTGATTTATATGTTACGAACTAGGCAGTCGCACAATCTACAATGGTCATGACAAGGCTTGTGAGCTGGTTTGACATGTTTGAAAGGTAAACCTAGCCATTACGAAAAAACTCACACTTGTTGTACTATTTCGCGAGACAAACTAATCTTGTATTTTCAATCACTAAGAAGTTGAAAGAAACAATTCTGTAGAATTTTTGGACATTGCGACAGCTTTTATTAGTTTTCTACAAGTGAATTAGCATGGAAATTTGCGAAATACAATTTCGATAGTCTTCACTCTGGTAGATTTACTTTGTGATGTCATACATTGCGCAGTCCTGTTACCAAATACATGGTTTCATACTGCCTGTAAAGTCCGGTAAAACACTACTAATTTTCGTAAGACGCTGTTATCTCTTTTCCTGTTCGCGTGCCAGGAGAATAAAATTGATAGGTGAAGGCCAGAAGTTGGCCAGGTTATCTCACTTTCAACGAACCCCTCGCTTAAACTGCAAACATGAACAACACAAGCAACAGCACGCTCACACAGCTAGAGTTTGCAGCATTTGTGGTGGGCGAGTCGCTTCGTGGTACTGCGTTCTTGACTCAGCTAGTGTTTCTCGTTCTTTGCGTTGTGTTTCGCAACCATCAACCGTTAAAATCGCGAACTTTTTACCCTGTTCTACATATTATTTGTAAGCTAGTAGAACAAAGCGTCTCTATAGCCGCTACTGTTCCTCGGCAGTACCATTCAGACCCATATGTTGGAGCACAAGTCATTTGCTTCTTGCAAGTATGGGTTATGACTCCTCTTATCATCTCCATTATGATGGTTTTGCTGTTCAATTTTGTTCGATGGATCTTATTGGGTATGCTCACGCGAAGAAAAGAAAGAAAAGCTCACGAAAACATGGACGCGTACTCTTTTGATACAACAACAGACCCACTGTCACACCATACCCAAAACACTAGTGGAGAGATGACCGAGCGGCGATTGAAAAAAGCAGAATCGGTCGATGCTACAACATCCGCAGATATTGGAGGACCTGGCACGCAGTACTACAAACTCCTGCAGTTCCTCCTCACGAAAAAGTCATATGTATTGTGGATATCATTAATGCTAATAGGCTTGCTTCTAGTAGGCATTGCGAACTTAGTCGTTAACAGTGGTGTGTGCTACGACAATTTGAAAGGATGGAACTATGCCGTTGAGTTGGTTGTAGTTTTGCTTCTATATCTTACTACACTTTTGATTGCCATTGTTGACTTTATCGCCAATGGTTTGATTCGCCTCAAATTTTCCTGTACAAAGAGATGGCTGGAGAATGTGTACTTTGAGGATGATCCTCTGCTATTTCGATTGGAATTACTATTTGTATTGATAATGTGTACAACTCAAACTGCTGTTGAGGCAGTTTATGTGGCCATGCTTAATTCGCCGTCACTCGTGCCACTCGCTAACTTGCTTCACGTAATCGGACAAATAGCAACGGGTCAATGGCTAGGATTGTTCGCTTCTCCAGGAGTACCGCTTTTCTTCACAATTTTATGGTACATACGTTCTAAGAATCGCGACAAAGCGACTGTGGAAGATGGCATAGTCGACTTGGCAATATACAACCGTTCAGAGGAGACAATTACGCAAATACTCTCATCATCGAACAAAAAGATTGCTGCAATGTTTAAGCAATTCACTATCAAGGAGTTTAGTGTAGAGAACGTGCTCTTGTACTACGAAATCGCTAAGTACAAGAAGGCATCCGAAAATAACAAGACCAAATTCATTGAGTATATCTTTTCTACGTACTTGGAGGACAAGGCAGCATTGCAGGTCAATTTACCAAAAGATGTTTTGGAGAATTTGAAAAAGAAACTGAAAGAAGTGGAATCAACAAAATCTGTACCCGAAAATTTGTGGGAAGATGTAATGGTGGAACTACATCAGAATTTACTGGACACATACTCAAGATTTTACGATAGCAAGGAGTTCAAACAATATCTACTAACAGGAGAGGACAAGACGTAACAACTTTAGTCATAACTGAGTTTATGAAGAGCTCTAACACACATCATGATGTATCAACCAAAGGTACCACAAGAAGGTAACACGTCTGTATTATTTCATAAAAGAGGATTATAATTTGAGTGATGTTTCCAATAGCATCTAGCGCGGAACACAAAATCAAAAACGCAATACAATTTCTCTAAAAAGATACGGATTATGGGCTCTAGTTAATCCTACATTGCTTCTAACGAAAACAATTTTTAGATATAGCCAACTAAGACAGACTCTCTAATAACAGATGGCAAAAAATTACCTTACACAATAAACAAGTGCTTTTAACATCAAAAACCAATAAAACACTATCAAAACATTCAAAATTGTAATAATAAAATATATTTATGGTTAACAAAACTGTATACCAGTGGTGTGTGATACATGGAACACAAACCAAACAAATACACTATAGTATAAGAGAATCATAGCACCAGCTACTCTGTTATCCAACACCAGACAAAAAGAAAGCAAATCAAGTGTGTCTCTC
>JAESGV010000915.1_pt1 | contig 12738 bp, 5 predicted proteins | sample 9269781 | NCBI WGS metagenome assembly JAESGV01 (sample SAMN15741586, study PRJNA653496) | algae metagenome | isolation source: Tildeniella torsiva UHER 1998/13D and co-occurring heterotrophs from... | place: Slovakia: Slovak Paradise National Park, Hrabusice, Kosice Region | collected 2000-01-01 | reverse complement strand
AGTATATGTAGCTCGCTCTCGCTCACGAGCGATTCGTTCTTGCGTTTCTTGCCATTGTTTTTGGTCTACTTCGCGTTGAATGCGTCTCTCTTTTACTTTGCGAATTTCTTTGATTTTATCTTGCTCATCATTGCGTGTACGCTTTTTAGATTCGCTTTTGTGTTTTTTATGTTTTTTTTCTGATTGTTCTTTCTTTTTCCACACGAATTTATCTGTGAGATGGTTATCGCCGTACGGATTCACATCGTTGGAGTACCCAAACATTGAGACCACATCGTTTGGCTGTTTGGATGACATTGTTTTAGTTGAAGACAGGTTGGTTTCGGAGAAAATCTTGATAAAAACAATTTGTGCCACAAAGCAAACGGTGAGGATCATAGTTCCTCGTTTGAATGCGAATCTCGCCGTACTGCCACAGAATCTTTACTATTTCTCGTGCCAGTAACTGTAGTCTGTTCCAATTCAAACTTGGTGTGCTCCTGCTGAAGTTGTGCAATAAACGAAGAGATAGATATGCTCTAAGCGAATTAACATGGTAGAGGATATTTTGACAAGATAAAAACGGCAAAAGGTTGTGTTTTAAAAATATATCTGCAACACCAACTAAGAGTTGTTGCATTACCTGCTATACCAACGTTAACAATAGCAATAATCACACATGATAAGACTTGTAGTTTTATTATTCACTTTTTCGCTCGTTGTTGCAGTTTTCGACAATGTTACGCTTCATTATGCTACTCAACGAACAAAACAGCGCGAAAGAAAGGCGTTATCGCTTTATCCGTACCAATTAACTATATTAGCCGACAAATACGTAAGTATGCTATAACTATTTAACATGAATAGTTTTATGGTGTTTGGAAAAACGGCTACCCAATAAGCTCTACATTTACTGGCTATGCGGACTGGCAGCATTCTGTAGTGGTGAATTTGGTTGATGATGCAAGCGCATATCGTGGTGACTGGTTTGTAATTGGAGCAGAAACGGGTAAAATATTTTCAAAATTTATTCACAATGTAGATGATGTATATCCAACCACGTTGGCTGCGATTGGAGCAACTTTGAATTTTGTTTCGGACACAGGATTCGCTAGTACCGGTTTCACTACTGATGTTAATTGGAAATGTGTTGGCTCTACAGTTTCATGCAAAAGCGATCCTTTGAATTGCGCAGCAAAACCATCCAAAGACTGGATGTCAACAAATACATGCGGAGACACTGAAATTACAATTGTTAATACACTAGGCTCTGCTACATATCCAGTGGGTGCAACAGGTCTTCCTGGCGGCCTACCATTGATTTGGGTTCCAAACTATAAGAGCGTATGGTGTAAAGCATTTATTCCATACACAGGGTCAGTACTATATGGATCGAAATTTGGTGACTGCTACGATTCTGTATCATCAAATCAAGTTACTATCAAAACAATGACACGAGGCAAAGTACTCGGTGTATACGTCGGTACTTCTTTTACTCCAGTCACGGACAGTGGTGACTACACTATACCAAAGACCATTCAAGTCACTGCGGTACCAAGTAACTTTATTACTATTGTTGTACAAGCTGCAGCCTCAACTCCAACAACAGTAGATTTTTCAAATGCATTTGCAGCAGATATACACTACACTACTTTTGAAAATACATCGGCAATTCTAAGTACAAGTTCAAGTACTTGGACATGCATCAGTTTCACAAGTGTATGTTTGGAATGCATTTCTGATGCGTTCAAGAGATCAGCAGAATGTGGAACAGGAGCTAACTCTCCCGCACTTAATGATGGTAGTTCTGCACCTTGGACAACTGTTAATCCAGGAATTCTAACAACTACTGAGCTCATTTGGGGTTATCCAGCAGTAGGAGCTGCCATGGTCGCTTGCAAAGCGCAAATACCACCAGAAGAAAGATCCGATCTACCTATCTATAGTTGTTCTAACAAAAGGCGAGTTCCAATCGGCAAATCATACATGTCAGTCATGGCTGATAATTTTCTAGTTGGAGGTTGGATAAATGGTGAACCAGTTACAGACATGTTCACAAACTATAATAATTGGCGGATTCCACGTGACTATCCTATTGATATCGTTCGTGGGGATTATATAACTTTATCACTACAAAACGGTATGGTGTTATTGTTTCATGCTAACCAAAAGAGGGTCTATATAGAAGTGCAAATCCAGCTGCGTTGGGAGCAGTTATACATGTGTTGCGACCTGATGGAACCTACTTGGAGTTTGATACAAGTGTTGGTTGGACATGTGTTGGTAGTGATAGTGAATGCTCACTGAGTCCATACAACTGTACTGGTATGCCCACTAAACAGTGGATGTCATCAAGTACATGTGGTACTGGTACTTTTCGAGTTGGTTCAAATATTGGTGTTAGCCCTTGGGGCAAGCAAGTGGATCTCTTACCAAGAGATACAGACTTTATCTGGGTACATCCACCAACATCTCAATCTGCGTGGTGCAAAGTACACGTACCATACGACTCTTTGGTTCCAAATGAAGACTGTCTTCCTTATCCAGAGACAACTATAACAATTGCTGCCCATCGTGTATGTCTTTTAATAATTTTTAACATGTAGGTTATGAGATATTATGTCAATGGGGTTTATAAAGGTTTACTAGACCAATTTGCACAAACACATGAAAGTGTTGCATTGGAAATAGATATACCTGCAAGCCGCGGTGACTGGGTAGCAATAGAAGTTAGAAACAGTGACACTTTATATAATCTTCAGGGTATTATGTCGGCCAACATTAGATACTTGAAAGAAGATGGTACACAGGGAATGATTTCTACTGATGAAAATTGGATATGTTGGAGTTGTATACTTTATTGTGTTGCTGGTAATTCTCCAGATGCCGCATGGTTGTCAAGCGATGCAGGCGGTAATGGTACTAATGTAATTGGTACAAATGGAGATGGAGTTTATGATATTGCGTTGCTGAGAAAGAATACAAAAATCATATGGCCAAATCCTCTGACATGGAGGTCGGCAATTTGCAAGGTTAGGATTCCACTAAATGAAGCACCAGCACCTACGCCAACACCTGTACTAGTTAACATCACATCACCTTCTGCTGGTAGCTCTACGAGTTCACTGCCAACTATATCTGGTACAGGTCCATTGGGTCTAGCAAGAGTCGCGTTGTTTATCGATGGTTCAATCGTTGGAACAGTAGTTGTAAACGCTGCCGGATTATTCTCATTCACAGTAACTTCAGCTTTAGCCGAAGGTGCACATACTGTTCAAGCAGCATATGGTAATCTTGGAGATTCGGCCTCCGGTACTATTGTACCATTTACCGTAGATTCTACACCTCCTGCAAAGCCATCCATATCAAGTCCAACTCAAAACAGTCGTATCACTACGAGTAGTCCAACTCTAACAGGTAATGCAGAAGCGTTATCAACAGTGACTATCTATATTGACGGATTACTAAACAGTAATACTACAACAACGGGATTAGGAGCGTTCTCAAAGGTACTATCAGGCTTGTCTGAAGGAGCGCACTCTGTGTACGTTATGGCAAGAGATATCGTCGGAAATGTGTCACCAGCCTCAGATGTTCGCATCTTTGATGTTGATACAATTGCTCCTACTGCACCGATCGTCACTGCTCCACTTGATGGGTCTTTTATGAACAATAACAAACCAACCATATCTGGTACAGTATCACCAACAGAAGTCGTCACTGTTGCAGTTACTGTTACGGGTCCATCGAACTCTGTCCTCAATACTCCTGTTGCAGCAAATACGTTCACATATACGTTTGGTACAGCTCTTCCAAATGGTATCTACACTATTAGCGCAAAAGCAACTGATTTGGCAGGAAACATCTCACCATCAACTATAATAACATTTACTATCGATACTGTTGCTCCAGCAACACCTGTTATTGTATTGCCACTACCAAACAATATCATACGTAACACCAGACCAGCTGTACGTGGTAGTGCCGGCACTGTAGAACCACTCTCAACAGTTAAAGTATACTTTGATGACACATATGCTGGTGAAACAATAGCTAGTGTCACTGGAGTGTACTTGTTTGCACCTACAAGTGATTTGAGTGACGGTGTTCACACTTTGTACATAACAGCAACAGATAGTGCAGGAAATGTATCACCAAGAAGTATTACTCGTAGTTTTACTGTGGATACAACAGCACCTGCTGCTCCTGTTATCATTGCTCCTACACAAGGTCAAAATACAAAATCAACGTTGATCCAAGGAACAGCAGAATCGGGTTCAACTGTACAAATATATCTTGATGGAGTACTACAAGGTAACACTACAGCTAATGCAACAAGTGGGTTCACCTTTGTACTTAATACACTGTCAGAGAACGCACATACAGTTTACGCCATTGCTGTTGATGTAGCAGGTAATATATCTCCTGCTTCAGCAACTATTACTTTTACGTTTGATACAACTGCTAGTAAGCCAACGATCACTTCTCCTAGCTCTGGTTCATTGATACAAACCACTCAGCCGGTTATTACAGGAACTGCAGAATCTCTTTCCACAGTCACTATTTTCGTCAATAGCGTTGTACAAGGTACAGCTACAGCAACTGCAGGTGGTTCTTTTTCATTTACTCCATCTGCACCACTTGGTCAAGGAAGTAAAACCATCAGTGTACGATACCAGGATACTGCTGGTAATTTATCACCGTTATCCGATCCTGTTGTGATAAGCATAGACAATTTAGCTCCCTCTAAGCCAATAATAACAAGCCCAAGCAATAACGCACATTTATCTAACAGCACACCAACAATTACTGGTACTGCAGAAGCACTAAGCACAGTTAGTGTATTTAGCTTTGCCGCTAGCTTAGGTACTGTAACAGTAGGAGTGGATGGTACATTCTCGTTCACTACACCTATTCTCGCTCAAGGATCTCACACTATTACTGCTAAAGCTACAGATGCTGCTGGAAATATATCACCTGCATCAGATGATCTAACTTTGATTATTGACTCTGTTGCTCCATCTGCACCATTACTGAACAGTATGCAAGCAATAACTAATGACAACACTCCAACTATAAGCGGAACAGCGGAGCCACTTGCAAAAGTTAGCATCTTTCTCAATGGCGTACAAGTTGGTTCTGCTTCGAGTAGTGTTACCGGAAGCTTCTCCTATACTTGTGCTATTCTTGTAGATGGAACATACCAAGCAAGAGCTAAAGCTACTGATGAAGCAGGTAATGTTTCAGGTTTCAGTGCTATAAGACAATTTGTTATTGATACAGTTGCTCCTGATACACCAGTACTCGATACAATATCAACAAGTAATGATAACACACCTGTGTTTTCAGGCTCTGCAGAAATGTATGCAATAGTATACCTCTACGTTGATGGTAGTTCTATAGGAGTTACCGCCTCAGTAGGCTCATTTTCGTATCAAGTGTTAACACCCATACCGGATGGCTCTCATGTCCTCTCTGCAGTTGCTTACGATGCAGCGGGTAATAGTTCTCCATATGCAACCAGGTCCTTTGTGATTGATACTACTGCACCAGAAGCACCTTCTATCACAGCTCCAGTCCAAGGTCTAATTACTTCTGATAACACACCAACTATATCAGGGACGTATGGATCAGGAAGTACTGTTAAAATATATAGGAATAGCGTTCTTGTCGGTACTGCAACACTTACTCTAGGAACATTTTCATTCACGTCAGCTGCGTTAGCTGATGGCCCATACGCATTTACAGCGACTACTATCGATGACTCAGGAAATGAATCACCAGCATCAAATAGTGTTACAATTGTTGTGGATACGTTACCACCATCCACTCCATCTGTTACAGCTCCTGCGAACGGCACACTATCAAACAACAGTACCCAAACGATTTTGGGTACTACTGTTGACTCTGTACAAGTGAAAATTATTATAGATGGATCTGTTGTGGCAATAATACCAGTAACAACAGGGTTCTTCTCTTATGAAGCAGTTCTTTCATCAGGAACCCACTCCATATCTACGATTGGTGTAGATAGTGCTGCAAATACATCTCCACAAAGCTCACCAGTACTGATTACAATAGATGCAGATGTCCCAAATGCACCAGTTCTCACATCACCTCCTGCTATAGTATCTACTACAAAACCAACAGTTAATGGTACTGCAGAGGCAAACACTATTGTAAGTGTTTACATTGATGGTAGTCAAGTCGGAACTAGTACAGCTTCAGCTACCGGTGATTTCACATATACGTTGACTAGTGATTTGAGCCAAGGAAGCCACGTTGCAACAGTGAAAGCTACTGATAGTGCAGGAAACACATCACCATCAAGTTCTGGACGTACTTTCACTGTTGATAGTATCGCACCCGCTTCACCAACCATCACTTCACCTGTACCTGGATCATTAAGAGGCAATGCATTTTACATCAATGGTATAGCTGAGAGTAGTACAGTAGTGAAAATATACATTAACGGAATACTATCATGCACCGGGAATACAAACGGAGCAGGTACTTTTTCTTGCTTTGTTTCTGCAATAAGTGACGGTGCGAAATCGGTGGCGGCAACAGCAACAGATGCAGCAGGGAATACGTCACCCCTAGGTACTCTGATCAGTTTCACGGTTGACACTATTGCACCTGCAGCACCAATTCTGTTCAGCCCACCATCGCTTACAAACAATCCAAAACCTCCTATTAATGGTACAGCAGAACCGTCTGCTTCTGTTACTATATTCATTGACGGTGTTTCTGCGGCTAATGTGTTAACTGGTGGATCTGGATTGTTTTTATATGTTCCTTCAACTCCTCTTTCGCAAGGACAACATACAGTACGAGCAACTGCTACTGATTCTGCTTTCAATACGTCTCCTACGAGTGCTCTGCGTACTTTTACAGTTGACTCTATCGCTCCTGCCACACCAGTCATTACAGGTCCTGTTAATGCACAAACTACCAATGACAATACACCAAGAATATACGGTACTGCAGAAGTCGGGTCTACAGTTACCATAATAATTGATGGAGTACAAATAGGACAAGTAGGTACTACAGGTGGCACTTTTTCATTCGATGCCAATCCACTCAGCGATGGTACACATGTATTACAAGTCCATGCAACAGATTCGGCAGGAAACACATCTCCTACATCTTCGCCAATTTCATTCGTCGTAGGTACTGTCCCACCTGAGACACCAATTATTACAAGCCCAACATCATCATCTATCAATGATAATACGCCAACTATAAGTGGAACCACATCTAGTGGCACTAATGTAACAATTTATCGGTCTGGTATTGCTGTTGCAACTGTAACATCTGTTGGAATGACATTCTCATACACATTCCCTCCTTTGAGTGACAGTACATATTACATCCAAGCAGCGGCTACTGATGGTATTAACTATTCACCTATATCATCTATTGTAGTACTAACTATTGATACAACACCCACTGTTCCCGTTATCACAAGTCCTGCAGATGGCGTGACGCTAAATAGCAATAATCTTGATGTCACTGGTACTGTTTATGAAAGTAGTACAGTGACTTTGTATTTGGATGGTGCTCCAGTACAGCAAGTATCTGCTACTAGCACGTTCTCTTTTACTTTGAACAATCTCGCTGAGGGTACACATCCTATACAAGCATCGGGTATTGACCTCGCTGGTAATGTTTCTCCACAGGGTCCTGCACGTACATTCACTATTGATACCAATGCTCCTGCAACACCTACAATTACTATTCCAACTAGTGGTGAGAGTGCTCGCAATGTAACTATAGTAGGTACGGCAGAGCCACAATCCACAATATCTGTGTATATTGATGGAAGCATAGCAGGAACTATATCTGTTCCATCAGGTACTTTTGAATTTACACCAAATACACTACCAGATGGTCCTCATAATGTATACGTAACTGCAACTGATTCTATTGGTAATGTTTCTCCTCAGAGTGTGACTGTACAATTTACCATCGATACAACACCACCAACAGCACCAGCGCTTACATCACCGGCAGCAGCGACAAGTAACACTCAACCAATAGTTAGTGGTACAGCAGAACCCAACGCTACAGTGCATATCTATATCGATAACACGTTGGTTGGTACAAGTATAGTAAATTCATTAGGTGGCTTTTCTTTCATACCACCAAACCCACTCAGTGAAGGATCACATACTGTAAAAGCAACAGCAACAGATGCAGTTGGGAATACCTCACCGTCAAGTTCGACACGAACATTTACTGTTGATGTGACTGCTCCTACAACACCTACTATTGCATCATCTCAAAACAATACGATTACAAACAATAACCATGTTACTATTGTATTACACGCAGATCCTTTCATTACAGTTCTAGTCAGCATAAACAATGCTGCTCCTAGTGTTGGTATTACAGATGCAGCAGGACACTACTCGCTTACAACTACACTGGTTGATGGTCAGTACTCGGTTTCTGTAGCCTCACGAGATGGTGCAGGAAATGTCTCACCAGCAGCATATGTTACATTCAGTGTTGATACGGTTGCACCAACTGCACCTGCACTATCAAATCCATCAAGTGGAGCTATCACAAGTAACACCAAACCTCCTATTACTGGAACAGCAGAACCTCTCTCAACTGTTCGTGTTTATTTGGACAATACACAGATTGGAACAGTCAATGCTAACGCTCTAGGATCGTTTACATTTACACCCACTGATTCGTTATCAGATGGCTCACACACAATATCCGTTACAGCTGTAGATGGTGCATCGAATGTATCACCACAGAGTCCCCAAGTAACATTCACTGTAGATACATTGGCGCCAACGGCAATAATCAACGTACACAATCTAAACCAAGGATATACAAATGATAATACACCAAGTCTAAATGGAACTACAGACCCAGGAGTAACAGTAACATTAATTGTTGATTCTACACAAGTTGTTACTACTGTAGCTGATTCGAATGGAAATTTCGCTTTTATTCTTTCTATGCTAAATGATGGTACTCATACCGTACAAGTATCTGCAACGGATGGAGGTGGTAGTACTGGAACAAGTAACCAAATTATATTTACTGTCGATACTGTATCGCCAGTCGCACCAACAATCTATGTGAGTCCTATAACAAATGACAATACACCTACTATTACGGGTACATCGGAGCCAAGTACAGTTGTACAAATATTTGTAGACAATCAAAAAGTCGGAGAAGCAACAGCTACTGATGGACAGTTTTCATTTTCTTTGCCGACTCTCACCGAAGGCGAACATACTGTATCTACCCTCGCTAGAGATTTAGCAGGAAACGAATCTCCACAAACTAGTACTTTTACTATCGAGGTGGATACAATAGCACCCAATAAGCCAACAAATAATTTTGTTCCACCCAACAATGACAATACACCAACATTTACAGGCTCAGCAGTACCTGGCTCTACAGTAACAATTTTCATAGATGGTATTCCCATTGGAAATACAACTGCCGATGGCAATGGATTATTTAGTTTTACTGCTACATCACCAATACCAGAAGGTCAACATACACAAACTACAAGAGCTACTGATGCCGCAGGAAATGAATCACCAATGAGTGATCCAAACGTGTTTACTATTGACATCACAAAACCATCTGTTCCTAGTGCATTACAAATTGGTAGTGATCCTGATGACAATACACCAACAATTTCTGGAAAGACTGAACCTGGAACAACAGTGAATATCTATGTTGATAACGTTCTTGTTGGAAACGTTACGGCGAATAGTACTGGAGATTTTTCGTTCACTGTAGAAAATCCACTATCAGATGGATATCATGTAATAGTAGTTACTGCAACGGATGATAATGGAAATACATCGGATGAATCAACAACGTCATTCTTAATTGATACTTCCACTCCTACACCAACACCAACTACCACTATTGCACCAACTACAACAGCTGAACCTACAACTACGACAATGGAACCAACAACTAGTACAGCAGCACCTACAACTACAGAAACACCAACAACAACTACTGTTGAGCCAACTACTACAGAAGCACCTACTACTACTGCTACGCCAACACCTACTACAACAGAAATGCCAACAACAACAGTTGCTCCAACTACAACAACTGATGCACCAACTACGACTACAACTACACCAACAGATACTCCAACACCAAGTACAACAACTGCCCCTACGACAACTACGGACACTCCAACTCCATCACTAACAACGACACTTGCTCCAACTACCACTACAGAACCAACGACTACAGAAACTGTAACGACAACAGAGTCTTTAACGACCACAGTGACACCTACCACTACTACATTTGAGTCAACGACTACTGCTGTACCAACTACTACCACAGATACACCTACCCCAACACCAACTGAAACAACTACTGCTCCAACCACTACAGAAACTCTAACTACTACTGTTGAACCAACAACCACTGTTGTGCCTACTACTACCACTGATACACCAACTACCACACCTGCTCCTACGACTACCACTCCTGCTCCAACTACAACTACCCCTGCGCCGACTACGGACATACCAACAACCACTGAAGTAGAAACGACAACCTTAGCTCCAACAACAACAACAGAAACCACAACTACTGAACCCACAACCACTGTACAAGTCACAACCACCGCTGAGCCAACCACTGTAACACCAACCCCAACACAAGTTACAGAAACACCAACACCAACTACCACTATTGCACCAACTACAACAGCTGAACCTACAACAACAATGGAACCAACTACTAGTACAATAGCACCCACTACAACAGAATTACCAACAACTACTATTTCTCCAACAACTACTAGTGAACCAACAACCACAGAAACCGTAACAACTACAACAGCGACTACAACTGCACCAACAACAAGCACATCTTCACCAACACCTACACCAACAACCACAGATGCATCAACTACTATTACACCAACTACTAATGCACCAACCACAAGTACTATGATTCCAACAACGTCAACCACATTGACACCAACTACAACCAAAGCACCATCAACTGCTTCACCATCACTACCACTAGAAACTCCTGCTATTAATGGTAGGTGTCCAGGTACTCCTGTTGCATCAGCTACTTCTAGTCCCTTCTCCTATGTGAAACCAAGTAACGCGACCTTCCATTATGCATATGTTAAAGCAAAACAAACATGTTACTTGCTTACACCCACCAACACTATCAAATGCTATTTCTTAACAGTGAAAGATAATGTCTATACTACCTACTTTACAGGATCAAATGGTTGCACTAAGATTGATGCATCATTCTTTTATTAACTGATAAATAATTCTTTTGACTTCGATTATTGCAAATTTTGTTAGAACAGTGTTGAATTATTATAACTGGAAACTGTTGTAACTTCAATTTCACAATGAATACCATACCTGAGGTTAACGAGAAAAGCGCCTTGACCACACATAAATCAGGTTTCGATTTGCGTAACTACATACAAGCTGCACAGCAGTCATCCCTAGGATTTTGTCCAGGTGCCACGCAAAGTGAGAACGAAAAACTAATGCAAGCAGATAACCTGTTCCAACAAATGGATGAGACAAAGAATGTTACATACGAAACAGGAAAAACGTTGCGAGTCATGCCAACTGCAAATACTATTTCCAAAATACAAGTCCAAGTCGGATCTGTTACACTTACTTTCGAAACACTCGCTAAGAAACAGGTATGATTAAATATCGATAATTAGTTGTAGAAAGTAACGGAAGGAGATCCAAATATCGTTGAGTTTTTGAGAGCTATTGGCTGTGAAAAAGATATTTCAGAAGAAAAGATGCATTACCAGCAGGTTATTAACTGGGATAGCGGATTTTCTGGGGGTATATTGTTAGGCAAGAGGAAATTTGACTTGTTCTTTGGGAACAAACAAACTGAACACGTTCCTCAATGTCATTATCTGTGGGCAGGGTTGGGAGAACAAAAAGGTGTTATGTGTCAAGCGACTTTGAAGTCTGTAGAAGATATTCCACTTAATCTGCAAACGACTTTGCTTGGAGTTCCAGACGTTGAAGATCTCATCTTGTTAGGTATTTTAAATTTTCCAACTTATCTAGGAACATTTTTCATAATTTCTGCTATTCCCACATTCTATTTGCCGGACACACTCGCTGAATACGCAGTAAAATTCATAACAACCAAGGGAGATCAAGTAAAAGAACACGTTATTCAAGCAGGAGATTTCAAGATAATTCCATTCGAAGAAGTCACTAACTTTGGCTTTAATAGAGAAAAGTTTGTTGTCACAGAAGCAGGAAAAGAACTATCTAGCTCAATGAAAAAGTACTTCAGACTGGTTCAAGCGTTCTGCACCAAGTACAAACAAGGTGAACCAGTGCCAAGCAATATTTTCAATGTCGCTATGGGATATGCCAATCAGATTATTGTGCTTTCGCGTTTTGTGATCACAGACGAAAATTTGGAGTTTAGTTACTTGTACAACGCCACATCGGTCCACATGCGCGGTAATGTGCAGACAATGATAGAGGCTGCTCGTATTCTTGGCAACGCATTGAAGAACATTAATGCAAGTGAAGATCTGAAAGAAAAAGCTAAGCAAAGAATAAGCCTTGTTGAGGCTATTCTCCAACACATTAATGTAAATGTGTAAAACTATCAACAAATATAATTTACTTTTCTTCTCGCTTTTTGAGCATAGATCTAAAGTCATGTTGTACAATTTCTTCACTATCCTTGCTTGGAGCCTTTGACGCAGGAACAGGTGGTGGTGTCTTC
>JAESGV010000914.1_pt1 | contig 12739 bp, 17 predicted proteins | sample 9269781 | NCBI WGS metagenome assembly JAESGV01 (sample SAMN15741586, study PRJNA653496) | algae metagenome | isolation source: Tildeniella torsiva UHER 1998/13D and co-occurring heterotrophs from... | place: Slovakia: Slovak Paradise National Park, Hrabusice, Kosice Region | collected 2000-01-01 | reverse complement strand
AATCAAGTCTACATCTGTTGGTGTGAATTTGGAGTTGGTGAGTTTGGAATCTTTGCAAAACTTGGCCCATGCCTTTCCATCCATGCCAGATGCTCCATTTACGCCTTTTCCAAAGTTTGCAAAGCTTGCGTATACATCTTCTAAGCTCATTGTCACTGTTTTCTTTATAAATGCTGTGAAAACGTTCCAGAGTATTTAAGGTTGACCGTGACTACAGAAAATCTACAACTCACCCCGCGGAAAATGATTGCGACTGTACGAAAATAACACTAGCCAATATGGCAAGAAACAGCTGATTTAATTGCAAGCGTAGGAGACTAGTGCATTGCATCTTTGTCCTGGTCTGAATTCCCCTAGTAATCGTTAGTAAAAGCAGTGATATGAACATACAATGCCATTTTTCGCTGGCAACAGCTCTGATGAATCCATACTTGCTTGCGTTACGTGATAACCAAGTGTATACATTTGATGGAACATTGATATCTAATGCAATTCCGTTTTGATGATTACTAAAAAGTTAGATTATGAGTTCAAAACGAACCTGAACCCTGGTTTCGCCGCCAAATTCCCGTTATTACATCTCTTGGTCAAGTAACAGTTGTACAAACGTTGTTGTTCTGCTTGAGTTCTGAAACCAGAGTTGATTCTCAAGGTAACACCTGCAGCACGAGCAGCAGCCTTCATTTTGTTGAAAGCAGTAGCAGTAGTGGTGACTACTGGCTTGCCATCAATGTTAACGCATTGCTTTTGTCCCTTTGCAACACCAGAAACGTATGATTGACCACAGTTGGATCCACCGGAAACAGCTGGGGTTGGAGCGGCTGGTCTTGGTGAAGATGGTCTTGGTGCAGCACCACAGGCCTTCAAATATTGAGCGGAAACGTATTGACCGTTGCCAATTGTTGCCCATCCTCCGTTTGTTGAAATAACATTGACTGATGCGCCCTTTGGAAGAGTTCTAAGAGTTGCGCCAGAAGTAGATGGCTTGCTTCTTACTCTCAATGCGTCAGTGGTGCACTTTGCAGCGGTGCTGTCTGACATGGTTGAGACTACCTTTTTGGTGGATTTCTTTGTTGCTCTCTTTGTTGATTTTCTGGAGCCTTTGCGAGAACCTCTTCTTTTGAGAATGCGTGGTCTTTGTGCAACTGCTTTGGCAGTGGCGCGTCTCTTTTGTACTTTTTTCGCAACGCTGGAACTGACGCTTGGTGGTCTGACAACTGGTTCGCGTTGTTGGGCTGGTTCAGCGAAAACCAAGGCCACCAACAAAGCAAACGCGATGAAGACAACGAACTTGTGCATTGTGGCTTCTGTAAAAATTTGTGACTTAAAACGACAACTGACAGAGGCGTCTATTGTCAGAACTCTTAATTTGTATAAATTTTACCGTTACAACTAGTACGGATTATTGCAATGGACGCAGTAACACCAGCGTCGACTATGTCTGCTGCTACGCTGGATGAAGTAGAGGCAGCTGCTTTAGTTCACGATTGTCAGCAGCTACAACTTAAACTCGCAGAGATGATTCCGTTATGCGAATATCTACAGAGTGAAATGACTAGATTAGCAGCACAGAACGATTTACTACAAACTGAAAACGATTCACTACGTAAACTTCGTGAAATGTCAGCGCTACCAGCAAATACATCTGTACAGTCAGTACCTGCCAGTCCACGACCAACATCGAGCCCTACAGGCTCTCTAAAACGTGGAGATACCAGCGAGCTCAAACAACGCCTACACTCTGCCAATGTTTTGAATCAAACGCAAATAAAGCAACACGAGTTCGATATTAAACGATTGACGTTAGATAGAGACATGCTGAAAGCTCAATTAGAGCGGGAAATGCAACAAAAAATTCTAAATGAACGGGAAAAGAAAAAAATGCAAACACAACAACGCGACTATGAAATACAAATAGAGAAACAGAATCAAGATCTCAAATCACTAGAGCGAAAGTACAAAAACTTGGAACGACAAAAGTTGGAAATGTCTACACTATTGCAGACAGAAGAAAAGAATTTTGCAAAACTACAGGAAAAGATGTTACGACAAGCACAGTTCCATAAAAAAGAGGTGGAGCGACTACTAGATGAAAATAGGACAGAAGTACAAAGTATTGAAACGCATTATAAAGAAGAGATCGAACAAGAGAAGAAAAAAGCTAGGAAAGAAGTCGAAAAGGTGACAGCAATGCACCAACGTGCAGAAGAGCAATTCCAACAGGAAAGCAAGCTACTAGGGAGTTTCAAGAAAGAAATAGAGTCAGTGGAAGCAGATAAGAAAGAGTTAGAAAGAAAAGAAGGAAAAGAGATCAAAAGATCTTCTAGTTTTACGAAAAAGAGAAGTTTCTCGACAACTACGAATCCTACACCGAAACTTGCAAACTCTTTGTTGAGTCCTAACAAACCAAAGCAACCACCTTTCAAGTAAATATGTTAATAGGTTATCTACCGCTTTTTTATTATAGCCAACTCTTTGAACATGAAGAAGACGAATAGCGTACCTAAGCAGTCGACAAAAGATCTCATAGAAGGGATGATGAAAGATGCGAAACTAACGCCGTATCAGATGAAGCAAGTTACAGCCCATATAAATGAGCAACGACCATTACCGAAGAAAATAGCAATCGATAAAACGCAAGAGTCTAACAACATGGTGCAGGAGATGAAAGAAAAGTATGGAAACAATCCAAGCCGTAGCAATATATTTGGTGAGAAAAATTATAAAGCAATTCCTAAAAGGAAGACAGTCAAGCAGATGTTAGCTGAGGATGCGTTCGCAAGGGATTCATTCAAACCAGCTCCTCCAAGTACAACTTATTCGAGTATCTAACAATGTAGAATACAATTTGGAAAAAGAGAAGACTAAACTAGCTACGATAAATGAATTCAATGGTAATGTACCAGAAGCGATTTATGAAGCGCGAGTGAACAACAATGTCGTAGAAAGAAAAGCTAAGAAGGGACAAGAGAAAGATAGATTTACAGAATGTAAGTTTGTAGAGAATGACTAACCTGCTAGTGATGGAAGATATAGAAGAGCGTTATCAATTCCTTGAGGATATGAGAGCGTTAGGACAATCAGGTTCGCATGAAGCAGTAATGCGCGTACAAATAACAGAAGTATGTTTCAACATTCTAATAACATTTGCAGAAACTACAAGAAATGAAAAAGATAGACCAAGAAGCAACAAGACAACTTGCACAACTCATGGATTTTAAAGCATAATTTATCAAATTCATTTCTATTCTACTTCGTCTTGTGCTCAAGTTCGTTGCTAGAATGTTCCACCCGGGTCTATTCATGCAGTACTTTTATGCGTTGGAAGGTTCCACTCAACCACAAGACCAATCAAAAATGACAAGCAGACACATAGAAACAGACATATTAGGTCACAAGTATGTGAATATTTGGGGCATAGAACAAGTTACGCTTGATGATTTGATTTGCTACTACACTGAAACGGCATCGTACGTAAAAAACCTTGTTTCAGATGAAAACATAAAAAAGCTCAGAACTCAACTTCCTGTTCATACAAACACCGACTGGACGCATATTCCAGATAACGTAGGTGGTGTTTGTTATTTCTGGATTGGACACTCTACACTAATGCTTGTTATTCGACTTGACGACAGAGAAGGGGAACCTGAAGTAATTCGAGTCCTAACAGACCCTGTTTTTGGTAATGAAGCAAGCCCACTCTCATATTTCAAGAGTAAAAATCTCATCCCAGGTGCCATTGCCGACAGCTATAAACGATACACACCTGTGCCAGTGCAAGTTTCTCAACTACCACCAATTAACTTGGTTATGTACTCTCATGACCACTACGATCACTTATGCTTTGAAACATTATGTGCTTTAGAAAAGTACCACAAACCAAAATACTACGTACCGTTGTCCTTTGGTAAGCTCCACTTGTACAAGATGGGCGTGCCAAGAAAGCGTTATTTCCAAATGGACTGGTATGAGAACCAAGTAGTCACTTATGACATAGACTTTACGTTTGTACCAGCTCAACACAACTTTGGTAGAATTGGTCTTGATAAATGCAGAACATTATGGGGAGGATGGGTAATCAAGTTTTCGACAAGAAAAAACGAAAAAGATCTATTTTAGTGGAGATACTAAGTATTGTGAAGAGTTTAAAAAGATAGATGAGCTGTTTGGAACTATTGACCTTGCTTTCATTGCAATTGGTGCAGGAGAAGGTAGACAAGACACTGTTGAGAACACAGAGAAAAATAGACGATTTCTAAAAGGAATGCATATTAATGCTGAAGAAGCTGTTCAGGTAGCAATTGATATTAATGCTCAAGTATCTGTTGGTATTCACTGGGGAACATTTGCTTTTACAGGAGAACATCTGTTGAATCCCAAGTTGAAAGTAAGCTCTTTATCGCAGCAGAGGAACATCAATTTTACTTATATGCGACACGGTGAGGTAAGACAGCTTTAACTATAAATAAATGGTAATTATATTGATTTTTGTACTTATAACTGTGACATGGTTGACAGTTCACCAAACAAATTGTTGAATATGACAGGGAGAGTTCAAGTAGACATAGGTAGTAGCTACTACAAGAACCTGTTGGTGCCACCTAATTGGACAATCCCAACAAAGAGCAGAAGAATAAAATTCATACAAGATTTAAAACGAACTGTTATATGTAATAAATATTTATTGAAGTTGCCTGTTCTTTAATACACGTTTGAACTGGCCCTAATTTGTTTCTAGGTTAGTGTACAGGTTCCCCCAAGGACATTTGCCAGTATGATCACCTCACATCCAGAATCTACAATCTAATCCTTTTAAAATATCTTCTAATGACTTTCTTATTTCTTTGTTTGGTATATTTTCTCTTAGATAATAAACAAACTTGTCTAAATCTTCATGATTTGCAAATATAACGGTATTTGTGAGTTTTTCAAACTCAAGTTCTTCCAATTTTTCTTCTTCAATTAATGTTTGCATTTTCGCAGAAATGACTATGCATTTTATGCATTTAGATTGCTTTCTTGAAATTTGAATATAATCTTCAATAAAATCTGACAACTTGACTTCTATGTACTTGGCAATTACTTTTTGGCAAACTTTCACAAAATTGTAGTCATTGCAATTTCTGGCATCATAAGTACATTCAAGATTCCAATCTTGCATCATTTGCGCAAGATTATCAAGAAGATATTGAACTGTTTCTTGCTTTTCTACCACTGCTATATCTCCTGCAAATACAACTGATTCCATATAACGGGCATCATGTATGCTATACAAACTATTAGTATTCCATGCAATTGTCACAGAACCAACTCGTACAGCAAAGCAAATGGTATCGTTCTTGTTGGAAAGAACAATTTTGATATCCAAAAAAGTTTTGTTGTGCAGTAACTAGTCTTTGAGGTGCTCTTCTTGGTATAACTCTGGTGGTGCTGTAATATTACACAATCGTAACTTTCAAATGAGATTATCAACATCTCTGCGGATGTATTTAGCTTCTTTCTCCTCTACCTTTGGTTGTGGTGGAAACACCTTGTCATTCAAATATGTGGATAAGCTTCCACTGTTAATAAATTTTGTTGTATTGGCAATTACGTGCATGCTTTTTGCATCTTCAATCATTGAGGATTCTACTTTTGATTGTATTTCATTTGCTCTTTCCGTGTAACCAGCATGATTCAACTAATAAAGGCAAATATGTCCATCTTTGTCTGTTTCAACTTGTATTTTCCTGTTTTGAACATTTGAATTGGTATCTTGATTGGTACATCTGGTTTGCAAGCCAAAAAAGTTATTAATGAACATCTTTGTTGGTTTTGTAAAGATCTGATTTGCTTTTTACATGCTTGCTCAATGAACTCGTCAAAAGTGTCCTGCATATGTCAAGTAATGTTGTATACACTTATATTGTCCATGTTTTCATATGTAGCCAGTAAGCATTCTGACAAAAAGTTGTAGTAGCATAGTCTCGCCATTATACTTTCAATATTATGTATCAGTGAAACGTTTTTGGTTACTTCCTCATTTTCAAACTGGTTTTCTTGCCTAGTGATTGTTGTTTGAACGTTTGTTTAGGTTCTTACGTTTTGTACGAAAGCTTTATCTACTCTATTTTGTCTATGTCTTTTGTGATCACTATAATCGTCGTCGTTGGAATCAGTTCCAGTAGAATCGTCGTCTTCCTCTCTCTGCTGCTTTTTTGAACTGCGCATCTTGTATGTAAACCAAAACGTTTTGCAAACGTTGAACAAAATGGAATGGACTTCGACTTGAACTTTTAGTGGTTCATTGTTAAAGAGTTGTGGGGCTGATATGAGTGCAGAAACATGCAAAACATTTGTGTTACGCATGAATTTGCATTCTACTTCTTTACTTTTGACCCTTCCATAGTATGCCATAAACCTAGCACCAGTAGATTTTAACACAGGCGACACCTTGTCTTCTAAATCTATTAACATATTTCCTGTAACTATGGGCCATCTGTAAGGCGAAAATTTGCAAAAAGGTGGTTGATGAATATCTTTTGGTTTCGCTGTAAGAGTGAATGGCTTTTCCGCATCACCAAGTGTAACAGTAGCATGTGTACAAAACGTTTCTTTCAAGCCTTTTTTTTTGCGATTCTAAAGTGTGCTGTGCGCTGTTGCCCAATAATAAACACAAAACCAACTTAGTTGCATGTAATTTCTGTGTGTGGTACCAATGGTGAACTCAACAATTGTACTTCTACTATCAAATTTAACACTTTTGATTTGTAACATATCATGTCCTTTATAGCGACGACTTAGCCTTGTGTTGTGTGTATCAAATTCCACTCCTGTTTTAAAGATACCCAGCACAGTTAAAATACCAATCTTTACATTTGTGTGCTCGCCAACGACGGTAACTGTGCTATGATTACCTATGCAAAAATATGATTTTAGACTTGTTGTACAATTTGCTGGTGTATATTCGAGCGTTATTTGTGGCATTTATTGGGGTATTTGTGGTGCAAGTACAACGCCAGTGTTTGACACATTATCTTGTCTGAAGTCTATGAAAAATTTATCTCTGTTGAGTTCATATGAGCTTGAACACATGTTACGCCAAAAAAATTTGCCTCTTTTCACTAAAAACAAATTTAAACATCCCTTTAAAAAAGCATGAACATGAGCAGAATTCAAAGACACTATGTTTTAGGCTAATAATTAAGTTGAGCAGATGAAAAAGTATTCAAGTGGAGTATATTGGTACTGCAAGAACAAGATGATAAGCTTTTGCCATATGTTTAATTGTGCTCTTGTGGCTTTAACTTTCTTCTTTTTTGATTTTGTTTATTGGCATTTGTTTTTCTGAGTCTTATCATGTCTATTATGTTTGCACATATGTGAGGTACTGCAAATTTAGGCTTTCTTTGACGAATGAAACGCAATTTGGGGCAATTGTTAGCCAGAGTGTATATCGTGTAAAGTTAAACCCCAGTATGCCATATAAACTTCTTTTAATACTTTGCAATACTTTATAATGCTTGGTATGTCAGAGGCAAGTAACTCAACATTTAAAACCTTCAGTGATGGTAGGTTTGGTAAAGAATCTTTCACCACTGACATATAACCACTGAAATTTGATCTACACTTTAATATTTCCAGCAAGGACAGTTTCTTTATAGGCCTGGTTAGCGCTTTGATTTTTAATTTTTTTAAATGAGCCAAATTTCCAAGTAGATAATCGATTGGATCAGAATTCACAAGTTCTTCACTAATACTTAGGGTAACCAACATGGGACAACAGTTTGCAACGATCTCTGCTTTTTCCATAGATATAGTTTGCACATGTAGCGATGTGATGTTTGGAATCTTGGAGAATAGCATTGGAGTTATGCCCTTGATATCAAAACAATACAAATTGGTTATTGTCTTTGATTTGAGCAGGTCCTCTAAAAGTTTAAACAGTGTTAATTCCTTAGTATGAACTATCAAATGTTTTGCTGTTTGAGACGCTGATTGTACAATCGCTTTGAAAGCAATTGGGTCAAAATCAGACATGTGTGAAACTTTCAAATGAGAGATCATCAAGTTGTCTAAATGCTTCTTAATGGTAACTGAGTCTGATGGTGTTGTTATGGGAAATGTAGTTGAAATAGCTGAGTAATGTGGAAAGTAGTGATGCATGCAAGTGCACCAACTCACAAAATTAAATTTTCTAGTCAATTTTAATTCTAACCTAGGACTTGCGTTCCCATTGAGCTTGATAATCTTGAGCGATTGACAACCTTTGAAATGATCAAATAATTTGATCTTTCCAATGTTGGCACCATTCAAGTCCAACTCTTCTAGTTGTGGAAACCTACTTGCAATAAACCTGAAAAAATTTGGTGTGACTTTGAATCTTTTTCGAGCAAGTCGTTCATTTAGTTTGATTTTTCTGGTGATTTCTTTGGTATGTGTAAACCAATTCTTACAGACTTGCTGATAGAGTATTCTAGTGTCTAGCGGCACGTGCTGGAGAATAAGAGAGTGGCAATCAGCTGGTATTTCCATACTTTTTTAGATGAATCAGGTTTACTGGTGTTGTTGAGTTATACTTGCTCGTTTCGAAATCGTTCAGCTATTTCTGATATATGAGGTTGGTAATGTAGTTGAACTACAGCACTTGTCTGGTTTATGTTCAGGCAAAAGGTCACGAGTAGTCTATCAGTGATGCACTGTTATATACTAGCTGCCCTGCTCATCTTATCTAGATTTTGGTTCGATTCGACTGTAATTTGACGTTCTCTTGCTGGTACGGCACGTATATTACTCGTTCCGACAATAAAGACCGACAGGTACTCACATTTTACTGTCGTCAAGTCGTAGGATTTTTTTTGAGTAGTTTGCTCTATCTAAAACCTCATTTAGCGCAAGGCTCACATCGTTGTTAGGTCGACATTAGGTTCCTCTTCATTGCGTGTTGTCCAAGTTTGCCAAATTTACAACGAAAAGCCAAAATATTTTTTGCAAATGGAAGAAGACACAACCGACACTGATTGGATAGTAGTTTCACCTACTGATATACCGCCTACTATTGAGGAGTTACTAGTGGCCACAAAACAAACCGAAACTTGTATTACCAAGTTATCATTCCTTTTGAATTTGCTTTCAGAAGCAAAAGAATGCAACAACATGGCAACAGTTCGGAATCTGTTACCACAATGCCAGAGAATCATCGAAACGTTACGTTCAAAATGTATACCGATTTTACTACGAGCAGAACAAACGCATGCATCAGAAGTATTGTCTACCAAGTCGAAGGCAGCGGTATCTGGTTCTCTTGGTCTAACGGCAGGTGTTGGATTGTGGTCACTAATACCGCAAGTTGGACTGTCGTTAGCGGCTGGTACCGCAGGAACCGTACTATGCGCGCTTGTGTTGTACAAATTTGCTCAGAATGCGAACGAGCGAAAAAAGAAAGAAACAGATGACATGAACGAGTTGAAACAAAAACTCAGTGAACTCGATTCAATTATTCCCACATGGGCAAGTGATTTAACAACTGATAACTTGGAGGAGTGGACATTGCGGCTGTCGGAATTCATGCAGGAAGAAGAAACAAAAAGACTACTTGCCAATCTGTAAAGTTGTAATTTATCATTTGATATAGTTTACATTTGGTGCTAGTTAGAAGACCAGCGTTCGAAATAAGCGGCTAAGAGGTCCTTTCTTGTGTTCTTCTTTTTACCATTCGAAATGGTTTTTGTGTTTCAAGAAATCGCAGAACAAAACTAGGAGTTTGTCTATTAATGCTTTCTCTAGGAAGGATAGCGCGTTGTTCTTCAATACGTAATCTTCGTCAAAGATTCTGGCCCGCACAACTCGTACACGTTCCATGTCGACATTTAACGAAATCGCCTCTTCAGTTCCTAGTTTCAAGTACCTATCAAGAATAGCCGTAGCTATAAACTTCCTATCCTCTTCGTCTTCACAACTGTTAAAATCTGCAAGATCATGTAACAGTAGCATGTATTGTTCTTCATTTCTAGCGAAGCAATATTTGAGAAAACCTTCTTTCTCGCCATCGTTTAATAGATGTTGTCTGAAAATGTTCTCCATATCAGTAAAGTTTATAGCAATAGTTTGTCTGTTAATATTTCGAACGTCTGCCATTGATGCTTTTTTAGGCACTTGTTGTATTTGGCCTTTGTTTGCTCTCCATCGTTGTGTGAGATAGTTCCAAAATATTCTGAGTCTCTCTAGCATGCTGGTGCTTGCCATGTTGTTGTTTCTCAAGTTTGTTTTTCAGGCAATGCTTCTGAAAAAGTTCATTTCATGTGTCATGCTATCCTCGGAGGGACCAATGCAAGATCAACATTAATTCCGAAGCAACACATGCTCAAACATGTTTACGTTTGCTAATACCAGCTACAAATTGCCTAATAGCACAAAGTAACGTTAAAACACTCAACGGTAACAAGATGGTGTGCTCTAAGCCGGGATGCACTTCACTCCAGCCTCTAGGGATTATTCGAACAGACCCTCCAAAGTTTTTCTGGTAAAGCTCTAGACCTCCTTCTTTTTTATGGAATATCGACATGCTGGTCAGTCCGAAATATGGGAACCACCAAAACATGAATTGCATGAAGGTAAAAAAGCTAAGCACTAGGATGTAAATTAGTCTTGGGATCCATCTACTGCTTCTGAATGCAAAATAGCCGATTAAATGAATTCCCGAGTTGATGGTTGCACTCATCATGTATGAATTGTGACTTGTGGCGTGTTTGTGATGTGAACATAATCCAGGTATTTCAAAATGCCAAACAATGTATTCATAAAAGAAAAGTATCAGCATAAGAGATTGTGCGGTGTTCATACTGTCTTCTTGTAACGATTTTTGCGGGTTGGGCGATTCAATCAACAAATTGATCATAAGATGTCACGACACCACGACAGACAAGAACAAATATCTAGAACAGTATATGTTGGAAATATCGACCGTGGTGTATCTGCGTCCGATGTCATCGATTTCTTTAGCGTATGTGGCCCTATAGCTTTTATAAGACTCGATGGAGATGCTTTTAGAGGGAACAGATCAGCGTTTGTAGAATTTTTGGCACGCGAATCAGCTGTGACTGCACTAAGACTTACTGGTCGAACTTTTATTAACACAAAAATAAGGTTTGTGTTCTTTTTCACATTTATTGACGTTCACAGAGTCGCTCCCTCAGAAAATGCGATACAAAGGCCACAAATCGAATTAACACACGAAGAAGAAGATAAGATAGACACAGCACTGCGACACATCAAACGCAGGATTCGTCGTTGGGAGAAAGTTGAGAATCCATCCGAATATGAGAGCAAACGCGATAGAAAGAGACGCAGAAGAAAACATAGAAGTCATGACAGTGGTAGCGACTATAGTTCTGAAGAAGAACGCGATCGAAAGAAGAGACGAAGGAAACATCGCAATGACGAAGAACTAGATGAAGATTTTGTTGAGGTATGCTTTTTAAGTATTCTAACACGGTATAGCATCCTAAACGTTTGTCAGCTATGCAAGACATGAGAACTGATCTGTTACACTTTCAAAAGGATTTAAATCAACGACAAATCAAACCAGAACGGTTCACGTTACCAGAAAACTATCCCATCGAAGCTCTTTCATCAGCAGATAAAGTCGACAAGTGGATCGAAGATAACATCAAACCAGATACCATGGTAGGAATGGACTGCGAGTGGGATTGCACAGAAGATGAGCGCGGATATCCACATGTTATATCGATCGCAACAGAAGAGGCGTGCTTGTTGTACCAAGTTCCATCAAAACATCATCGTATTCCAAACAAATTGTTGGACTTGTTTATCGATTCCAAAGTGAAGAAGATTTGGTGTGAAAATCAAATTAGTATGGAAAAGATTCGAAGATGGTTAGATCGACGTTTAGAGGGTGAAGCAATACTTCAGGAAATAGCACTAGAACTGAGAACTCCAAAAAGTCATGTCGATATTAGTCACTTGGTCAATGAAAAAGAGGTCAAGGGATTGAGAAGAATTGCGTTCAGATATATTGCAAAAGTAGTGGAAGAAGATCTGGAGGCAATGTCATCACGATGGTCGAGATATGAGTTATCTGAAGCACAGAAAAAGTATGCAGCTGAAGATGCGTACGTATTACTGCAAGTATATAAGGTACTTGCCAAATAGATTTATTTTGTTACTACCTCGTTACAACTCTTGGTTTACCAGCATCTGTCATAATTTTTCATCATCTACACAGCACGTCAAAACATGACAAGCGCTTGAGAAAGTTTATATTTTATTGTAGGGTGAAGTACAGAACGTAGACGTTAAATTGTCGTCTACGCTTAGTGCGCCGCTACTTTGCGTATATGGTTTCACAAATATATTCAAATGCAGTTAAATTCCGTTTGACAAACAATGTCACAACGAAAGAATCGTTGTTTGGAGTATTCGATAAAAAAGGTTAGCACGTATAAACACGCTGCTACCTTTTGCCGCTTTTATCGTTCGATCAAATACTCACGTCTTCTTTTCCCAATTTTGTTAGCGATCAAACACGTGTTTTACAAGTAGCTGGTTAACCAGCGATCAAGAACAAACACAAAAAACTAGGGCAAATGAAAGGCTTCACACTCTTTCTGGTATTACTAGTCGCGATTCTACTCTTCAACCATTTCGCACAAGCACAGATACAACCTGTCCCTGTGGAAGGTAGAACCACCGAAGAAATCAAATCAGCAGCTGGAACACCATCCATTGATACCAATCCAGA
>JAESGV010000913.1_pt1 | contig 12743 bp, 10 predicted proteins | sample 9269781 | NCBI WGS metagenome assembly JAESGV01 (sample SAMN15741586, study PRJNA653496) | algae metagenome | isolation source: Tildeniella torsiva UHER 1998/13D and co-occurring heterotrophs from... | place: Slovakia: Slovak Paradise National Park, Hrabusice, Kosice Region | collected 2000-01-01 | reverse complement strand
TTGCTCTGGTAAAGCGAGACAGTGCTTCATGAATTTGGTTTTGGTTGATTGAATTTTCTGCTTCATTTACCAACTCGTTAACATTTAACAGAGAATCAGCAGAAAGAGACTGCGTAGGTGCTGAAGAATCTGCTGTCTGTTGGTGTCTTATCCCTTCCATCTTTCAGGCGTTTTGGTGTGATTCAATTATCCGCGTTACAATGCATACAATGGTTGAAAAACCTGATCCAGCCACGCGATCGTTTCTAAGAGAAACCTGCTGTTTTAGTGCGTAAGGAGGCTAAAACGAAGTCAAGAAAACTCAGCTCCGCTAGAGCACCTATTTTACAATTATGACGCCCGATCGCCTAATTCCAAGAATCTAATGCTTGGTAAATATTTCATTGTTCTCTTAGTTGGTAGTTCATATAAAAGAAAAAGCTAGCGATGAAACATAAAAGTAGTGAGCTCGTAGTTACCAGTTACGATAGCTGTTCTTGGACTCTCCTTCTTGGGTTCCTATATTTTACCTGGATTGGTGAGATGGGATACGAACAAGTACCTTTACTGAAATAGTTCCATCTTATATGTCTACTCGTATTTTTTTGGAGTGATTCTGGTCACTTCGAAGTTCTAATAATGAGTTTAAGCCGCCCTGCGAGCCTGTAGAATCTTATAAGAAGCGTTGAAGTGCAAGCGATGGTAACTAGCTGGACGTTTTGCAAAGAGGAAGAGAATAGTAGTCAAGAAGAAGTAAGGACAACAACACTATCAAGTAATGTCACGATCTTCACCTGGAAAGTAACCAAGAAATGCAGGACGATGAAGCGATCAAGTGTACCAAGAGTAATTGTTGTCTCTTCAAACACTTCACGCCATCAGAGAGAAAAAGCTAAACGAGAATTTCTTTTTGCTCTGGAACTAAATCACAATAAAATTTTCGAAATGGAAAAAGTTACTCATAGAAGGACGAGTATCTCAATATGCGAGATAGTAGAGTAAAATTGATGATAGTTTATGGCAGTGTCTTATTCGTGTTGTATTGTTATCTCATAAGTAGGTTGTTGATGTTGATCATATTCTAACCGGTATTTGTCTGCTTGGACTGTATGTATCTGTATTGTCTTTCGTCTTTTACGCATCACTATCAGTAATACAATAACAATTACTGTCAAAGTTGCAGCCATACCGACAAGAACACCTATCACTACACCTATTATTAACCCTATGTTTGATCCTCTGCCGTCTGGTGGAGGATTCGTAGCTTGGTTTCTAGAATCGTAGGCTAGTGCGATGGAAACTTGACTACTAATAGCTATTGATACTCCTGCAGTTAGCACAGAAAGTGAAAGAGATGAAGGAACAACCTGAGATCTTCTTGATGTAAACAAAAATGATACATCTAGCGATTGTTGCCCAACCATAGAAATTTGAAAAGTCTTTGATCCCTTATTCGCTGCTGTTACGGAAATAGTGGCTGAAGCAGACAACACGGAAACTGAGATTTTCATCATCGCTCCTGTTACTGGTGCTGTTGATGAAGAACTAGAGAAACCTACAGTAGCAGTACTGTTTACTCCTGCAGAGGTGTACAATGCTAAGATTGTGCTATTTGATTTGATTGGTAATAGACTACTATTTCCTGCTACATTAGAGTTTGTAGTGGTGACTACCTCTGTATACTGCACAGAGGTTGGGGTACTAGTTGTTGTCGCAGCCGTGGTAGCTGTTGTTGGAGCTGTTGTCGTAGTAGTCGTTGCTTCAGCGCCTCTTATGACAATCTCTCCTCTCATTCCAAATGACACTACGTGAGGTTCACATACATAGTAGAATATAGATGTTTTTCCAACATAATTTGCGTCGAATAGTATGGTGTAGTTTGAAACAGTGCGAGCGTTTCCACTTCTGAATCCGCCATTGTATGTATTATTGGTAGAAGAACTAACTTGAGCAACATTGTGGGTGCCAATATTACTCCATAATACGGTATCACCAATATTGATTGTTGTTGAGAAGGGTGAGAATTGTCTAGGACTTGCTGTTGCAACTATCTCCACAAGAGCGCAGTACGATGACGCTACTAGTACCAGTAACAGAGCTATGGCTTTCATTGTTTGCTGTAAATTGTGATTAGTTCTTATTTACCGCGTTGTACTGGTGAATCAATCTCGAAAAGGCGACACCTCCACGTTCCAGAGAAACATCTTTACTGGATTCAAACAAATTTTCAATAAGCGGAACATGCCTTTTCTAAACTAAGGATTGCGCGGACGTGACGCGCTACTTTTACAGTTTCTACAGTAAATTATTTCAGACATCTTTTTTCTACTGTTTGGTCTAGGAAATCCTGGCGAACTTTTTACGAAATGTACTCGGCACAAGTGAGTCCCAGTCCCACTGGGACAAATGGTTCTGCATTGTCGTTTGCAGAAAGTGTTCATATCACTGGTTTCGAACAAAACTATGAGGAAGTGAAGACGCCAACTAAATTGTCTAGTACACGAAAAAGGATTATTGCACTATTGAGCAAATTCATGAGCATCAAAATTATAATTGTAGTAAGCTTTGTGCTTTTAACAATTATACCTGCCGCTATCATCTTGGGAGTAGTATTATCATACCTACAGAATGTAACCCAGTTGGAAATCACTCGTACTGCTGGTATGCAGTCAAAGAGTGTAGTACTGTACGTGGGAGATTTTCTTTTGACGCCGTTCAAAGCATGCCAGGCTCTTTCGAACGTATTACCAGCGAACATCGTCAGCACGCCTTCACTAAAGAACTTTATATTTTCTACGATACAAACAAATTCCAATTTGAAGAAAGCGCTCGTCATTTTCGACAATGATGGTACATCGCTAGGAATGAGTACCCTAGCCACTCCACAAGGATCTGCTAAATATCAGCAAGAAGTATTGCTAAATTTAACATCTACAATATCCAATGTGAACGCGAATGGAGATCCAATACAACTTATTTCGCAGTATAGTAATGACTTGCGACAGTGGGAACTCTACTTGGATGGAATGTTTGGCCAACAACCAGTATGGTCTCCTGTGTATTCTACAGGAAGTGGAAGCGATGATAGTAGCTTAGCAATTACAGCATGCGTACCTTCGTTCTCTAGAGACCTCACAGTCGCATATGGAATGGCGAGTTGTGATGTAGGAATCAGTACCATTAATGAATTTCTAGGACAACTCAATATCTCTTCTGGTAGTTCTGTATATCTCGTAGAACGATACGAATGGAGAATGATAGCCAATAGTAATGTGTACGATAAGGTGATGGGAAACAATGGAGCACGAAAACAGCTTACAAATAGTACTAACGTGTATATCGCAGAACTCGGGAAGCAGCTACAAAATACTTATGGTGACTACGACAAAGAAGCTCGTTCTGGACCATACTCCCTACTGAGCAAAGACTTTACAGTAGAGTTTGTTCGGCTTCGTGATGACTACGGCTTGGATTGGTACATTCTAGTAGTACTAGATAACAACGACTTTACCGGAACTATTTATCAGTTCAGAGATGTAGTGCTCATTGTAGCAGGTTCTGTTGCAGCTGGTTCGATTGTGTTTGGAATTATTCTCTCACTTATGATTACACGTCCACTCGATGTACTTGGTCACAAAATGGATTCATTCCGTCGTATGGACGAGTCGACAAAGAAAAAGTCAATATTCAGTATCATACCAAACTCGTTTTTCCATGAAGTGAAAGTTCTACAGAAGAACTATCGTAACATGAAACATACAGTACAAGCGTTTGTAAAGTATGTACCGAAAGAGATTGTACGTGACTTGTTGGATCGATCGGAACCTGCTCTGTTCAAGCCATTTGTTGTGCAAACCAACTTGGCGATATTGTTTTCGGATATTGCTGATTTTACCACTATCTCAGAAAAGATGGATCCATCGACACTTGTATGTCTGATTACTCTATATTTTGAACAAGTCTCAAGAGTGATTAGCGAATATGGAGGTATGTTCTTGAATACATTTTCTAACTCTCGATATTTTAGGCACGTTAGATAAATACATTGGCGATGCATGTATGGCTTTTTGGAATGCACCAAAACCTGTTGACAACTATCAACTCATAGCATGTCGCGCGGCGTTAGCGATTCAAAATAGTTTGGATGACTTGAACGATAGATTCATAAGTGAAGGCCACGAGCCATGGCATACCAGAGTTGGATTACATAGTGGGCCGTGCCACGTTGGAAACATTGGTAGCGGTTATCGTCTATCATACTCTGCACTGTAAGTTCTTTTCGTTCTATTGACCATGTAGTGGTGACTCTGTCAATCTAGCATCTCGAATAGAGGGGTTGAATAAAAAGTATGGAACTGCGATACTCATTTCCGACACGTGCTATGAGGCCACCACCGCAGATTACTCCATGAGCTGCCGGTTTATGGGTGCTGTTCAAGTAAAAGGGAAAAACGAAGCCACGAAAGTGTATGAACTTGCATCAAGCAACGTCAAACCACGGCATGTTGCTCAAATCTTCTCCAATGCTACCGAGTTGTACATGACTGGAATGTTTACGGATGCTCTCAAGTTGTACAAAGAATACTTGAAACATCGACCTAACGACTACGCAACACTAAAGAAAATCGAAGAGTGCTCCCACGCACCTTCATCAAACGAGAAGTGGGACGGCGTGGTGCGTATGCATGACAAATAAACCAGTAATGTTTAAAATGGCTGAGTGTTGGCGCCGCAGTTCATCTTTTGGTGTGTGGTGGCATTCGGTTATGTCACATGTCACGACAAATGCGGGGTAAATGACCAAAATGTAAGAATTGGTTGACCAAAACCTTTTCTAATTTTACTACGGATAAACTTTGGCTACATAAGAGGCAAATTTTGTAAAATTGCTTGTTTCAAGTTCGTGAACACAATCCCCCAAAAACTACGAGAGGCTACAACAACTTCATTGTGTACTAAACCTACGTCGCAAAGCACGTACACCTACCCCTCAGTCCTTTAAAAAACAAACAAAGTGTATTCGCAACGCGAACACCATCAAAACACAACATCAACCATTGTGCAATTGTGCAACGAGAAGAGAGGACAAAAGCGGCTTAGGGAACAGACACATCAGTCAGACGTATACGAAACAGAAAAAAAGATTTCGCGACGAAGTCTCTCCGACGGGCCACATAGGCCAGCCACTAGGGCTCTGGCTGAACAAGAAGACAACATAAAAGAACAAATGAAACACGAATATGTTGACCTGCCCAAACGGTACGTTTTACTACAAATATTTTACTAATACTTGAAGGTACGAATTAAAAGAACAGATTGGGCGAGGCGCGTACGGAGCTGTATATATTTGTAGAGATACTTTTACGGACAACTATGTAGCTATCAAGCAAATCAATGACGTGTTTTCGAAAGAGTTTGACTTCCAAAAAAGAATCTTTAGAGAAATCAAAATTTTGAAACACTTTGCAAACAAACACGGAAACGTACGTTGACCCTTCACAAAATGTTAAATATTTTTAGATTGTTAACCTCGTGGACATTATTAAACCACGTTCATACGATGACTTTTGCAATGTATATATAGTCACAGAACTAGTGGATAACAACTTACAAGTTATTATGCAAGAACAAAAGCACAGGTTCCGAACCGATCAATCCATCAACTATTTTATGCATCAACTACTAGCAGCCGTCAAATTCATTCACGATGCGGGTGTTGTTCATAGAGACATCAAACCTTCAAATATTTTAATATCTGAAGACGGACAAGTCAAGTTGTGCGATTTTGGTCTAAGTAGAGAGTGCTGTAGTCCTATTCGTCGAAATTCAACTACGAATGTTGTTACACAACCATATCGTGCACCAGAGTTGCTTCTAGAATTTACAGAATATGAGCGTCCAGTAGACATGTGGTCTGTTGGCTGCATTTTTGCTGAATTGCTATCGAATGAAGGCAAGTTCCTATTTGGAAACTGGGGAAAAGAATCTCACTTGAGCGATATTATCGATATCTGCGGAACGCCAAGAGAGGATGAAATCAAAGGTATTCTTGGAGGCAAGAGATATATTCGTTCACTATGCTACAGAAAGAAGGCAGAATTGGTGGATATTTATCCTCATGCAAACGCGTACGCAATCGACTTGTTGGATAGACTTTTGACTTTTGATCCTGACCGACGCATCACTGTCGACGAAGCACTTGCACATCCATACTTTGAAATGTTCCAAAGTGATGATGTTGAGACACCAATCAAGTGCTCTCAATTCTTGTGTGACGAACAAATCTACAACCGAGCTCCAGGAGACGGCAGCGATCTTGATTGGATCAAGAGACTGATTTTCGACGAAGTCGTGGGACAAGAAACTGAGAACAAGTATGAAAAGCCAACACCATCACTACCTCCTCAAGTATACGATCAACAACTATTCAGACACTGCTAAAAATACACAATTTTGTAAATATGTTTATTTAATATCTTCAGTTTTGGTTGTTTTTAGTCTTACGCGACTCTTTTCATAAATCTTGTCTACTCGTTTGAAATCCTTTTCTACTTCTTCGCACATGTCAGACATGTAGTGCGACAAAGTTGTTCCTCTAAATGACGATGCTTGTGCTAGATTGTACTTGGCTTCGTTGTGTTGTGTTTCCTTGTTCTTCGTTATCAACTTTTCGCACAATGTTCCCACTTTGGTTCCCGATTTATCGCTCAATATTTGTACTTTTTCTTGTTTCAACTTGTTCAACTCCTCTTCAGTCTTATTTTTAATCCAAACCATATCTTTTCGTGCTTCTTCTTCATTCTTAACTTGCATTGAATGATTCATCCTTCGTTTATGCATACTAATTTGAAAATGCTCCATACTCAGTGGATGAACCCATTTCCGCTCGTATTGATAAACTTGTTTCTTTCTTTTCGTTTCATCCATATTACTACAGAAAAAGTACGGACTTTGGTAATCATCTCGTTTGATGAGTCTCACATCAGGTGCACATTTCATCTCCACGGGTTCCGGAACACATCTACGAATCAACGGACTTGTCGTATACGTTGACCAAAACTTTTCACGAGGTGTAAAAGGTTGCTGTACAGGTTCATTCTCTTGTACATATTCTTTTTTTCTAAACTTTTTCACAGGTTGATCACTCATTATCGAAACAGTTGTATCAGAATCATCACCTGATGTACAACTTGAAAAATCGTCATCACTCTCTAACTTTTCTTGCGTTTTCTTAAATAATTTCTTGGCCATCTCTTGTTGAAACGAATTATCAACTCGTGGAGTTTCTTTCACTCTAGGTGTGTTATTGGTACTTGGTACAATACCTGGAAAATCAAACGAGTACGTATCATGTTTGTGTGATGCTTTTTCATCATTTGTCATGTGTCGATGCGTTACAGCTGCACTCAGTAACGTTTGTAGTTGTAACTTTTGATCATCTCTATAGGGATCATAATACGGATCATCATCAGAATCATCATCTTCAGCATGTTTTCTTGTTCGTTTGTGATGGATTGGTCTTGTTTCTGTATAAAAACTAGAATCATCACGACCCAAATTTGCAGTAAATGATTTGATATCTTCTTTACTATTTTCCATACTTGCTACTTCTGCTTCAATTCCATCATCTTCCTCTTCATCAGAAGATGAGTAAAATCCTTTCATAAAGTTGGTATCTGGAGTACGTTTCCGACGACTACTCGGTGGTGGACGCATCTTTTCCTGTTTGTGCATGAGTACTTCTAGAATGTCACGTTTCTTTCTTGGAAAGAGTTTGTTTCTTTTTCCTAGTAAATAGTATCTTCTTAATCGAATTCCTGTTATGAGTTCACTAATGAGTTCGAATACACGTAATTTGAAATTGGATGAGAATCGTTTCTTACTTCCTGGGAAATGTTTCTGTAGCGCTTTGATAATTGCAAATGACATGGCGATGTGGTAACTATCAAAAAACTTGTTTCGATGATTCTTGTCCATTAACCAAAAGAAATTGGTTGTGAGTTTACTCAAATCGTTCATCATTTCATCAGTGTTTTCCAATTCGTTTGGTTGGAAAAATGCACAGAACACATACCAAAATAATCGTGATGTGATTTCTTGATTGGCTTCGGAACAGAAATACTTGCGAAAGATTTCTGATTCAGCACGACTTGGTAATTGTATCTTGTCTGCGATATTTTCAAATAGTTCCGTGTATCGAATGTCAATAGGTGGCGCATGAATACTTTTGAATTGTATTTCATCAGTACGTAAATCTTTTGGTAGTCCTGCGAATTTGAACGTTCCTTTAGGTGTACGTAATTTATCAGGTGAACCACTGTCACTAATTTCTGTGATGAATGTGTTCTTATCTCGAGGTGATAATGGAATGTGTAATTTCGATATCAGTGGTCGGGTTGCTTGTAGAGGTACGAGTTGTGTTTTCGGTGTATCAGGTTCCAAATTACTAGTAAATAGCGATGGAAAGATTCTTCCGTTTCGCGCAGAAAACTTGCCATATATCATATTATTGAGTTCATGATTGACAATGGGTTGGTCTCCACGTTTTGGTTTTGGATTTAAATCGTCGATTGGACTTGTACTTCTTTCTGAATAATCTGTAGGTGCTGTTTTTGGCGCTGACAGCAGTAGCGAGATTTCTTCTGCTGTCTTTGGTATCTTTAACACAGGTATGCTATAACTCCCAGGTTTATCGATCAACACATTAGTTCCATTCATTCGAATATTTACGGTGCTAGAGTTGAGTAATTACAATATTTATCGGAGCATGTGAATTGCTAACAGCACGAACAGAATTAAAGCCATAACAATTAACAATAGAACCAAATAGTATGATCTAGAGTCATCTGGGTCACCTCCTATCGTTGCTAGTTTTTCCATTAAATCTGTTTGTCGTTCTTCAACAGCATCTTTGACTACATCTTTGTCTTCGTACAATCTTCCGCGATTAAACATGCCAGAGAATTGTTTCTTTTGAGCTTTGTGATGTTCTTTTACTTTCTTGTTTAGTGATTGCAATTCTTTGAGTCCTTCTCTGTTTTGATTATCTATATCGAGCAAAAGACTCAGATCAGTCCTAGCGTCATCGTATTTTCCTACGTTGCTGTGAGCTCTTGCTCTTCTAAACAGAGCTTTTGTACTTTTTGGATCTATTTCGAGTGCAATGTTGCAGTGAGCAATCGCTTCGCCATAGTTTTCTAGTTTGAGTAGACATTGCGCAATATTTAATTCGCAGGTGAGTTTCACTGGATCTGAAAGATGTGGTTCACCTTTGAATAGTACACCTAGATAACGGAGTAACTAACGCGTTATTATATTTTCGACTAATCGTACCTTGTCATAACTCTCGATTGCTTTTTTGTACTCTCCCTGTTCATAGAATGCGTTACCTTCTCGGCGAACGATATTACATGCTTCTTTTCTATTCGATTCGGATTTTCCGGCATGCTTTTTATCTTCTTCATCTAGTTCTTCGTGAGAAAGAGAATCTTTGAAATCGAATGAGTCTTCTACTGGCGTAGAAACACCAGTCATGACAAGTTGTGTTGTAATTTGAAAAACTTGTTTGAATTTCACACAATGAGCCTTGTGAGAGCCTGTGTACGATTACGAGCACTATGCAGGTCTTTTCACTCTGTACCTATGCTCTACAACGAAAATAACATAGTACCAACAACAGAAAGACGATTAACTAGACGTGAACAAAAAGATTATGTACAATACAATAAGAAGAAATCATACAAATTGTCTAAAAGACAATCAGGAGAACTAGCACCACATCCAAGATCCCACAATGACATTCCAATCGATACAGAGGGACAAGTCGATACTGGACAAATTCTTGTACCAAAAAATGAACGAAAAAGTGTACTTGCGCCACATGTGAAGAGGTCGGTAGAATCGAATGTATTGAACGCAAAAGCATTGACAATCGATCCCTTACCACTCAAGAGTAAACAATTAATCGAAGAATTCAAACGTGGTTCGTTATCGTCAATTAAAAACAGAATGGTTGTCGAAGAGAAAGATGGACACATCGCCATCTATCCACAAGATGATCCACACTGGGAAAAATTAACAGCATCTGTTACCGAACCACTAGAAGCAACTAATGCCGAGCGTATTCGATTGAAAAAACTAGATATTGCAAACTTTTGGGGATATTCAAAAGCGTTGGGAAATTTGAAAAGGCCAAGAACACTACAAAACTACAATTTGTACATTCGTGCATGTGCATTTCAAAACAAGTTACAACTAGCAGAAGCAGCGTTCAACGAGATGCGTGATGACTACATGATCCTTCCAACTACTTCCACGTACACTTGTATTATCTCTGCGTGTGCCAAGAGTAACGACGTAGAGAAAGCGTTTCAATATTTGAACATGATGACAACAAGAGATGGTCTTGAACCAACAGTACAAAACTATGGAGCATGTATCAACGCACTAGTTAGAAATGGTCAAGTAAATGAAGCGTTTGAAGTTTGTGAGGCCATGCGTGCTCACAATCAACTCACAGATATCACTATCCATAGTGACCTTCTCGTTGGTTGTATTAACAATGGAGAGATGAAACGTGCATGGGATCATTTTGAAATGATGAGAGCAGAATACAGAGTTGACCCTGATCCAGTTGCGTTCTCTATCATGATCAACTGTGCAGCAGAGAATGATATGGTAGAACGTGCACTCAACTTGTTTGACGAAATGGAACATATGGGAATGATCGCCACAGAAGTGACATTTAACACTTTGATAAAAGCACTAGCAAAGAGTTATCGTGATGATGCAACAAAGTTACGTGTTTTCGAGATTGCAGACAAGATGGAAAAATATGGATACCAGGCAGATATCTATACTGTGAATACGGTACTCAGTGCATGTGCAAAAGTAGGAAATGTAGAAAGAATGATGAAAGTTATTAATATGATCAAACACAAAGAGTTGAAGAAGGGTGAGAAACGTGTACAGTTGGATTCTATTTCATACAACATCATGTTGCATGGATTAGCGAATAACAACGCAAGAAATCAAAAAGCACAGAACCAGAATATTATTACTGCGATGGCACTGTATGAGCAAATGAAATCATCACCTGCAACGATACAAATAACACAAACTACACTGAATTCTTTGTTTTCAGTGTTAACAAATGCATTGCGAGTTAATAGAGCACTAGAGTTTTTAACAACAGAGTTTGATAAAGCAGGCATGAAACCTGACGCAATAACGTATACACAAGCAATAGAAATGTTGGCAAAAACGAAAAAGATGGATCTTGCCGAAAAGATGATGGAAGAGACAATACAAAGAGGATTGAAACCAACGTACAACGCATATAAGCATATGATCTTTGGTCACATATCTTTTGGTGATCACGCCAGCTCTTCCAAGTGGCTTGCTCAAATGTTTGAAAGAGATGGATACATGATGCGACCTTCTGATATCAAAAAGTACAAATCAGCCGTGGCTGGGTCGAGAAGCAAGATTAGACAATTTAACGATGCTGCAGAACAGACAAAGAGAATCCTGAACGAGTGGAAGTAATCTGTTTTAAGTGCATGTGGTGAATGGATTGACAGCTTCTTGTAACATCAAGGGTTGACTGCCCAAATTAAAACATGACACAAAAGATACGTTTTGGCATCCTCTCTACTGCGAACATTGCAAAAGTTGTTAGCAATGCTATGCATCAATCTGACTACGCAGCACCACTTGCAGTTGCCAGTCGCGATCTTCAGAAGGCAGAAGCTTTTGCACGCGAAAACAACATCCCTCGTGCATATGACTCGTACGATGCGTTACTAAGTGATCCTGATATTGATGCCATATATCTACCCTTACCAACTAATCTACGCACGGAATGGGCAATTAAATCTGCAAACGCAAAAAAACATGTACTTGTAGAAAAACCACTAGCATCTGCACAAGATGTCAGACGTATGCGACAAGCGTGCAGCGATAATGGAGTTCACTTTATGGTACTGTCTAACTTATAAACTTAACCATTTGTAGGACAACACAATGTGGGTTCACCACGATCGTACCAACAAAATCTTTGAAGATTACATCTCTAAACCAGATTTCGAAGTTCGTCGAGTCAACAACACTCTTTCATTCAATGGAAGCAATCCAAACGATATTAGATTAAATACAGACTTGGAAAGATACGGCGCTCTTGGTGACATAGGATGGTACAGTTTGCGAAACATTCTTTGGGCAAACAATTATGAATTACCAACCAGTGTTGTGGCCACAATGCAAGTCGACAAGACAACTGGAGCCATTATGGACATTCAAGGCATTTTAAATTATTCTGGGCAAAGAAATGCAAACTTCTGTAACAGTATGAGAGAAGCGCCAAACGATTGGAGTGAGATAAGCTCTAAGGATACTCTTATTCGAATTCCATCTGCTTTTGCTTGCAGAGACCCAATACCCACATTTACTGTTACAGGACCAAAATCTGAAACTATTCAGGTGCAAGGAACAAATCAAGTTGTTGCGACCATTAACAGATTTGCCCAAGATTGTGCCAACCCATCACAAAACCAACATTGGGGAGAGCAAACACTAAAGACCATGATAGTAATGGACGCGTGTTATGAATCTGCGAAAGCGCATGGCGAGACAATCTTTTTGAAGACAGAAACGACACAAAACGTGTTGATGGTTGGACAATAATAAATTTATACATACTCCTCTTACTTGGCTTCTTCTTTTTCTTCTTCTTTGCTTTCTTCTTTATCGGCAGCTTTTTTCTT
>JAESGV010000912.1_pt1 | contig 12751 bp, 14 predicted proteins | sample 9269781 | NCBI WGS metagenome assembly JAESGV01 (sample SAMN15741586, study PRJNA653496) | algae metagenome | isolation source: Tildeniella torsiva UHER 1998/13D and co-occurring heterotrophs from... | place: Slovakia: Slovak Paradise National Park, Hrabusice, Kosice Region | collected 2000-01-01 | reverse complement strand
TACACTTCATTTTGTTAGGGTTGACGTTTTCTTTGTCACTTTCGTCGTCAGAAGAGATGTAATGACCAATTGGTCGTGCATTCTTGCGAACTAGACGTGACTTTCGAGTAGAGGGTTGCTTTAGTTTCATAGTTGATGCTGTTGCCGCCAATTAAATCGTAACGGTAACTTGTTTATTATTTTTCTAAATACTCACATGAACAAGTCTTCACAATACGCATGTTGTTCGTTAAGAACGACTCTTTTTCGATGCAACTTGTACTCTGCATTAATAACATGTTGTCTTTCACTAAATTTCTCTTCCATCTTTTTTAATTGGTTTTCTTTTTGCATGCCAGCTTTGACCGAATGATACAATATTTTCTTTTTAATGGTTGGTGCATTTCTACAATTTTTGGTGGGAGTATTAACTATCTCTCGTAGTGGTGGTGTTTCCAAGTATTCTCGTAGAGCTAACAGCTCTTTATGACAAGACTTTCGTTTTCGTCGTGCTGGTTGTGCAGACGTGGGTCTTGTTGTTTGGCTCATGTTTATTTCAAATTTAGAAAAAACGAAAACATAATTATACTTAATAGTGCAACTAGCTCAAACCTTAACAATGCTTCCGCTTCCGCATCCTACTTATCGAATGTCATGGTGACTACCTTCATCTTTGTTGTTGGAGCACCTCGCAAACCTTTTATGTATCTGACATGTTTCGTAGGGTTTGTACCCTTCTCGTGAGCAGTGTTTGTGCTTTTCTCTTTCTGTAGGTAAACTTGAGATTCATTGTCCCTTCTAAAGTGACTTCCAATAGTTTGAGTCGAATGTGTTATTTTCGATCTCAAATCTGCAATCTTGAGAGCTCTACTACGAAGTTTCCATTCGCTAAATTCATACTTGTAATCTTTGTGAGATTCTATCGCGTGAGTTTCTGTCTGACATCCGCCATCCACTTTTACAGCTTTGACGTTTTTTACTCCGTTCTGATTTGATTGAAGCAAAATCGATTGTGGCAAATGTTGCTGCAGATTTAGCAGTACTATCAACTCTGGTGCTTGTCTAGCTTTTTCAGCTGCTGTTTGTATAAAGTATTTTGGATTTGTTGCAAACGCTTTAGCTGCGTTTCTGTCAACAAATCCAAAATATTTACTACCGTACAATCCAAAACCTAGCTCTCTATCTCCTGGGCAGAGTAGGTTCTCCTCGCTAACAAAAGAAACGATGCAAAATCCGTTAAATTCAGGAGAGATATCTTCACTAGGTGCGTAGAGTGTTAATGGACCTTCTCCCTGTATTATTGCGTCTGTCATGACTTCTTTTATCTCAATTTTCCTAGGTAGTGGTTCCAAGATTGCTGGTTCTTCATCTACAGTTTTATTCTCCGCTACAGGTTCTGATTCTTCTTTATTGGTGCTTTCAATAATAGGCTTTGGTTCAGATACTTCTGGTTTGGAGGGTTTGGATACGCTTGGCTGATCTTTCTTTTTTATGGTTTGGAGTACCCTAGGGGTAAGTTGCGTTCGATATGAATTTTTGTAGGTTTTTAGGAACTGGAAAATCTGTTGAACCTCTTTCTGACTTTCCCTAATTTGCTCATACTCCATCCAATTATCAACCAATAGAATGAACATTGGGTATATCGTCGACTTTGGCACGCTGGTGCTTTCTTCTACAATACTCTTAATTTCTTTTGTGTGCGATGAGTAGAACTTTTCCAGCTCAATAACCTTTGAGTATAACTCCACCGAAAAGTATTGCAGCTCGCCAAGAAACGCTGAATATTGTCTTCTGTTCGTGAGTTCTGCTCTCAACCTAGTTGCTAGAGCATCATCTTTGACAGCTCCAGATGTAAGAACACTAACATAATCAACACAGATCCTATCAGTTTCATCCAATTCTTTGGTTATCAAATCTTTGTGTACACTGATTGCCTGTGGTACTTTTTCGGTTATTTGTTCTATCCCGGCTCCGCCTTTCTTTGTTGCTTTGTTGAACAATCGAATACCCCATACTATCTTCCATAAATCGTTTAATTGACTCTTCTTCTCCTGTGGACTTTGCGTGACGAAAGACCCTATGTAATTTCGCGGAATAACACTTTCTAGAGCATTCATTGTTTCCTTTTCGATTTGATCGTTCGTGTTGTCTAGTAATTTAGTTTCATGGAGTATATAAAGAACAATATCGCCGAAAACTTGAGCTTCGTCTCGTTTGTCAACAATCTCCTGCACAAGTTGCTCTGATTTGAATGCGTGGGCTTGGTTTTTTCTTTCTGCTTCCTGCCGCAATTGTTCTTTTGCCGACATTACTGCTACTTGCATTTTTACAGTCTCTAATTGTGGTGAGTCACTCTGCGATAATTTAGCGACTGCTATTTTCACGAGTTCTCCTAATTGTACAGCGTCGAGCTCTGAATCTACGTTGAAACCAAGGGTATTATCCATAATTATGCCTTTTGCCATGAACAACGCTAGCTGTGGCATAATGGCGAACCCTCTTTCCTTGCATTGCAATACTATCTGGTCTATGACACGTTCAGTTATGTCCATTGTTACAAAACTGGCGCCAAACAGATGAGCAATCCTCTAGAACTTGAGCACGTTATAGGATATACAGGTTCTTATGTTCACTCGTTGGTTGTTCATCCAAGAAACAAAGAACTGATACTATTTCCCATCGGTGCAGTGCTGGTGATTAGCGATATAAAAGATACTCACAATCAAGAATTTTTAAGAAGGCACGATGAAGCAATAACAACTCTCTCTGTATCCACCAGTGGAAAATATATTGCAACAGCTCAAAAAGGATCAACAAAAAAGAAAGGGAATATAGCTACCATAGTTGTATGGGATTTTGAACGAAAGAAGATAATACATGAGATTGAAGGGCACGTGAACAAAGTGTTATCCTTATGTTTTACACATGATGATAAATTTCTATGCTCTACAGGTAGATGTGTTTTTGTTTGCTAACAATTAGGGGAAAGTGGTCTATGTATATGGGACATGGAGACCGGAAAACTATCAGGAGGGCATAAACTCGATAGTAGTGCTTTTTTCGGTTCGTAAACTTGTGCAACGCTAACTGCTTGTAGTCGAATGCGCACAACGAGATCGTGACTTTAATCCAAAGAGACCTAAATATACTCTAGTTATTGCTTCTGAATCACAAGTAAAAGTGTGTCTATGGGCATTCGATGTACATACCATGCAATACGGCCTAAACAGTAACACTATAGCTTTGCCTGGTAGGATAGCTGGATTTACTCGTACGTATTACGGAGCGTGCTTAGATGATTCAGGCGTCTTTTGTTTTGCAGGTACAAAGACAGGCGAAATGATTGTCTTCAATATACAATCAGCAATATTTAAGCATTCTTTCCAAGTCTCATCAAACGGAGTACTTTCGATTTGTACCAGCGGAGACGCAGTGTACGTTGGATCAGGAGATGGCAAGGTAAAGAAGTTGAGAGGTAACGACGTCAAATGGGAAACGGAAAAAGAAGTTCAATTGGCTGGAAAAATTACATCATTATCTCTATCTAGCGATTCTCAAACACTTTACGCAGGTACTGATAGTGGTAGTATATATACAATATCTGCTTCAGATTTAAGATCTACTTTACTAGAGGAAAGTCACGTTCGTTCAGTAGTTATGGTGGGTTTTGATGAAGACGACTCAGAAGTGTTTTGTACAGCTTCTCAAGACGGCACTATCAGATTGTGGGACCTTACTGACTACTCAATTGTTACTCTTGTCTCAGCTGCTAGCGAAGCTACATGTGCAATATACAGAAATAAGAAGATTATATCTGGGTGGGCAGATGGTTTTGTGAGGTGCTTTGACGCAAAAAGCGAGAAATTAGATTGGAAGATAAACAATGCACATAGAGGAGGAGTAACGTGTATTGCCAGTAACGCACAGTATATATGTACCGGCGGAAACGATTCAACAATTCGATTATGGAATTGGAGGCAAGAATACGTTGCTCAGTTTAATGACCACACAAAACCAGTTACAAGTATCCTTATTGACTGTAACCAACCCAATTTAATACACTCTGCTAGCTTAGACAAAACAGTTCAAACATACGATTTAAAACAGAACAAGAGGATAAAGTACCACTCCGTATCTGATAAAAACTCGCTAGGGTTCAACTGGATATCTCAAAGAAAGGATAGTGAGTATGAAATAATTAGCGCTGGAGTAGATGGCAAATTACTTATGTGGGATATTGATTATCCAGATTATCAAGGGATGTTGTTGGATCCAAACAAATCCCAGCTAAAATGCTGTTCTGTCAGCCCATCTGGTAGATATTTGGCTACAAGTGGTGATGATCAGCTAATCAAGGTTTGGGACTTGAAAACAAACAAAGTTATCGGCCAGGGAGTTTGTCATTCAATGGATGTTCTAGGAGTACAATGGAGTCCAGACGAAAGACAGCTTGTATCTGTTGGTGCAGATTGTGCAATATGTGTTTGGAATTTTTACATTTAATATAATAATTGTTGAGGTTCATTTGTTCTTTTCGCTGGCGTTACGCAAGAAGCAGGAAATAAACCTACTTCTTTCGTAAACACATTCTCTCCCTTCATTATTTCTGAAGTACTATACCAAACTCGTAGTGTATCGCCTTTTTGTATGTCTATGTGCCGATATTCAGCTGCTTTGTACGACTTAATTGCAACTACATAAATTTGTTTTTCAGTGTTATTAGCTCTAAAGTTATTCAACTTTTGTGGGCTTGTGTTGGATAGCCTTCTCTTAGGAGTAGCACTCTGCGGCCGTACAGGTTGCGAGTGACTCAAGTTATTTGGTGTTAGGATTCGTTCTGTTCTACGAGTAGAAGCGCTTTGTGGACGGCTGTTACGCGACGGTGCAGTTATCAATGTTCTACCTTCAAAACTCGATCTATTGTCACCGTATGAAGCGAGTAGCTGTGAATTTCGCGATCTATGTTCGCTTAAATCCAGAGATTGTGTTGTTTGTACATTTTGCATAGTGTTTTGTCCCAGTAACCGAAAGGCTTCGTCGCGCTCCCTTTTTAGTCTATCTACCTCTTCTTCTAGTTTTTTCTTTTCCAATTCATGTTTCGATTTTTCTTTCTGTAAAATATTTTTGTATCGCAGTCTTGGCCTTGTACCACGTTCTATTGCTATCTCGCTTTCAGAAGTACTGTATCCTGATTCCTCGCCTTCGTCATCGGAGTCTTCTGGTATAACATAATTTGATGGAATTAAACCTACATTCCCTTCTTTATTTTTAGCGATCCACCACCCACTAGGAAGTTGTTTGAAAATTTCCAGTTTTTCATTTTTTCTGAGGGACAATTGTTTCTCCAATTTTGTGTCGTAGTTGTACAATACTTTTACTGTTAATATTGACTTGGAATTGTTAGTCATGACTGCGTTCAACACAGCTGTAATGCAAATATCACTACGAGAACCACGCCAAACATGTAGTTTGATAATTCAATTTGTAAAAACGCAACAGACAAAATGACGCAGTCACTGTTGAGCATGCCCAAGGTGCTGTGGCTTTATTTTTTAACATTATAGATAGAATTACACGCTCACATTGGTGGTTCGATTCGAGAATCAACAATTGTTGAATTGATAAAAGAAAAACACCCAAACGATATGGATTTAGTATTAGACCAGTGCAGATTGCCGAAAACAACGGTTGTGAATAATGCAAATAATCAAACGCTCGAAATCGCCAAAGATGATAAACGCAACCTGAAAGAGTGTTTTAAAATGTTTGATGTTATCTACCAGCTCACAAACGATGACGTACACGTTATCACACGGATTACACGCGAAACCATAGAGGACTATGCAGCAGAAAATACTATTTATTTAGAATTGCGCACTACTCCCCGTCGTATTGGTTCACATACGAAACAAGACTACGTAGACTATGTAATTGAAGGTATCAAACAGTACTATGCGAGTCAAGATGCCACAGATATAGTTGTGAAACTCTTGTTGACAATTGATAGAAGCAAATCTATTGAAGAAGCAGAAGAGAATGTTAAATTGGCTCACGAATACGCTACGTGTCCAAATCCATTCGTTGTTGGAGTTGATTTTAGTGGTAATCCTTATCGAGGAACATTTGAACAATTTCACTCTGTCATTAATGACGCCAGACACAAGTACAAATTACCATTGGCAATTCATTTTGCAGAAGTAAGCAACGACAAAGAAAGCAACTTGATTATGGATTTTGCGCCTGATAGAGTTGGTCATGGAATCTGTTTCGAAAGTGAAGAAACACTAAACAGATTTATCAAGTCAGGAATACCACTGGAAGTCTGTTTATCAAGCAACTATGCTACCACCGTAGCAGTAGACGCTCATCCATTTGCCAAGTTTATTACTAGTAATGATATGATCCATTGTTTAAACACTGATGATCGCGGAATCTTCCAAACGACTTTAACCAAAGAGTACATGATTGCAGAAGAACACTATGGAGTTACAAAACAAGATATGATCGATATGCAACTGAAAATGATTGATCACATCTTTATGAAAAATGAACAAGAGCGTGACAAACTACGTAATAAATTAAAACAATTTTAACGGAACTGTGGTGTTCCCTTTGCAAATATAACAAATACAACAGCTCCGAATAGATTCACTAGTATCATAATATTAAAGATCATGTCCCATGGTGATGTTGAGACGTATGTGGACTCTACATGTGGAATTTCATCCAAAATCCAACCAGTTACCACTGGTCCAATGATTCCAGGTATTGTTTGGAATGTGTTACTTATAGAATAGATGATACTAGCGTATTTGGGACCACCAATATCTAGTGTACTAATGGATGAACCTGCTCTATGAGCTGCAGTGAGTACCGATGCAAAACATAACAAAAAAGTACTAGCAGATATACTATCTCTAGAAAATCGTAACCAGAACCAAATGACAGGAGCACCTACAAGTGATATCACTGTCATGATCTTGCGAGAGTTTACTACACTCACTTGTAGCCTATTAATGATAAAGTCACCTATTGTGCCCCACAAGATGGCAAATCCTGCAGTGAATACATATGGCATTGCACTATAGTATCCACTATACTCGAATGCAACTCCTAGACTTGTAATGATTTTGGGCATATAAGTGCCAAGAAGATAATTGGAATAACTAAAACATACTGGAGCTATTACAGCAGCCCACATCGCTAACAATAGTTAGTAACATGATACATCGTACCTGGTGATTTAAATACTTGCCATAAAAACTTGAATACGTTCTGATTCTCTTGGTTTTTATCTGCTTCAGTACTGTTACGTTCTTCTTCTATACACTGTGCGATATAGTTTTGTTCGTATTTTGTGATAAAATTGTTGTCTTCGGGTGTTGCACTGGTTAAAACGAGGAACAGTGCAGCCCATACGATACCAACAAATCCAAAAATGTAAAAGGTCGCTTCCCAACCCATGGAAACAGTGATTAATGGACACAATAACAGTGCAGCAAGTGTACCCATATCCATACCTGCACTAATGATTGCCCATGAACGTGACCTCTCGCTTTTAGGTACCCAAACAGACCTACAGAGTTAACACGAGTAACATAACGTACATTAGATGTGTAATTCCAGGAAAATTAACTCCCTCAAATATTCCTAATAGTACTCGAGCGATAATTAAAATACCAATCCAGTACTTGGTTGCTAATGCCGCTGCAAATGGCATCAGCAAAGTGAGACAACTCCATCCACAAATTCCCACATAAAGTACTAACTTGCCGCCTACTAATCGCGATGTAACACCTCCAACAATTTGCGTGAACAAATAGCCAAAGTAAAATGCACTAAGTATCGACCCTTGTGTTTTTTCTGACCAATTAAATTCTTTAGCCATTGGAATAATTGCTACAGCCATGCACACTCGGTCCACATAGCAAATAATGTTACATAAAAACAGGAAAGTGCACATGACAACCCTTTGTGGAATGTAGAACCGAAATGATTTGGTCGTATAATCTCGCACTTCAGGATTGTCTTGGAGTATGGGTGACTCTTCATGGTCCCTCATGACTTCTAGTTGCGGTGATGTGGGCACGTGTTTGTGTCACGTCTTACAATTCTCAATTTGAGCAGTTGTACCGAGAATCGTTAACACACCACAACATGTCAGTACTGCTGTTGCCCATTGTATTCCTATATCGTATTCCATTTTTTATTATGCACTCCATGGCAATACTAAAAATCCACGCGGCGACTCCAGAATCGCTGTATGAAAATACTACACCATTATATTTCCTAAAAGAACTAACATTATGCATCGTCAACATCTTTTTCACGCCAATTAACGACAACCCTACCGTAAAATATATTGCTCTAGTACATGTAGCAACACATGTCGCGACTGGGGTGATGTCGTTTATTAACCAAAACTACTTGATTCAAAGAGGACTAGCAGCCAGAAAGCAAACAGATCTTACATTTGAATTCGGTCTATTGTATGATACTTTCAGCCACGGTCTTGTTCTTGCAGCAACAGCATACTACATGGTACAAGCCGGATTGTCAGTGTATATTGTACTTTTACTTGTTGGAATGGGTATTTTATTGACCATCTACCAAGAACAAAAGGCAGCAGTAAATAGAGAAAGCGATAAGGACGAATAAACTACTGTTTGTTCTTCAATTGTACAATCACATCTCTCATAGCCTCTCTAGTCTTTGCCGTTGCTAAACTTCGTTTCATATCAGCATCTAATTTATCATGAATCATTTTGAACAAGTGACCAGTCATCATTGACTTTTCTGGTGGTTCGTATCGTTCACATATTTGCATGTACTCATAAGCCAAATCAACATTGTTGTGAACTCTTCCACTGAACAGTGCTGGATTATCTAATAATCCACAAGCTGATAAAACGCCATCACAGCCTGTATAGTTCAAACAACGTTGTACATCATCAAAAGTTTGCATGTTACCATTCGCGAATACAGGTATGTCTGTAATCTTTTCTCTAACCATCTTGATTGCCTCCCAATCTGCTAGTCCTTGTACAGTTCCACGTTGCTCTCGTGTTCGACCGTGTACTGCTAATAGTTGGCATCCTGCATCACGAATCATCTCTGCATATGCAATAGTATGTTGTATATCTTTAAAAATGCGAATTTTGCAGGTCACGGGAACTGGCAGTTCTCTGTGTAGTGTGGATACAATGTCCCTAATTAACTCTTTTTCTTCCATCAAGAATGCTCCAAATCTACCTTTTTGTGCAAAGCGTTGTGGACATCCCAAGTTTAAGTCTACACCAACAACACTTTCTTTCGCATGTGGCATTTCTAAACATAATTTTCCTGCTTCTAAAACTACTCTTGGGTCGTTTCCACAAAATTGTACTAGAATAGGTCCATCTTCTGGACATGACTGCCACTGTTGCTCTCTGTAGAGTCTATCTTCTGCAAATGTAGTAGAAAAGAACATGGGTGTGTAGCATAATTGTGTTCCATAGTTTTTACATAACAGTCGAAACGCTAGCTCGCTTTGGTCTACCATAGGTGCCATCGCATATCGTGGGCAATTCATAGACTTATAAAAGTCGTGTCCTTGCAACTTCACACGCTCTGTCATTGTGGTTGTTTGAAATTGAAATGCATTGTAACTATGTAAGCTCGTTCCCCCTATGTTGGTGGCGACTATTCATTAGCAACTTGGCCAATAACCAAGATAATACCCCATGGAGGTTTGTAGTGGTTTCGACTGGTGAAAGCTTTGCGTAGTAACGATGTGCTAACACCTGTCACCTAAAAAAGCGAAAACTCAAATCAGAAAAATCAGTAAAATGCAGAACGGTTCACATGGATCGTTCACAGAGGACGATTTTGTTGTCTGTGACAATCCACTGGTGGAATATCACAAAGAAGATTCATGGTTGTCGCCCACTTACAATCCATTTTATGTTTTGGAAAGCAAAGAAAGCGAAGATGAAGAATTCTGGATAAAAAATAGTATCTATTCAGGAACTACCAATTCAAACTACATTATGAGTACATTTGTGCACGAGGAACTCAGTGATTTAATAACAAACATGCATAGCACGCTAACACGAACTGGTGACAATTGTGTGGTAGGATACCAGTTAATTGATTATATTCAAAACGCGTCAAATGGGCACTTTGTTAGACCAGATGCCAAAGTGTTTGTCAATCGATATATACTAGTTCATTTGGTACCAACGCCATATCACATATCTTTGACAGAATGTGTAGAGGAAAACATACGATATCGATTTGCACGTGACGACCATCAAAAATACTACCCTGCTCCGCCGCTACTGAACGTACTACAAAACAACGAAAAGCAACGATACGACCAAGCTATGAAACTACAAGTTACGGACGAGGACCTACTATCAGTTCGAGATATGATAGATAGTTTCTATGACCCTAGATCACAACTATTTTCGCATTTTCCAGACTCTTTGCAACGTGAAATAGTATCAAACTTGGAGGGGGTCATGGAGAAAGTATGCTCTGATGTGTTTGTAAACCAACTACTTGGTACCTATGACTATCGCAAACTAACAGAGGATAAAACTTTGTACAGAGAACTAGTTTACTGCTGTGGTCAGTTGCGATATTTAAATTTGGAACTGATACGGAAAACAATTGATCTAAGAGCACTACTCGTTAACATTCATAACATCATGTCTATACATTCGGCTATCGTTCGTGGATGTAAAGAAACCAAGAAAGATCGAGAAATATGGTACAAATCAGATCTATTCTATCTAGGAAACTTTAAACTATCACTTTATGACGTATCTATACTAGCATTAGGAGAACCTAATCGATTAGCACCTCACAAACAGTTCCTTGCAAAGTTTGCCTGCAACCGTGACATACGAGTGTATTTCGTACTCTGTAGTGGAGCAAGAGGTGACCCATCACCATATGCACTTCACACTCTAAACTATGAAATCGAGTTAGCATACGCCGCATCGAATTTTGTCAATCGGATGCTACAAATCGACTTTAACCACAAAATTGTATTTTTACATGAAATGTTCTGTAGAAATTTACATCAGTTCTGCGACAGAAGATCAGAATTACTAAGAACAATGTTACCCTATTTGACAGATTTGTACAAGAGAAGTCAACTCATGAGATTGATAAAAACAGGAGCAGAAATACGATTCCACAAGTATGACTACACGTCAAATCGTAGACCTATGAAAGGTGCATATCGATTGAGTACTTTCACTAAGAAACGAGAAGAAAACAGTCCTATTCCGCATGAATTAAGTTTCCATGTGGTAAAAGAGAATGAATTCTTTAGAGAATACTTTAAAAAGGTACACAAACGTTTTACACGTACTAATATTATAGTTTTGTGAGTACGAGTATAGCGTCGAGAATTTACTATTTTGGCTAATGTGTTCAAAATACAAAGAATTATTAAACGAGGGAGAAAGAAGAACTTTGGCGAATCATATTTATGAGACATTTTTGGATCCATCTTCAGAGTTGGAAGTAAATCTAACAAGAAGAGCAGTAGAGGAAGTTGCTAGAACACTTTCGATAGAGAAACCTACTGAGAGAACACGATTCATTTCACACTCACCAAATCGAAACAATTCGGAAGAATTCACTCTCAAATTCTTGGATCAAATGATGTCATCTCCTAGGGAATTAGTGTATGATGTACCAGAATCAGGAGAGCCACTATCACCGTATGTGTTCGATAAACTAGTATGGGAGATCGAAAAGGTACTACAAGACACTTACGCTAGATTTGTACTGAGTGAAACATACAAGGAAATGGTAGAAGAAGCTCACTCGAAGGGCATGGTAGAGTTTTTGGACGACAAATATCGTGTTGTTTCAAGATACAATGTTAGACGAGGATCAGCTCCATCATTATTTACTTCACAATCAGAATCAGATGAACAAGAAGAAATACTATCACCTATAAGAACTACTGCAGGCCGTTCATCTATGGGAACCCGCTGTAAGTCATATTTTTCACTTACTAATGATTAGATCGATCACCCTCAATAGTCTCATCGAATACTTCTCCTAGTAAAAACGAGATGACAGAAGAACAGAAAAAGTTCAAAAATATGAATTTGGTAACAAAATTGGCTAGGATTGGGCAAGGAAACGGATCATCACCTGAGACATCGACAATAGGTTCTCCAGGTCGATGGGAGTCACTGGACTCACCTCCTGATACACCACACGAGAGGGATCAAGCCCCACCAGCGTCACCTCCTCAAGAACCAGAGCCTGAACCAGAGCCAGAGCTTCAACCAGTTGCAAGTGTTAACCTGTCAACACCCACAACAGATCAATACCAAGAGATCATTGAAGAATCAGTAGAAATGTTGACAGTGGATGCAACAGAAACAATAATTGATGAAACTGTTGATGATAGATCGGCTGATGATGCATCAATTCTAGATATAGATGATATCATACCTGTACATGACTGGAGCAATTTAAAAGTAGAACGTACGTGTATTGTCATAAGAGATTTTGAAGCGACTCAATCAGAAGAGATTGACGTCAAGATAGGACAACAGGTTGTTGTTTGTTGGAAATCAGGAGATCGCTATTGGGTAAACTGTGAAGGTAGAGAAGGTTTTGTGCAAGCGTCTTTTCTACTGGAAGAGTAGAATATAAAACGGTAAACTCAACTACATTTTTTGGCACCGAACATCATGACGCAATATATCCACTTTGGCGACCCTGTTCATTTTCTATCTGTTGTTCATGGTAAATATCT
>JAESGV010000911.1_pt1 | contig 12772 bp, 9 predicted proteins | sample 9269781 | NCBI WGS metagenome assembly JAESGV01 (sample SAMN15741586, study PRJNA653496) | algae metagenome | isolation source: Tildeniella torsiva UHER 1998/13D and co-occurring heterotrophs from... | place: Slovakia: Slovak Paradise National Park, Hrabusice, Kosice Region | collected 2000-01-01 | reverse complement strand
TATGTTTGCTGCTCAAGAGCCAACAGATTATTACAGACCCAAACGCGAAGCTTCAGTCGAACTCGTAACAGTAGAAGATAAAACATTTACTATTGGCATTATTGGCGAACATTCACTGTGGGGAAACTATCTGTAAGCGCGAAAACAAAGTGAACTAATTACATCAGATGGAACGCAGCTCGATGCTTAACAAAATACTTTTTCCGTAACCCAGAGATTGTACAAGGTAAGACGGTACTAGAAATCGGTGCTGGTGGAGGATTACCATCGCTTGTAGCAGCTCATCTTGGTGCCAAAAGGACCATTTTAACAGACTACCCTGACAATTCGTTAATTGACAATTTAAAGCACAATGTCGAAACAAATAGAGCCATGTACCCAAACGCAGACATTACAGTACAACCACTGCTATGGGGTACCACTACTGACCTGAACGAAAAGTTTGATTTGATTATCCTAAGTGACTTGTTGAACAACCACTCTGCACATGAAGCAATGTTGGAAACCTGTGAAATACACGCTCACAAAAAAGATACATTGATGTTGGTTTCATTCACTCATCATCAACCATGGAAAGCTCACAAGAATATGAAGTTTTTCGATATCGCAAAACGCAAAGGGTTCACCTATGAAAAGATGTTTGAAGAAAAGTATCCAGTCATGTTTGAAAAAGATCCAGGAGATGAGGAAGTACGTAGAACTGTACATGTTTATAGCATGAGATTAAATTAAACTGTTCCTGAACCATCTGTTGACACAACCATGTCATAGGATTCGTATTGACAAGCTTGTCATCTTTTTCCAATACAGTATGCGGATAATGCAGAGATCTATTTATGCAGATATCCGCGACGTTTTTTCTTGTAAACCAGATCCTTAATATAGGATGAGTCAACCTGAGCATAAAATCAAAATATCTTGGTTATTAAAATAATTCATTGAAGAAAAGATCTCACATCGCAAATACACCTGAACGATGACAATATCACACGGCCTAAGAGGTGCCAGTACGAGCAGTGCTGGTGCACGACAATATACACTAGCTCGTGAACATAATGTAATAGCGGAAGAAATGATAAAAAGAACAAGTACTGAAGACAGTACAGAAAACGAAGAAGTACAGCAAGCACCTATTATACCAACGTTTAAACATGAGCGTACGTCCGTCAACATTTATATTTACATTTATCGTAGTGTACTTTTTCGGAGGACAGCGACACCACTTCAAACAATTTAAACCATACTTTAACAACTTGGTGATACAAAAATTACGCGCAGGAGCTGCCCATCAACTCGTACTAAGTGGTAAGCCAAGCCAACACCTGTATATCATGGGACGAGGCTATGGAATTGGCAAGTACCAAGACGCAAAAGGTAATTTATACTTTCTATTTTTACTAATTGTATAGACCGACCAGTTAACTTATCACTCGTAGACCCAGTCGTATCTAAACATCGAGTTGTCAACTTTGCCACTAAAGGCTGGCACTCGCTACTTGTAACTGAAGACGGGCTCGTCATTTCATGGGGACAAAATGATTACGGTCAATGCGGAGTGGGACATACCACTAGCCCACTCGACAGCCCCACTATAATTCCCAACTTAAGCGGCATCAAACATGTCGCTACAGGAACATGTCATTCCATCGTAGCGAGTGACCGCATCATATACACTTTCGGCTCTAGCAAGTACGGAAGATTAGGTATTGGACCAGTAACGAACCAAGTAACCGTACCAACACCGGTTCGCTATTTTGATTCATTATTCGAAAGCAATCCTCATCTACGCGTAATGCAAGTCAGCGCAGCTTGCAATAACAGTTTGGTTTTGGACAATTCTGGTGCAGTTTACATTATGGGTAAATTCCAAAGTACAGATTGTCAAACACCTGTTAAAGTTGATTTCCCATTACGCGTTCGATTTGTATCTGGAGGTGACTTTTTCACTGCCATGATTACATGCACTGATGAGCTATACACTTTTGGTGATGATTCTTATGGCCAATTAGGTCTTGGAATGTTAAAATATGTTCGTGATCCAACACGAGTAGAAGGACTTGACGATGTAGACAAGGTTTGCACTGGTTCTAATCACATGGCTGTACTCCTCAAGAATGGAAAAGTTTACACTTGGGGTAAAGGTACGTCTAGCGGTGTGTGCTTTTTTTAAAATGAACTCTTTACTAATCATGTTTAGGTGAGCAAGGACGGCTAGGTCACAGAGATACAAACAATGCCAATCTATCAAGACCCAAAGAACTAACAAGGGTTCGTAACAAGAGAATTAAGCAATTAGACGCAACATCTGATTACATTATCATGTGTAACTCTGAGATTTGCGTAGACGATTTAGATTTTACAATTAGAATGTACCAACGAAGGAATTTGGAAAAGATTCTTCAAGAACAAAACTATTCCGATTGTGACTTTTTCACTTTCGAAGAATAACACTGTAACATATAAACATAACAATACATTTATAACTTGCATTGTAATTTGGGTTTTGGAAACGCAGACAGGTGTCAGTGATGAAGTTTGCACCTATGTGGATTGGAGCCTTCTGGCGGTATCCCAAACTTGTTCTCGCGTATATGACACTCGTAAACGTGATGTTATTCTTCGACAGAGGTGCAATTGCTGTACGTTTCGCTTACCGAGTTTAACCATAGTCTGTCCTACCATCCCTTCATAACGCATGGAATTTATCAAAAACAATGGAAGGTATTATTCAAAGTGCGTTCGTAATTGGATTTATGACTGCGTCTCCTGTATGGGCCAACTTTGCAAATAGAGTTAAAGTCAATGTAATATTTTATTTTTATTGACAAAATAGTACTTGATGGCGGTTGGATTATTCACATTTGCAATTTCATCAGCGTTACTAGGTACTATTGGTGCTATTTCACGTACCGAAGACCAAATTTGGGGTTACTACGTCTTCGTCATATTTCGAGTAATTCTCGGTATTGGAGAAGCATCGTTTGTACCGTTATCAGTGAGTATCATTGATGATATCTCACCTGCGTCATTGAAAAGTATCTACATGGCAATATTCATGGTCACGTGTCCTGTTGGCATCGCGTAAGTCTTGTTAAATTTTTCTAAAAAACGATAGCGCCGGGTACGGTGTTTCAGGCGTAGTGACCGCTTACATAGGCTATTGGCAACTTATTTTCTTCGTGCAAGCAATTATCGTTGCCGTGTTTGCCGTATTTATGGTGTTTGTACCACTACATGGTCATAGAGAACGAATGGCTGAAGTATCACAGATTCCAGGAACCTTTTCAGAGTTACAAGAAACGGATATTCCTGAAGATACAGAAGATATCACGTTGGAGACTGATCCAACGCCTTCAGAGGTTGTTACTGATGCGCCACCTGTTGAAGAAGAACTTGCACCACCCAAAAAGTACAATGTTTTCACGGTGCTTGTTCCACTTGCCAAGAACGTTATTTATGTTTCTATCGTAGCAACGTCAACGCAATACTTTGGTGTTCTTGGAGCTTTAGTGTTCTGGGCACCTACATACATTGAAGATAGACTCTTGTCCTATGATTTATCCAAGGAGACACGTATTACTCTATCAAACTTGGGATTCTCTGCTATTATTATTGTTTGTTCAATAATTGGAACTGCTATTGGTGGTATACTGCTCGACAAGACAGGTGGATCAACAGGTTACAAGGGTATCGCACGTGCTTTATTCTGGAGTCTTGGATACTTGGCGTTAGCGTTCCCAGTGGGTCTGCTTGTGTACTTGATCGACGCTCTACCTGTTTGGCTCATGTTCACGTTGCTAGGCATAGCTATCCTATTTTTAATGATGCTTACTTCTCCATTTCAATGTGCATTAGTTAGTGCACTGCCACAAGAATTACGGCATTTTGGAATGAGTTATCAGATCTTTTTCTTACACGCTTTAGGTGATTTCCCATCACCGTTTTTATTCGGCGTGATTGCTGATGCGTCAAGTATGAAGTGGGCTATGGTTTGGCTATGGTCATTACTAGGGTTAGCTATTATATTTATTCTACCAGGTGCTCTTTGGGCACTACGTAGACACAAACGTGGAGACATTATTATGTAAAACGATACTTAATTCAATTTGATATTTAATTTTACAAATTTCAAATACTCTGCATGCAGACTACATACGATGTACTTAATTGATCCTCTAACTTTATGATACGGTAGCTATTTGTAACAGTTGATCTGTTTGACAAGAATGACAGGCAACAAAGAACACATGCTAAAACTAAGCTCCAGGACTACAATTTCTTGTGCGATAGTATTGCTTCTGGTTCTGAGCATTCTAGGCTATCTTACAATAATTACGAGCAACAAATCGACAAAAGCATTCGTGCATCGACAACCCACAAACACAAAAGATTTAGATCGTATACTCACCAAAGGACTACCGTTACCAATTCTTGACGCATCAGATGAACTCGACAAATGGTGGCAACAATCAGGACCAGAAGAAATAACAATATTCTCTACTAGTTATCATATTAGCATGATTGCAGATATAAAAGATTTTTTGGGGAAGTACATCCAACCATACAATGTAAAAATCATAGATAAGAGTTTATCTGGACACTGCCACCTTATGGGAACGTGTGCAAAAGATTTACTCGTGTCACCACCGATAGAATCCAAGTGTCCGTTTCATGACGGTCGAAAACTATTCGAAGCATACAAAAACAAAAACGATGCAATGAAAGAAGTCGATATTATCGTCTCCGATAACCCATTTTCACAATTCGAATATTATATGGGACTAGGAAAAAGCTTTATCCTTTATGCAGGAACTCGTTTCGAACATGGAAGAGAGGCGCAGCATCAGTGGCGCGTACTAAACGAAAATATCAAAATTGTGGCCAAAGATCCACGACATGTGATCCTCGCGAACAGTCACTACGACGCGCACTACATTCACTACTTTACTGGTGTCAAACCAATCGTTTTACCAAACTATTGTGGATACACAAATGCTATGTACAATCCAACTCGGAAACAGATACTAGTTGGCCCAAGCAGGTTGTCTGTAGATAAAAAATTCTTTCAAGAATTGGGATCAGATTATGTTCCTATTCGAGAGTTGTATCCGTCATACACGTATCAAGATTTAGCTTCCCATCGAGCCATACTAATAATTCCGTATCAAGTATCAACGATGAGCTTTTTCGAGTATTATAGAATGAACATTCCTCTACTTGCGCCAAGTATTTCGTTACTTACAGAATGGCATATGAAATATAATATATTGAATGAGAGGACCTGGGTATCTGTTCGTGGTGGGCCAAGACAACACGTTAGTGTTGTTCCTGCGTTTAACGCAACGGCGTATCCGTATGATCCAAATGATGAAATCAATAGAGAAGCAGTTGCATATTGGTTACAATTTTCAGACTATTATACAATGCCTAACATTATCCTGTTTGATAGTTGGGAGGATTTAAAAGAAAAAGTGGCAACAATTGACTTTGAAAATGTTTCGATTCGAATGGCAAAGTATAATGAACAACTAAAACGGTACACAAGTGCGCAGTGGAAAAAGATTCTGCGGCAGATTATGTCACGAAGAACTAGGAATGCAGAATACCCTAAAGATTATGATGCAAGCATGAAAGAACAATTTGAAATTGACACAACAAATAATAAATGTTACTAGTACCTAGGTTATGGTGATTGTTTTAATCTAATCTTCTAGCAAGATTAGCAGGAGCTTGTTTTGTAACAACATATTTATCATGGCAACAGCTCAATCCTATGAAGACAAGTGGGTACAAGAGCCTCCCATGCTCTCAAATCCATTTACTAGCGATACCACACTCTTGGATATTTTAAAAACCAAACTATTAGATAAAGATTATGATCTAAACTACAAACTATTCGAGAAATTTGGACAACGCTGTATTACCGAAATCAAAGATTTGGGTGATCAATCAGAACTTCACCCACCAAAACTACATCAATTTGACGCGTGGCAACGAAGAATAGACGACATCGAAACATGTCCCGCTTGGAAACGGCTCACACAAATCGCGGCAGAAGAGGGGTTAATTGCTACTGGTTACCAACGCAAGAACAACCCGTCTTTAAACGCTAGACTACTTCAATTTGCAAAACTATATTTATTCGACAGTAACTCTGCCATTTATGACTGTCCACTCGCAATGACAGACGGTGCTGCACGTTTAATTGAAGCCACATTACACCACAACAAATCTCTACCAGAAAACGTCAGACAAGAACTAATCAATGCGTTCCAACATTTAACAAGCACCGATCCCGCACAGTTCTGGACATCTGGACAGTGGATGACCGAAAAAGCAGGTGGAAGTGATGTATCACGCGCCACCGCAACAATAGCATTACCACAATCTGAAACAGAGCACCATTTACGTGGTGTAAAATTCTTCACTTCTGCAACCGATTCCAATATGACATTCACACTCGCAAGAATCGTCAGACAAGATTCTGATCTCGAACACTTACACAAAATACCACTATCTTTATTTTTTGTTCGAATCAGAAACGATCGAGGATTATTAAATAACATAAAAGTGTTAAAACTCAAAAATAAATTGGGAACAAAAGCGGTACCTACTGCGGAACTAGAATTGAACAATACAAAAGCAACATTGGTTGGTACACCAGGAAGAGGAGTGCATGGAATAAGTTACATGTTAACAGTAACTCGTTCTTGGAATAGTATGAGCGCATGTAGTCGTATGAGACGAATTATGGCACTTGCTCAAGATTATGCAACCAAAAGAAGCGCATTTGGAAGAAAACTTGCTGATATCCCTCTACATTCGCGCATTTTAGCAAGATTGGAAGCAGAAACACGAGCATGTACACATTTCACTTTTGATATTGTGGAACGTATGGGAAAGTTTGAATGGAATGAAATGGAACAAAATAATCATTCCGAAGATGCCAATTCACTCTTGTTACGTTTAATGGTTCCCATTTTGAAAATGTACACTGCTAGACAAGGTATTTCTGTCGCTACAGAAGGAATTGAGTGTTTTGGAGGACAAGGTTACATTGAAGATACTGGTATTCCAGAGATTTTGAGAACGATGCATGTTTTACCCATTTGGGAAGGTACTACGAATGTATTATCGCATGATGTGTTGAGGGTGCTTGTCAAACATGGAAATGCGTTAGAAATGTTTAGTGCAGAGATTGCTAAGATATTGTCGAACAAGACAAGACGTGTAGAATCACTCTCTGAACAAGATGACAAGTATTTGAAGTTTTCTGTTTCTTCGATTGAATCAGCACAGAGGACACTAGAAGCACGTTTGAAAAAGCTGTTTTCAAAAGGTCAAAAACAAGCATTACAGATGCTAGAAGTTTCTGTTCGAGATTTATCGTTCTCATTGGCTCACATATATGTTGCTTCGTTGTTGTTGACACATGTAATGAACAATAGATCAGAAGCAACACCTGTTTCAGTTGATATTCAAACATTGTATCAGTATGTGATCACGCATGAACCATTGTGCCGATTCCACATGTACGAGGAAGGAAGTGCTTTTGAAGATATTGTCAAGTCAGAAAAACTGATTTCTGCAGATATTGGAAGCGGAAAGAAGGATCCTCAAGTTGTATTTACACCATTTGGCATCAAATCGAATTTATAAAGTGTTATCAGTCGACTTGTGGGACGAGTTGTTTGTAAACATTTTGTAAGTGTTCAAGAAGAGTAAAAATTTCGTAGTACCTTGCATATTGCGACCAAAAACAAATTTTCAATGAAGCATCGTACGAGAGCAACCCAATCGTGCAAACACGTTACTATCCACCTACGCAAATTTGCATTATTCAGACAAAGATGCTATCAGCACAAAAATTATCAGACATTTCTATCAACACAAAAGAATAATTTATTTCGATTTGGCCGGTAACGTATCATTAACTAGGAGTCAGTACTGTTTAACAAACTTACTTTGTAAAATCATGCATGCAATAGATGTAGCCGTTCTAAGCACCGACTGTTTTGTCAAGTACGAATCAAATACATTGACTTTGATCATATCAAAATCAATCTCTTCTGCGTTATCATTCGTATAGTGACAAGATGGGATTCCAAACTGTATCCCACCTTGTTTGTGTTTTTCTAACAACTCATCAATTGTTTTATCTACATTTAACGCTGCATTTTCGCATAACGTCTTTGGTATGATTTCAAACGCTTCTGCAAATGCTAGTACACCATGTTTCTCTTGATCTGTAACTTGTTTTACATACTGTTTCAGTGATACCATGGCTTGTAGCTCAAACGCGCCTCCACCAGGTATGAATTTATGGTTATTTCTTTTATCCATAGAGTTTACCGTTTGTAGAGCGTCTTGACAATGCCGTACATACTCTTCGCATTGTTCCATCGTGCTACCATGTAATGTTACTGTGCAACAATCATTCTTAGGTAAAGAAACAATTTTTGTGTACGATTGTTGCGCTAGTTGAACGATCTCGACTGATTGTACCATTCCTGCATGTTTTGATGTTAAGTCATCTAATTGGTGAACCATAGTACATCCACTCGCTTTACATAATATTTGTAACCTCTCCATGTTACTATAATTTGCTATACAAACAATCCCAAACTCTTGTAAGTAATGTAACACGATATCGTGAACTATTCCAGTAGCGATAACAATATTTGCACCAGTACGACGTATTCTATCTGCTTGCTCTTGAAATACTTTTTCTTCATCTATTTTCCATGTTCGTAATTGTTCTGTAGTTTGTAATAGTGCAGTATGTTTAGTACGAGCGCGTTGCCTCTGTATAGCGTCATTGATAATTACGATTTTGTATGTTACACCTTTGCTCGCTGTTAACTCTTTTACTGTTGATGACGTAGCACGTAAAAGCACTGTATCGAGTAACAATTCAGATTGTGAGAGTGATTTACCGGGAATGGGTAATAGTATGATATTTGCGAGTGGTATTTGTGAAATTGCGTTTGTCATTAACTTGGAAAGAAAATTAGAGTCCAAGTGTAGTGTAACTTTTGAGGATAGTGCGGATTTCACAGCAACATCGATCTATTTGTAAGTTGTAGTGAAAATGTACCTGTTTATCTTGAGGTTTTTCTACTAGCATGGTAGGTAGCACTTCGTTTACTAAATATCGAAGCGATCGTTGATAACCTTCCAAGATGTCGCCTACAAAAACACCATTTGATATCTTTTCGTATGCATTTTTGCTGTATTGTGAGTGTCGTGTACTGTTCTTACACTAGTGATGCTGCTAAAAGTGTTGCTGTAGTTGTGCCATCTCCCAAGTGTGAATCGAGTGTTAGAACAGAATCGACAAGTAAAATAGCTGCTGGTTGTTGTACACGTAATTGTCTAAGAATAAATGCACCGTCTTGACTGACTACTACGCTAGATATAAGACTACTTGTGCATTCTTACCCTCCCTTTGGGTTTACGATGAGTTTTGATTTTGCGTTCGGACCTAGCGATGTAGCAAGTATATCTGCAATCGCTCCTATGGCCAACACGTTCTCTTGCAGTGTTCTGTTCAGGTGCATTTGTTTCCAGTTGACAGGTTACAATGCGTGACTTGTTGACAAATGAAGGCAATCTTCAACACACGTTGCTACAAAGAAGGCGTATTAGAAATCGTTCTTTCATGCATCTTTTTAACACTAGATATTTGCGTGTTCGCTGCAGGACTATCCTACTACGTTGTGGGCATTGTCCTGTGGGAAAAACATCATATATGGTACCCACTGTGGATTTGGGTACTTTGTGCCCTTGCTATGCCACTGTTTCTCATTACACTATTTGATGGCTTCAAAAAATATAGGTTATCACGGTCTGCTGTAATGGTAGACGAAACATTTTCACAGTATGGAGATACAAACACAGAAGATGATCCACTGACCGAGGTGAGCTCCACATCGAGCATGTACGACAACAGAAACTACAGAACTGACCGAAAACCAAACTGATGAATTTCATTTTACACAATCGAAGTGGGAGAAGACTGCAGTGCGTCCTGCTCAGCACGTTCTTTGTCCTCTACTTCGTTCTTATACATTTCAGTGTAGTACAGCTCAGCAACTGCAGATTGTACGAATCCAAGAGCAAATGGACCAACAAACGGTACTGACATGATCATTGTTGCTGGTATAGAGAAACCAAGTAAAATTCGTTCATATTTTGACATGAATTCTTCTCTTTCCTCTTTTGTCATCTCTGTGATGATAATTGTGTATACATCCATGATCCTCCATGAAATTGATTTCGAAACGAGTAGCAGAGAAGCAATTGTTGCTATTGGAAATCCTATCAGCGGAATGAGCGATGTTATTACGATTATAACTGCGATTAGCGAGAATAATCCGCTTGTACTCATTATGGAGTTGAAAGCTTTTAGGGTTGTAGTTTGGTACTTCGCTGCATTCTGATCGATTAGTACCGCAAATTCTGCAGATAGGTCTTCGTCCAATTGTCTTGACTTTACCAAGAACATCTTTGCTAGTTCTACAGGAAACAAACGTAGCGTTAAGTTATACATCCATAGTGGTACTAGTAGTGCTAATAAGTAAACAGTTGCTGGCGCTATAGCGCTAAGTGAAGCCGAAAACGGTAGTGAAAGCATAATAGCAACGATAAGGCTCGAATAAAGTACTGACGCTATCCTCAGTTGTCCAGAGAGTAACGGTTTGCTTGCTGCTCGTACTCGCTTGTTGAAAAGTAATGTTCGACATATTCCAGCTAATCCCAATGCAAATCCTGTAAAGTACGATGTATTTGTTTCTCTAGAAAGATGAGAACGCTTTCCAAAAAGAGCTACTCCAGTCTCATTGTATGGCTGAAGCAGACCATGCTCTAGATAATACAACGCTGATCCTGGAGACGAAGCTCTCACTCGCACAGGAGAAATAGCTCTCGTCGAGGTAAAATCTTTGTCTAACAAGTTTATACGTGGTGATTCAATCCTAACGTCGCTCATAGTTATAAGTTGACTGGTATTGATTGTTTACCGCGTGTTGTAGTAATGTCTGATGATAACACGCTACGTGCAGTATCAAGGACAACAAATGCCAGTCCTGGAAACTTGAATAATATTGACTTGTCTACATCGGCATGGAATCTCTTGGAAGAAGAATTCCAAGAAGTAATTAATGAATTGGAAGAGCTACCACAATTAGAGAAATTCAAAATTGAATACGAGCGATTGCATAAGATATTACAATCTTCACATAAAAACGAAACTGACCTTCGGAAACGATGTGAAGAACTAAATCAAGATATCATTACGACAGCGTCGAAAGTACAACAATCTCTCAGTACCTTGAAAGAAGACCAACAATTGGTTGCACAATTGAAACGTGAAATCGAAAAAACATGGAAACTTGTAGACCAATCTCGCGATAAAGAACAAAAAGATACCGAACACCTAAATAAACTTGTAGCTAAAGAACGATTGTTGGCTCAAGAGATCAAGGATGGACTACCGACGCACAAAACTACAGCTATCGAAGAGTTAGAACAAGCGCGTGAAAAACTATCGAAAGATCGAGATACTAGCAATTCAGAGCTCATAGTGCTCATTAATGAAGTAACCGCACTCGAAAACAAAATCAAAAAGTTCAATAACGAGAAAAGAAGCTATATGACTCACATTCAAAACATGACAGATGAATTGACAGCGTTACGTTCAGAGTATAGTGAGCAAGTTAATAACATTGAACTAGCTGAGCAGGGATTGAAACGCATTAAAGTTAAATTAGAAAATAAGAATAGTGAGATTTTAGCGAAAGAGAGCTTGATAGAGAAGGGTAACGCAAAGATAGGTGACTTGGAACAAGAGCTAAAAGAGCAAAGTTTGATAACTCAGAAAGCAGAGAAAGAGTGCGAAAGTGCCGAGCATAAAAGAGAAAAGCTTGATAGAGATTTGAAAGATCAAATCAAACAAAACTCAAAATTGTACGCGGAAAATGAAGAGCTGAAAGAAAGCTTGCGAGGGAAGGAAGTACAAATCAAATCCCTCAAGGACCAACAAGCAATCACTCAAAAGACAATAGCTGCAGTAAGTAACACCAACACATCTGACAATATAGTTTATTAAAAAGCGGAAAGAGCTTGAAGATACACGCGACAGATTGGAGAAAGACAAACAAGATATTGTTGAAGAATTCAAGAAAGTGACCCTAGATGTGAATTCAATGAAACGTCTACTCGAGATGGACAAGGCAAAGATCGAAGATTTAACTCATCAAAGAAACATTCTAACGAAGAATATCAACAAGGCAGAAACAGATATCGAAACACAGAAATCACAACGAAAGATTGCAGAAGGTAATAGACGAAACGTTCTCACAAAACAACGCGGATATGCAGCTGCATTAGAAGATTTACGGCAAGATGAACGCAGGCTAAAGAAAGAAACAGATAAATACGTCGACGAGCTCAACCAGGCAAAACAACGTTATGAGCAAGCGATAGAAGAAGGTAAAATCAAACGATTAGAAACAGAAGAACTACAACAACGAATTCGTGACGGCCAAGAGAAATGGAAACAACAACAAGCACTGTACGAAGCAGTTCGTAGTGAAAGAAACAGTTACAGTAAATTATTAATCGACGCAACAGAAGAAATCGAAGCGATGAATAGGAGTAAAAAGATTATGGATACACAAATCAAAAAACTACGTGCGGAAATTGAAAAACGACAAGATGAGCTTCTTGATCAAAGCGCAAAACAAGAAAAAGTTAAAAATACGATAGAAAA
>JAESGV010000910.1_pt1 | contig 12781 bp, 13 predicted proteins | sample 9269781 | NCBI WGS metagenome assembly JAESGV01 (sample SAMN15741586, study PRJNA653496) | algae metagenome | isolation source: Tildeniella torsiva UHER 1998/13D and co-occurring heterotrophs from... | place: Slovakia: Slovak Paradise National Park, Hrabusice, Kosice Region | collected 2000-01-01 | reverse complement strand
ATATTGTCCCTACACATTAGACGAATATTTCGAAAAGAAGGTCTCCATACCAGGTTTAACCAAGACAAAACTATTGCATCAACTCACATTGGCCATTGAGCATATTCACGCTCTGGGAATCGTACATCGTGATTTGAAACCAGGAAATGTACTCATAAGTACTGATGGAAAAGTTAAATTAAGTGATATGGGTTTAGGCAAACGATTAGAGCAAAATAAGAGTTCTTTTCACACGGCACATAGTGCAGGAACACTTGGTTGGCAGGCACCAGAATCTCTTATCCTTCAACAAGAAGCAGATGAAAGTGGAGAAAAAAGCACATCAAATAGTGGAAATAGTACAGGTCCTATGCAGCGATTAACGCGATCCGTTGATATATTCTCGTTGGGATGTATCATGTATTATATTTTAACAGATGGAGAACATCCATTTGGAGATCGTTACCAAAGAGAAGCAAATATTATCAAGGGAAAATTCAAATTAGATAACTCGGCGATAAGATTAGAGACAAGAAAACTATTTGAAACAATGCTCGATAGTAAGCCCGAAAAACGTATTTCGGCACAAGAAGTGTTGAAACATCCTATCTTTTGGTCAAACGACAAGAAATTGAGTTTCTTGGGAGATGTCAGTGATCAATTGGGAAAAGAAAAGAACAATTCGGCAGTCTATCATCAACTACAAGCAAGAAGACGATACTTGTTCTCCAAAAAGATGGGTGGCTCAATTGCCTCCGTTGTAAGAGATGAACTTGTCAGATGGGACGCCAATTTGGATAAGATCGTATTGGATAACTGTTTGCAGTTTAGAAAATATGATCACTCGCATATTTGGGACTTGCTCCGTTGTATAAGAAACATTAGAAGTCACTACAGAGAGTACGATCCAAAAGTTCACGCTTTGATGAAACCAGTGCCCACTGGAATCTATACCTACTTTGATAAACTGTTCCCAAATCTATTTAATGAAGTGTACGACACTGTATGCAAGAATTGGATGGATAGACCAATATTTGCGACCTATTTCGAGAAAACAGAAAAGATTGACTGAATAAGTTTGTAATTTCACGTTCGGAAAATTGCTAGTAAACTGATCATGAACACAGGACCAAGAACTTTTAACGCTAACGGCCGAACGAACAAAACATTTCTATGTAGAACCTGATTTGTCAGAACTGGAAAAAACTGAATCAAGATGACTATTGCCGTTGTGAATCCAGAAAAAAAACACCGATGGCGACACTACAAGAGTTCTTAAAAGATAAATACACTATAATCAATTTTCAGTTTCAAATAGTTGACAAAAACACATATGCAAAATATTGTTTTGAAGATTGGATCAACAATCGTTCTCAAGTTTGGATCCAACTTGAACTTGCGTGACGATGATAAAAGTCCTGATTCATTGCTTTATCATGTTAGCAGGATTTGTCTCATGTGGATTGTAGTAGATGGCTAAATCCAAGTGCTAATAGAGGATAGTATTTTTGAAACCTTTACAGGTTCGAAATTGTACGTTGAAACAAAAGAAATTTTAGTACAAAGTATCAGAAGAAGAGCTTCATTAAATAATTGAAACAATTATTGCAAATACTGCGCAAAATCATGTTGAATAGGCTCTGCCAATTGTTGTTGCATGTTCCTAAACATTTGCGATAAATGTTCTACGTGCTTCTTGGTCGCAGCAGTTCCGAATGTACGATACATGTGCAATCCCTTTTCCAAAACAACCAATTGTTGCGCCAACGCTCTTTGTAGTCTTTGCAATGCACCAACACTCTTTGGATTTGCCAATACAAATTCTTTGTTGAAGAATGCAGACAAATATTTGCCAACGCCACCCATTACAGCTGCATCGATTGTTCCGTTCAATTGCATAGAAAGCTAAAATAGTTAATTCAAAAAGAAAAATTAAACATACTTTTCCAGTATCTGGTTTGGCGTCCAATCTATGGGAAATAACCAATTCCATGATTTCAGTATTCTTATCTTCAATATTCTTAACAGCATTCTCAATTGGTGATAAAATAACCTCTACTGTATCGATAACACGTTTTCTTCTTACAATAGTTGGGAATGAATTTGTCGCCAAAAAGTCATCTGTATCAATATCAGTGTTCTCCTTGCCAATGATCAAGAATGTGATATTCGTGTATAAGTCACTAATTTCGTTCATCTCCTTATCTTTTGGATGCATACGATACGTTCTAAAGTAGTTGAATACTTTGACCTTATTGGCTTGGGAATATCCCGCAATGTTCATTGAAATATTTTCATTTCTATCCTTGGGAGAACACTTGGTCTTGATATCACCAAACTCTACTGGATAAACAGTCATGAGTTGAATATATTGTCCATCGCCATTTAACACTTCATCAGTGACTGGTGCCATAGGTTTTAACATTTCAGCATTGGGGAACCGTTTCATAATTCTTTCAACAAAATCCATTAAACGTTCTGCTTCATTTCCACGATAAATATATTGATTATTTCTCAATCCCCAATCATCGAATCCTTTTCCATAATATGCAACGTAAAAGTAACTAGCAAAGAATCTCTTTGAATCGTTAATCTTTTCAAAGAATTCTCCCATTTGTCTCAAAACGGCTGCTAATTTCTTGTACTCTCCAGTTTCATGTTCATAAATTGGTGATAGTTCACGAATTAAACCAATGGCACGTTCCCAATCTTTTCCCTTGTCGAAATAGACAATGGCTTTGTTGTACAATTTTTCTTTTCTTGCGCGTTCACTTTCTTCTGGGAATTCAGTACTGAGTGCAGGTAAAATTTTATCATTTGACCATGTGAGTTTGTTGGCATGAAGTAACAATGTTAATCCTGCTTCGATGTAATTTGCATTCACAGCGTGTACATCGGCCAATTTGAGTAAATATTTCAAAAAGATTTGTTGTTGATCGGCAGCAAAGACGTATTGCATGACACGCATCAATGCACTAGTTTTTTGATCTTCTTGGGTATCATTGAAACGTTTCACCGATTGGATCAATTCAATCAACGTTTTGGTTTCAGTCAAAAACTTGGTACCTTCTGTGATCATTTCAGAATTTTGTTGGAAACGTGATGACAAGACATCAACCAAGTAATCTTTGAATTTGTCGTCGATAACATCGGTGGCGATGTATTCATCCAAAATGACTGCAGTTAAACCTTGACATTGTTTGAGTGATTTTGTTGCTTTGAATTCACGTTCGACGAGTGAACAATATACGTTCAACATGTTGACATAAATTTCCTAAGTACGTGTTAGAATAGTTTTTAAAAAATGTACCTTTTGTGGAATCAATGCAGCGATACGAAGAATGGGGTTGACCAAATCGGGTACGAATGAATATTGTTGATCTGGAGATAACGAGTCCCATGCTGTTCTCAACAATCCAGTCATCAACACACGCAAATCTCCATGAACAGTAACTTTGGCTTGTTTGCTCATCGAGAACTTTTCAATTTGTAAACGACTACACTTGGTGAATCGAATACAAACATCAAAGAATCGATTCCAAATCTCCTTGCTAAAGTTTTTACCCATGTACGTCTCTGACATGAATTTGGAAACAAATTCGACGGTATTGTAAATGACCTTGTAACTGAATACGTTGTATTGAATCCAGTACTCTGGGATGGGATTCTCTTCGATCATCAACTTGAGAATATCCAATATGGAGACAATGGATTGACTTGTTGCAAATTGTTTGAGTTGGCCGTATGTCATTTGTGAGAACAAAACCAATAGCGATGAGAATAGTTCCGAAGAAGTATCTGATACACGTTTGATTTCTTCATTCAATGCAAAGATTTCAATATTATCTTGTTTACCACCTTCTGAGCTCTAATTATGTTAGTAAATTGTAAATCCAAACTTACCATTGATCTTTCAATCTTGACACGAATTTCATTTCTTTCAGTGAGTAACTCATCAAAGGCTTGATTCAAGTTTGGTAACAATTGAATCATTTGATCATAATCTTTGGTCATATCTTTCAACTCTTCCTTCTTGTCGATAATTTGACGTTGTAAAGTACCCATAATTGAAGCAATAACTTTGACACATGCTTTGCGTTCGCTACTGCTGACATGAATGTGAGTCTTGACTTGTTCGACTAAAACTGGGATAATGGCTGCTCTACGTACTGGTGATTCAAGTAGAGAACCATGTGCTACTGCATTCAAAATGGCCAATTTTCCATCGATGGTGTTCTTACGACCAGTGTTGGGAATGGCACGAATGAACTTGGTTGTGATTTCTCCCAAGATACTATCGTTTCCACTTGGGAAAATATCAGCAATACTTTCGAACAAATGAGGAATAAATTTCAATGCCAAATCTTGAGCAGCTACCAAAGTAGTAGAATCAATGGCAATAACCTTGTTCAATTTCTCAAATACAGTAACACATTGTTGAACAAAATTCTCAGTAGTAATCACTTGTTGTCCCGCATTAACGCAATACAATCTACTCATCACGATGAATCTGAACATGTAATGGAAAGCTTTCAGTGATTGTGAAACTTCCTTTCCAGTTTTTGCCTCATTATCCAAATTGGTTGACAAACAATCCAATAAGAATCTATGAATTTGTTCTTCACTAAACTTGAAATAGTGATCGATATAATCGTCAATGACGCTTCTATACACCAAGAATTGCTTCTTTGATAGCAAATCGACAATGTGTAAGAATGTACCATATGTCAAAGGTTCTTGCTTCTTGGCAATGATTTCAAACAATGCGTTGAAAACGGGTTTGGAATGTTGAGCAATCTTTGGCATGAGTACAAATGTAAATTCATAAAGAATGGTAGATAGTGGCATCTTGGCAGTTTCCCACTTGAGTAAATTGTTCAAATGAGCTTCTTGAGTAGCTTGTGTGGAAACTAGTTTGAGACCAAGTGTGAACGTATCTTTGACTGGTTGAAGTTTTGTGATGGTTCCAACTGCATAGTTATCGTATGACTTTTCCATATCTTTGACGTACTTGAACAAATCGATCGTGTATTTGGGTTCTCCCTTGATAACACCAGTTGCTTCATCTTGTAATTGGAAGAAACCAACTGCAAACTTTTCCAATTTCTTTTTCTTGTTTTCACTACTGAATGTAAAGACGATTGTAGATTCTTCCAATTGTTGAGCAGGTAGTTTGATACAGAATGTTTCATCCCAAACGGGAGTACTTGTGTTGTAATAAATACTTGAGTGGTAGTACATGTCTGGTTCACGGAACAAGCATGTTGATCTGTTAATACATTTCAATGCAGCAGCTCCAGTATCCTTGGAAATGACACGAGCAGTAACTTTAACATTCTTGAATTCGGATCCAAATACACCACTATCGACAGTAATGTACAAATCGGAACGTTGTTCTCCTGGTGATATAATTTCTGGGAATTCGAGTAGATTGGTCAAACATACAGTCTTTGTGAGATCTAGAGTTTCTTTCTCATCTTCCAAAACTTGTTCAATTGGTTTTTGGAACAATGTAATTCCTACAGCAATACCAATAGCTCTTGTAGTTGGTAACCGTTCAAAATTACCAGTGCCAGCAATAATCATTTCATGAAGGTTGGGGAAATTCGATTCATCACGAGAGTAGAATACACTCAAATTACCAGGAGTGTATTCTTTTCCATCCATTAATCGTTCACTAATAACTTGTGGTGTTAATGGTAACACTGCACAACCGAATGGTCTTCTGTAATAGTTTTCTTCTTCAATATCAGTAGCGACTCCTCCACCACCAGTGCTCATTTGTTGTTGTCTTACTTCTGACATGGAAATAGCTGCATCCATGTTTCCTAACAACATTTTACCCTTTCTGTAGATACGTGCGACCATGTATAAATCGGCAAGGTAACTCTTTTCGGGAATATTTGCGAATAAAGTTTTGATGTTTTGGATCAAACGTGGATCGTTTGGCATACCCAATGCAGTGATTTCAACTGCGAATTCTTCAGTAATAGTTGACTTGGTCGATTTGTTGTATAATGAAAAGAAGATTTCAACAGACTCTCCGACCTATAAGGTTAGTAAAATGCAAATGGTAACATACTGTGAATAAACAAGCCTTGACATCAAGTAAAAAGTGGATATAACCATCGGGTAAATCGTACAACTCTCTGACTTGTTGCAATTTGTTTTGTGGATCGTAACCTTTGATCATACGACTTAACAATTCAGTTCTCTTGGATTCGATTTCTTCTTCGCTCAATTTAGAGTCGCTCAAGGCTTTCAAATCTTCCTTGATCTTTCTCTTACGACGTACACCTTCTTCGGATTGTTGTACTGATTGATATTGTCTGAACAAATCGATAATTCCAGTGTTGTTTTCGTTCGCGCGTTGACCCTTCTCGACACCCTTTGATACACGAACAATTAAATCCAAGTTCAATTGACGAGAACCCTCTTCAATAACTTTGATGACTCTTTCTGCGACTTCATCTTTTTGTTTTTTCTATTTGGTAAGTTGAGTGGTTGTAAAAGCTTACATCTGCAGTATCTCTCCATCTTTGATCGGTGACTGTCTTTCTTAGACCAATAAGGGTTGCCATTTGCTTCTTGACTTCCATATAATCACGTTTTCTCTTTTCGCTGCGGAGTTTGATGACTTCAGAACCCCATTCGTGTAGTACTTGGATGATTTCTCTTGCTAATAGATCATCCGCGTTCGTTCTAACTTCTGATGGAGTGGCTATCTTTCTGACTTTTTCGTATTTTTCTCTGTCTTGCTTTTCGAATTTCATTTCTTCGCCATCGACAGCGATGTAGTTTGATGGAAAGATACCACGTTGTTCTTTAGTTCCGCGAGAGAAGTTTTCTTTTTCAAGATAATGAACCTTGCACCATCCCACACATTCAGCTTTGATACGAACACGATCACCCTTGTTTAGTGCAATCTCGTATGGACCCTCAGAGGGACGAGAGAATATGACTACACCAGTCTTGTTTACATCTCTCCACGCGTGTTGTGACATGATGGTTTGGCAGAATAGATATGTGACAGGTGAAAGATAAAAACGCCTGGTCAACCAAAAGCTTCAACAAAAACGATGTACCAACACAAAACATGAAAAGAAGTCATGACGAATTCCAAGAGATAACGTTCTACCCTCAAGATTTTGTAGACCTAGAGCCGAACAGAGACGACGACGACGAACCACGATCAAAGCGAAAAAGAAGAGGCAAAAAAAATAACAACCACACGAATGATAACAATGGGCGGAAGAAGTCGGTACTACAGATTCGCGACGAAAGCAAGGTCTCGCAAATAGGATGTTTGCCTGTGGATGTTGACGAAGAAGGCAATCCTACACCATTCGTAGAACCAGAACTTTGGAAATCAAACCCTCCAACAACACCGCAAGAATATCTGCTTCGTGTGAGGTATGAAGCACAAAATATGTGCCAACAAACAGTAGTCGCAGAAAACATCGACCCTAGAGCATATGACGAACGCGTCACTAAGCGTATTCCGGAAGTATTCCACCAATTTGAGGAGTTCACCCAAGTCCAAGATGAAACAGAGAACATTGTGGACGTTCACGCACCAACAGAGTGGGTAACCCAGTGCATCCGCACATTTACGCACATGCGAAACAAAGTATTGCGCGATAGAGGCTATATGGACGAAGATGGAATGGATGAAGCAACAAAAATAGTGTTTGATCAAATACCACACAACACAGATTGGTCAGAATGGAAATTGTATTGTTTTGGAGGCAAAAGGCGAACAAAGAAACCTGAACAAGAGAATCCTCCTGCTCCACAACAACAAATTGAAGAGATCACAGTCACACAAACTAGTAACGAAATGGCTGACGCCACCACTGATGATGCAAAAGATGCAGAGGCAATAGTTTTCGAGAAAGAAGAATCTGACGCTATGGAGGAAACCGAGACAATAAAAGAAGATACAGTAACAGAAATAGAGGTGCCTCAAGAAGCAAAGGAGACGACAGAGATCGAATTAACAGAAGAAAAAACGGAATCAACAGAGGTAACAATAGTGGAGAGTCATGAACCAACAGAAAGAGTACTTTATTGCCTAGACTACGTCACCACTGTTGGACTACTACATAGATTGGTTCAATGGACTACAGACGAGAACGTATTATCACGTATTCGATTTCTGTGGATCTATTCCATTTTGCTAGTATTGGACAACCCAGCACCTCCAAACTCTGCGGCAAACCTTACTGCACTTTTACGTTGGTTACTAGAGCAAAGATCCAAGATTGCAAAAGGAGCGAATCGAGACAATCTTCCTCACTTAAATACTTTGATAACAGTAATTGTCATGTTCTTCCAACAAGGAGAAAAAGCAGTAGTTTAATAAACCAAATTACAAAGAAGACATACGAATGCAACCGTCAATTCTAATGCACTCTCCGTTGACCATGCTGTTCTTGAACATAAATGCAACTAAATCGGCATATTCTTCTGGCTTTCCGAGGCGATTTGGAAATGGCACTTGTTTTGAAAGTGATTGTAGTGCTTTCTCTGGTAACTTCTCAAACATTGGAGTCCAGAAAAGACCGGGAGCGATTGTGTTTACACGAATTCCAGTTTTTGCAAATTCACGAGCAATTGGTAGTGCCATGCTTACCACAGCACCTTTACTGGCAGAATATGCAGATTGTCCAATCTACTTTGTTAGAATATTTGATGATACTTACTTGTCCCTCAAATGCGGCCACTGAGGCCGTGTTGATAATTAATCCACGTTCTCCATCTTGGTTTCCATCAACTGGGTCTTGCTTTTGCATTTGAACGGCAGCAAGTCTCAAAACGTTGAAAGATCCTACTACGTTGATGTCCATAACACGCCTACGCTGTCAATTGTATTCTGGTTAACCTACTTAAAGTCCTTCAATGGGAATGCGCCCTTGGCACCGACAACTTTGCAAGCGGTACCAACACCGGCACAGTTAACAACTCCATGTATTCCACCAAATTTATCTACTGCGATCTTGATTGCGTTCTCGACATCGGCTTCTTCTACAACGTTACATTTGACGAACACAGCATTTGTTTTGAGTTCTTCTTCTAATGCCTTTCCACGCTTTTCGTCAAAGTCGATAATGACTACGTTCGAACCTTCTTGGTGGAGGCGACGCACTGTTGCTTCACCGAGACCACTGGCACCACCGGTAACCAATACTGTCTTGTTCTTGAGTTGCATTGTTTTGCTGCGATATTTGTAAGCAAGCCAACTTTGTTTTCCCAACAACAATTTAGAAGACTATGACCACATCTACTACTCATGTAGCTCATGAAACACAAATGTACTCTCTACTTTGGTACACTGTTGTTGCGCAAGTAGAACGTGATTATTGAGGCCTTTTTTAGTAAGCTCGCGTTTGTAGTTGGCCACTGTGCCACAAATAGGTTCGAAAATGAGTGCAGAGCAAGCCACTGTCGATCTTGTGCATCGAGTAAGCCAAGCACGAATTCTTTTAATTCAGCAGGATGACAAAATGATGCTCGAGGAAAGCAAGAAGGTGATCGTAGATCTCATGACAGAGAATTCAATACTCAAGGTAACGATATGGAGTCTGTCATGGAGTTTAATATAAAAGTTAAAAGCAGAAAAAGACAAACTCGAACATTTAAAAGTTGGGAAACAGGATACTACAGACTCATCAAAAGAATTCGAACTCATCTCTTCGATTTTACAGAAGAATGAACTGGAAAACAAGAAGATTCAACAACACGTAAGGAATAGTTTAATATTGACTGGTAGTTTGAGGAGAGGCTAAAGGAGGTCTGTGAAGAACGTGATCAATTGATGAAAGAATGCATGGAGAGTAGATTCAGAGGAGATTCACAACGTGAAGTTATTGATAAGTTGCGAGAGAAAATCGTTGCATTAGAACTGATCGAAGAAGAGAGTAAGAAGGAACACGCGTCAAACCAAGCAACCTTCGAGAAGTACGACCAATCATTTCGCGAATTCCAGCGTCAATATCAACACCTTGATTCGGAGGTGACCAAAACCAAAGAGCTTATACGAGAGTATGAACGAAACTGTAAGAATCAACAGTCGTCTAACTAAGGTTTAGATATTGTAGTCCAAACTTTGATTAACAACTGTGAGTCTGTAATAGACAAGTATCAAGGTATTTGTATTTGCAAAAGGTTCTTACCGTTACAGAAAGAGAAAAACGCAATACTGATGAGAGCATCAAACTAATCGAAGAGCGTGGAGAGATTTTGAAACAGAATCTGGAAATCAAAAACCAACTAGCAACTGCAGAGCTAAAGATTGCCCAGAAGGAAGATACTATTGCGCAGCAAGAAAAGAAGATCATAGAGAAAGACGACCTCATCGAAACGATAACAAAGCAAAAAGCAGACTCAAATGCCTTGAACGAAAACACCAAACAAATACTCCACGATTCGCTTCAAAGCGTATCTACCAGAGACGCAGAGATCATACGATTAAAAAAGGTCATCGTTAGCATGGAAGAGAAAGAAGCTCAGAGTTTGGTCCTTCTAACACAAGAGCACCTAAAAGAAGAGTTGGAAGACGATAAGAAGAACACAGAGGCTGAGGAGTTGAGAATTCAGAACGATACCCTACGAGAAAAACTCAAGTATGATAAACAACTGTTCCTAACAATTCAGACAGCAAGCGGAGAGATTCAAGACCGTCTTAGGACAGTACCAAAAGGCTGCCGATCAACAAGAGGTTCAGATTCGAGAACATGAAGACAGTCTTAAGAGGAGTCAACAAGAGATAGACTACCTGCAGAACCAGCTGGATCAACAAACCAAGAACGCTTTTAATACAGAACTTGAAGATGCTCAGGCTCAGATTGCAGAACTAGAAAAGAAGTTGGAATTTCAAAGCAAAGAGATCAACTCGTTGAGAACTCAAAACAGACAGCAAAACCAACCAGTTAAGAATGTTACACCTATCAAGAGAGAACCTGAGCGTTCACCAGTACGATTGCCACCTGTTACAAGAACAAAGCCTTTAGAGGTCAAGGGAGAAACGTGCCCATTGTGTTCAGTGTCAGCCTACGGATTAATGGTAACTTGCTGCAAGTGCAAAGTCAAGGTACATGCAACTTGTGCATCTTCGTCAGAAACCCGACAATACATTTGCCCATCTTGTCAAACGTCAAAGAAGAGACCAGGAGAATTTAATCACGATACTACACCCAAAAAGAAACTCAAGCTACCACTGAAGAAAGTACCTTTATCAGATACTTGGTAATTTACCACAAGGTTCAGTCATCTATAAATTGTACAGTTTGAAACGATTGAACAATGAACAACCCTAGCGTAGCTGATTCAAAATGAACTGCGTCCAAATATCAACATTACTTGCAGTAAAGTCTCACAACTGTACAAAACTGTGTTGCAACAAAGAATAGCGATAAAATTGATTGGTTTCTTTTTTTGCAACATGAACGACGCGGTTTCACCGACAACTCCCACAACTGATGACAGACGGCAACAAATAGTTAAAATACTACTGATTTATGTATGAATAACGTCAGAAAACTTACGCTACAGACTGGTGGTACAATCGGTATGAAAAATAGTCCAAAAGGTTATGTACCTGTTCAAAATTTTCTCGGTACTCAGTTATCTAAACTATCGCAATTTCATGATAAACGAGTTGCTCAAAAACACTATGATGCGAAAAATATAAATATTAACAGTGAACAAGTTCCTACCACGATAACCAAAGATTCTACGAAAGTCACACCCGTTTTTACTTGCATAGATGATACTCCAACGAGTCCAACCGAAGCGAAATCAGGCACTGTATTACAATTCTCTAAAAAGATGCCAAAAAAGCAAGCCAATTCGAATCCAGAGTGGTTCTTTACTCCAAAATCAAAGCAAGGAGTGCAAGCAAAATACAAGATCTTGGAATACAATCCACTAATGTAAGATTTGTTGCACTACTCACAATAGGGACTCGTCAAATATGAGTTACAAGGATTGGGTCAAAATCGCAGCAGATATTCATACTAATTATCACTTTTATGATGCTTTTATCGTTTTACATGGCACTGACACTATGGCGTACACTACTAGTGCACTCAGTTTCATGTTGGAAAATTTGAGAAAAACTGTAATTGTTACCGGTAGTCAAATACCAATCTCACAGACCAGAAACGATGGGTTTGATAACTTGTTAGGGTCTTTAACTATTGCTATGGTATGCTCTTTGAAAATACCAACTTACGTTACCAGCACTATGACATTCCTGAAGTCTGTTTGTTCTTTAACAACCAACTATTCAGAGGAAATCGCTCCATCAAGAATAGTTGCAGTGACCTCAACGCGTTCCAATCGTTCAATTTTCCACCACTTGTTCAAATGGGAATCAATGTCGAAGTAAATTGGCATTTAATCCGACCAAGACCTACGAAAAGAGATGATTTAATAGTTAGTGCAATCACAAATCCAAACGTTGGTTGTTTGAGAATTTTCCCTGGTATCACAGAAGAAGTTATGGCCAATTTCTTTAGACCACCTATGCGTGGTGTTGTACTATTAACTTATGGTGCTGGAAACGCACCAGATATTCGTCCTGACTTTTTACGTGTTTTAAAAGAAGCCAATGATAACGGTGTGATTATCGTCAACGTGACACAATGTGCAAAAGGTATGGTTTCTGTAGACTACGCTGGTGGTACTGCGTTAAAAGAAGCTGGTGTCATCGCTGGTGCTGATATGACCTGTGAAGCAGCGATCACCAAATTGATGTACTTGTTGAGTAAGAACTTGGCTACAAATGAGATCAAACGAC
>JAESGV010000909.1_pt1 | contig 12794 bp, 10 predicted proteins | sample 9269781 | NCBI WGS metagenome assembly JAESGV01 (sample SAMN15741586, study PRJNA653496) | algae metagenome | isolation source: Tildeniella torsiva UHER 1998/13D and co-occurring heterotrophs from... | place: Slovakia: Slovak Paradise National Park, Hrabusice, Kosice Region | collected 2000-01-01 | reverse complement strand
ACACTGCAAATTGTGGAGACGCGCGTGTTGTCATCAATAACGGTGGAAAAGCAGAAAGACTAACATTTGACCACAAAGCGTCTGATCAAAGCGAAGTCAAACGTATTACTGACAAGGGAGGATTTGTCTCTTATAACCGTGTGAATGGTATCTTGTCTGTAACGCGCGCGTTTGGAGATCATGCCATGAAAGAGTGGGTGGTATGCACACCATTCCAAACTGAAACAACTTTGACAAAAGACTATACACATTTGATTTTGGCTTGTGATGGTGTATGGGATGTTTTGAGTGACCAAGAAGCAGTTGATTTGATCAAGGACGACCAAACATCAGCTCAAGAAATGGCAGAGAAACTATTGAAAACTTCACTACAAAAAGGCAGTACAGATAATATTAGCGTCATGGTCGTTCTTTTGCCTCAATAGTTTATTTAGAAAGTAAAATAGTGTTTTCTTTCAAACCCTAATTCTTCCTTGAGAATCTTGGTCATACCATTTGTCATTGGGAGTGGACCGCACATCAAGACTTGCATATTTTCTCCTGGAGCAGGTAAATGCTCTTGAATCATTTGTTTTGTGATAAAACCAACACCTTGAGTCCAACCAGTTGGAGGTTCATTCAATACGTAATAAACCTTGAAGCGTGGATTTTTCTCAACGAGTTCGTCAATCATTTGTTTCAAAATAATATCCAACTCGGTAATATTTCCAAACAATAGAGTGACTTGAGTGGTATCGTCCTCATATTTTAGAATTTCTTTTATGACTTGTAACATGGGAGTGATACCAGTACCACCGGCAATCATTCCAATTCTAGCGTACTTGTTCTTTTCGTACAAGAAGCGTCCCTTTGGTCCACTAACATTGATGGTGTCGCCAATCTTTAGGTTGTCCAAGTGAACAGACATTTTGCCTTTGGGGTAGATTTTCACTACCAAGTCAAAGTATCCCAAATCATCATTTGTTGTAGTGGGTGTGTAACTACGTTTGACTTCTTCTCCATCGACGTCTGCTGTTAACCAAATATGTTGACCAATTGGAAGTCCCAAACTTTGGTTTTTCTCTAGTTCGAATCTAAACAATTTGACTGGTAATGCTCCTTGTGTGAGAGTTTCCTTGTGAATTAATTTTGGTTTAATGGAACGCTCTTGTTTGTCTTGGAATACTGCGTTTACAGTAACAGACTCTGACTTTTTATCACTACCACTCTTGGTTGCGTAAAAGTATACTGAAGCTGCGGCAACAGCAATTGCAGCTCCTGCTACGGCAAGGTTGTTTGCTACAAACTCCATGAGAGACGTTACTGTTTTAACGTTCAAAAATGAAACAAGCGGAAGCTTACAATTTATTCACACAACTATGTCAGTAGAAGACAATTTGAAAGACATTTTGAACTTTATCAATACGAGTACACCTAATTTAAAACCTAGAATTATACCACGTGGTTATAATGACAAAGATTTACTTGGATTTTGTACGAGCGACTCTGACAAAAAATGTTTACAGGAACACACTAAACAGCACATGCCAAATGCGTGTTCGATTGTAGGCTGTGGCAAGAAAACGAAAGAATTACTTCTTACTACAAATTGGGATTTGAATATGAACAAAAAAACGTACACGCTGACTGGTGCCAATTTTTTATGTCATGATTGTCATACATGTACCTCTGTAGAAGACGTATTGTCACAATTAACGATGCCATCGAAACAAAGTGAAAAACTAGTTGAACATTTCTTAACAGTGAACAATGTCCCAAACACGAAAGCATACGTTGCTCAACAAGTATACAATAACGCATATGCAGTTCAAATTTTGTCATCCAATGTACCTCAATACACACTTGGCGTTAAAAATGGAAAAAAAGTAGAGCCCATCATCGACCAATCACATACAATCAAAGACTTACTTGACATCCTATTTTCCAAGAAAAAGAAAGAAGAATCAGATTCTGATGACGAATAAATTAATCTTTTTCTATTTCTAACATAAAATCTGGATCTTCATCTTGAGCTGCAATAAAATTGGCATAGATTCTCGTGTTTGGTAATAATTGTCGACTAATGAGTTTAGATACGTTGTTTCTATGTTGTCTAGCCAACTGTCTCGGTAATACTTGCTTTCTTGGTGATACTACTTCAGGGAAACAAATACTCGAGTGTAGTTCAGTACTAAATATGATTCTCTTACACTTGGTACACTCTTTCATTAATTCATCAGATACAGGTTCTATTTCAACTAGATTCAATCTTCTTCTCGTTGAAGTACCTTCACTCGTTGTTTCGCGTAAAGAAGCAGGTGATGACTTTTCAATTACTCTTGCTCGTTTGTTACTCTCTGGATGCTCAACTCGTGCTCGTTTATATCCTCCATTCGTAGAATTTTCTACAGAAATAATTGAATCATCAGGTAATATTTCAATAACAGGATCATGTACAGGACTAGTAACCATAAAATCCTGAGATACAGGTGCAACAACTTCTGAAACATCATCCCATGGATCACTAGGTGATGTTACTCTCGGTTCATCAAATACATCAACCCCACCTACTAATGGTGAGTTATCATCAGGCATGTCCCAATCATCGATTTCTAACGGAATATCCGGTATGTCATCATCTATCATTGTTATAGGTTCATCAACATCAATCGTTTCTCTTCTTTCTACTTGTCTATCGATTTCTTCCAACTCTTCTTGATCGATAAATGGGAAATTAGGTTCCCAATTGATTTCCAAATCTTCGTGTTCTTCATCATCGATGAATCGAAATAGTTTTGTTAACAGTATTGAAGCAACAGAGTGTCGTATTTGATGATAGGGTGTACTCATACTTTGGTAATCTCTCCAATTTCTATCTTTGTGAATTTTTTCTACCAATGGTTTCCAATAGTCATCATTATCAACTTCATCGGGAATACCGATGCCATACGTTTTTTGTAAGTAATCTTCCTCGGCAATGGATATTAGTTCATTTTCTCGTTTTCTACGATTTCCTCTTGGTGATGAAAAATTATTCTCCAATGGGTTAACATTGACTTGTATCATTTCCAATCTAGGATTAATCGTATCTGGTATCATGCGATTATTCGCTGCGTAAAATTGACATCCAGAATTTTCCGATGCAACGTTTTTCATCGCTTTAAATAGATCTGCAATTCTTTTCTGTGATTGGAAATACTTTTTCTCTTCTTCACCTTCTGCAACAATGATCATTGCTTCTCCTTTTCTTTTTCTTCCTGTTCTACCCATACGTTGAATCATACGTGTAGGAGATGCCACTGCATCGTAACAAACAATTAAATCTACTTCTCCGATATCTAGACCTTCCTCTCCTACTGATGTACTTACTAACGTGTTGTAATTGCCACGAATGAATTCTTCAATGACTCGTTTTTGATCCTTGTTTGCTAGGCCTTTTGTTTTGGCGCTACTTTGACCAACAAATTTCATCACTTTTAATGTACCAGAATGTTTTGATAATCGTTCAACAATGTTTTGTACAGTTTCGCGTAAACTAGCGAAAATGATGACACGTGTTTCTCTTAATGTTCCATTGACTCGGTTTTGGTTGAAATGGTTTAGAACAACTTTTTCTAGTTCGAGTAATTTGGGATGGACTTGACCACTTTTCATCATTTCTCTTGTTCGACGAAGTAACGCTTCAAAGTTTGGATTTTTGATCACTTTTGCTTTAGTGTTGCTTTTTGTCTTTCCTAAATACGCATCGTTATAGTATTTCTCCAACGCGACCGAAAAATCTTGCAATCCACATGAAGTTAATTTCTCATTCAGTTGACATAATTCACTCGCTACTGTAAAGTCGGCACTCAGGTGGAATTTTCCATTCAAATGATCTCTTCTCATTACAAACAAGTATCCTTTTGATATAGTTCTCGGATCATTCTTAAATATCGCTCGTTGTGCAAACAATTTATCAATTGGTTCTTTCATGAGTAGATAAATGTAATCTTGTAATTCATTCAACTCTCCTGTAAGTTTGACAGTACGAACAGAAACCACCTTTTGTTGTAGATATTGTCTAACATCAGGATCATGTTCATCGCGCACTTCAACATGTGCGATTTGTAAATTGGTAACGACATCTTGTATAGCAGGTAACTCACTTCCTGGAGTTGCACTTAGTGCAAGTACACGATAATGATTTGTCATTTGACTTAGGAGTCGAATCATGGAACAATAGAAATAATTTTTTGTTGCTCTATGCGCTTCATCGACGACAACTAGAACGACTTCTCGACCGGGACATTTTCCATCTTCCAAATCACTAACGACTACATGTGGTGTACAAAAGAAAACTCTTTTCTTGTTCCAAATTGCTTTTCGTTTCGCAGGATCGACTTTTCCTGTTAGCGCGACGGTATCAGATTCTGGTATTCCCATGATGTTATAGCATGCAGTTATTTGTTGTGCTACTAGTGTAGTTGTTGGAGCAACGAATATAATTTTGCCTTTTGGAAACCATCGAAAATAGTTGTACATTAGTACCGAGGCGATGAGCGTTTTACCTAGACCCGTCGGTAAACAAACTAGTGTATTTTTGAAGAGGGCACTCTCCACTATTGTCTTTTGATATGTACGAACGGCCATATTTGACGGATAGTACCACGTTTGTGCTGCTTTTCGCTCACATTTTGGCATTGTATCGTCTTCATAAAATCCTTTGGCTATTGTCTTTGATTGTTCGAAAACCGCGTCGATATCGTAATCATAGTCATCGTTAATTAACGCTGCTGTATCCTCTAAAATTGCGTCGTCTTCTGTTTTTGGCGGCACTATAGGTTTCATCTGCGATGCACTAGACTTCTCAAGCTTCTTGTACATGGTTTAGAGAAAAATAAACTTTTTACAACACAGTTTTTTCTAGAACACACCAGTAACGTCCAGCAATCTGCGAATTAAAATATGTACGTTTAATAACTACTGAGTTTCTAGTTTTTTGAGAGCCATTAAAAACTCTACAGTTTCGTCTGCTTCTTCATACACTGGACTAGGTGCTTTGTTCGTCAATACAGGCTCCACTTCGCTCGTTACAGTAAGTGGTCTTGTTGACACTGTGTCTGGTTGATGTTTGCTCAAATCTACAGTCGTGGTAAGGTCGATCTTGAATGGGAATCTGGTAAGTGGCATTAAACTTTCCACAACCATCTTCATACAATTCTTATCACGTAATACAGATTCTTTACCATAGAATCGATTTAAAAAGTATTCATGTCGAGGATTACTCGTCAACCATGATATCATTTCAGCCAAACACTTCTCATTCAAGAAATGAATAAACAAAGTACGAAGTTTCAATTCAAAGTCACTGTAAGGGAAACCGAAACGAGAAGTGCCACCAGATTTCAATTTGACACTTTGTGAAGATGCCATGTTATCAATTGCCTTCGATACTGTTTCCAAACCTGTTTTCAATTTGTCAGCAAGTACCATTTGTGCACTATCTGGTGTGGTCGCTTTCTTGTGACCTTCAACAATTTCCTCTAGCATGTGCCATGGATGCGCAGTTACGAGCATGAACCATGGTCCAGCGAAATAGTTTGCAAATAGACTAGACATGGCTTCACAGAATTGTGAATTCACAATGGCCACTAGGAATGGGTTTGTTTCTCCATTTCCCAATTCTGACAAATCTCCAGCCAAATCTGCCCAAATGTTGAAATATTGTACAATACGTTGTGATGAGCATTTGACCGCATTAATTGGATCCATAAGCATATTCTCTGGACTGAGATATCCTTCTCTCAAGAGTTCATCGGCAGTATAGTTACGTTTTGGAGACTCTTTTTCAATTTGTGCCGATAATTGTCTAATCTTTTCCTTGTATTGAGAGTTTCTCGATAATAGTACTATTCTATGTTGCTCGTACAAATCTCTTATCAAACGTTCGCGTGCTAACCAACTTTCTAATTTTGTAGAGTTTTCGATTCGGAGTAACAACTTGTCACGTTCTTTTTCGACACGATCTAGTTCACTACCTAGTAGTTTCTCAAATGTTTCTTTCTCAACTTTGATAGACTCTAGTTGCATGTTCGTTTCTGCCATTTTGCTCTCTAGTTGTTCACATTCGAGTTTCATGGTAGTGATATCGCGTTCTTGAGTACTGATTGTCGATTCTAATTGTTTGATTTTCTCATTTGCCTCATTGGTCTGCTTATCAAAGTTACCGGAAGTGTTACTTAACTCGGAATCTTTGGCGAGTAATTGTTGTCGAACTTGTTCCAACTCTTCACCGAGAACAACGATATTTTCTCTCGAGGTTTTGAGTTCTTCCTCCTTGGATTGTATTTGACAAGTAACTTCTGCGATTTCTGATTGTTGATTTTGGATTGTTTCTAACGCTTGGCTTAATTGAGTTTGGATAGTACGAATCTTTTCGCTGGTTGAAGATTTGAGAGATTCGATCTCTTTGTTTGCTTCAGTGAGTCTGTTTTCTAATTCTGAGATAGTTTGAGTATAGTTTGAATCGGCTTGTTCGGCGTTGTTCTTGATTTGAGTTTCTAGAGTTTGAATCTTCTCACGATACTCTGCTACTTGAGATTCTACTTTTTCCAACTGCTCATTCAACTTTTGTTTCTCTAGAGTGTTGTTTTCAATTGCTGAATCTCTATCTTTGATTGCTTTTGACAACTCTTGTTGTGTCATCTCCATTGCTCTGGATTGCTCTTCGAACAATTTTGTCTTGTCGTTCAACAACAATGACTTTTCGTTCAATTGTTCGATTAACTCACTCACGCGAGCTTGTAGCGTCTTGCAAAGTTCATCACCGCTACTGGTAGCAGCTTCAAATTGCTTGTTGAGTTGCTCGATAGTGTGAGCATCGGAACGAGCTTGCTCTTGAAGATCGGCGATTGTCTTGTTCAACTCTTTCTGTTGAGTTTCCATACTTGAAGTTAAAGAGATATTGGCAGACAATGCTTGTTCGCGCTCTTGAACAATCTTATCGCTTGACTCGCGCAACTCTAGCAAACTCTTAGCAATAGAGTCTCTATCGTTCAACAATTCATTGTGACGTTGTTCTTGTTTCTCGAGTAACTCTGTTTGCGAGTTAATCTTCTCTTCAAGTTGTCCAATCTCCTCTCGTAATCTCGAAAGAACCCCATCTTGATTGTTCTTTTCATTTTCCAACGTGGAAACTAATTGTAGTGTATTTTTATGCTCTACGTGAAGCGAGTCATACTTTTGTTTCTCAGAATTGTGCAATTCTTGCAACTCTTCCAATGCACTCTTAGCCTTTTGATTCTCGACTTCCATCTTTACAATTTGTTCGTTCGCCGATTGATTCTTGGATAGTTGATGTTGACAATCTCCAGTGAGTTTCACAACCTCTTGTGTTAATTCACCAATGGTCGTTTCCAAATTTTTAATCTTGTCATTGTAGAAAGTTGTCTTCTCGTCGAGACTTCCGGAGAGGTTGCGAAGTTCTTCGATATCACGTTCTTTGGACTCTAGTTGTTTCTTGAGACTGTCTGCCTCAACGATTAATTGATCCTTGTTAGAAGTTAACTCTTCTATTTGAACGAGTAGTGAGTGAACCTTTTGGTCAAGTTCTTTTTCTTTGAGCTCTGCTTGAAGCTTTTGCTCTTTTGATTCTTCGACAAGTTTATCTACTGTCTTTTGGTGATTCAATGAGACTTCGTTGCATTTGGTGTCACACTCGGCAATTACGCTGCTAATGACTTTCTGGTGGTCTACTTTGATCTTTTCCAATTGTTCATTAGATTCGCTTTTAAGTGTTTCGATCTCTGCAGCTGCAATCTCAAGCTTAGATGACTTGTCGCTAATCTCTTCCGCTTGTTTTTGAACAGTACCTTCGACTTCCTTAATAGTCACTTGCAAGCGCAACAAGTTATTATTGGCAGCATCGAGTGACTTTGTCAACTCATCTCTGGTCAAATCGGCTTCACGGATCTTGTTGGCCAATTCTTCTTGTGATGCACGTCCTACTTCGATATCACTTTCTAGCATACTGTTTTGTGATTGCACTTCTGCAAGTTGAGCTTCCAACTGTTGACACTTGCCAATCAAATCATTGTTCTTTGATTCCTCTTGTAGCTTCTCATTGTTGAGTGTTGCAATGGCAGATTCAAGCTCCTTGATCTTCTCGAGCGATTGACTCTGTTCTAGAGAATGAATTTCTACTTGCTCTTGAAGATTTCGCTCAGAATTCTTCAGAGCTTCTACTTTCTGTTGAAGATCTTTGATTTGAGTCTCAAACTGTGCTTCTGCTTGATCTTTCGAAAGATTTGCTGCGTCGAGTTGTTCTCTTAGTGTCTTACTCAACTCGTCACCACCTTTGGCAACTTCTTGCAGTTGAGAGTTCAAATCCTTTATCATTGTGCTTGATGATTGTAGTTTCGTCTTTAACTCATCCAAATCCAAGCCATGTTTTTCGTGAATCTCTTGCAACTCTAATTGATGTTGATTTACTAACGATTGCAATGAGTTGTTTGTTTCTTTTGCTTGATCTTCTAGACGCTTGATTTTTTCTTGCTCCGACAAGAGTTCTTTTTCAACTTGCTCGATACGAGATTGTCTTTCGCTCACTGATGTTTCCAACGCTTTAACAGCTTCTGCGTGCTCCTCTTCAAGATTGGCAATCTTAGTGATTTGTAACTTGATTGTACTTTCTCTATCCTTGAGATCAGCTTGTAGAAGAAGAACACTTTCTTCTTTACTGCTGAGCTCCTCTCGTAGCTTTTGAGACTCACGTTCGAACTCAGTTCCTAGATTCTTCTTTTCGATTTCAAGAGTTTCGAAATTGCTCTTCATTAAGACCAACGATCTCTCAACATCTTGTTTCTCTTTCGCCAAAGTCTCCATATCGTTTTGCAATTGTTCCAAAATAGATTTGTGCTTGCTATCAGCATATTCCATTCTCTCAGTTACAATTTGATGTTGACGTTTCCAATCTTGAAGTGTTTCAAAAGTGTGTTGCCATTCTTCTTTTTCGAGTTGGTACTGCTCCTCAGCTAGTTTGTTATTGCTGACTTGCTCTTCGAGTTGTGCGCGCTCGCGTTTGTATTGAGAAATTTCTTGGCCTAGTTTGTATCTATCTGCTTCTGCATTTGCCAAACTTTCACTCAAATAGATTTCTGATTCTAATTTGTTAGTTGAGTACGAAGTATCATACCTTTTGCCTCGTCTAGTTTCTTTTGAAGATTTGACATTTCTCTATCAGCGTATGCAGCCATATTCTCGCTAGTGTTCTTCATCTCCTTGAGTTCTGTTACAAGAACTTGATTCTCCTTCTCTAGTAACGCTACTCTTTCACTCGCCTTCTGCTCACGCATGCGAAGATCTTCGATAGTTTGCGTTGGCGATCGAGATCGAGGTGTATTAGATCCACGTGGAGTGTTAGAACTGCGTATTTCAGAGAGTTCTTGCTCCAATTTCCTTCGCTTATCATTAGATATTGCTAGTTCTTCTTTTGTGATATTTCCTAATTTTTGAAAAGTCGCAACCTCTTCTTGCAGTCTTAAGACTTCATTCTTTGCTTCGTTTTCAGATTCCAAAGTGGCCTGTAATTTTTCGGTTACGGATATCAGCTCCGAATCAGACGAAGACAACTTTTCGCGGAATGTTTTTTCTGCTGTCCTAAGAATCTCGATTGTGTTTTGTAGTTTAGCGATTTCCTGCTCCCCATTTGTATCGCGTTTCAGGTCTGCCATTTCTTTCATGAGAATTTGTTTTTCAACTTCAACGGTTGATAATCTATCGCGCAACACCTTATCGGCACCTATTTTGTTAAAATTTTAATTAATATGCAAACCTCTTAGAACATCTACTTGCCTACGAAGTTGTTCGATCTCACGTGAATCTAGTGTTTTGTCTGAAACTTCATCTGGTGCAGGTGTTTCAATAACAGCTCCTGGAGCTTGCTCTTCCACGCGAGATGTCCTATGGTCTTTTGGATAAACTCTTATTTCATCCCTTTGTATTGTTACATAACTAAACAATCTACGAACCGTTTTGGTGCAGTAAATATGGTTACAAATAATCTGGCATTTGGGTGCGCCTAACGCGTTAGTATTATTTCGTGTGAACATACTTTCCACTCTGATGTTGGACCTAGTGTTACTCGCTTCTGTCGTAGTTTATGTCCTTCCACAAATTCTTTCAAATCATATTCTCGTGAGGACCAAACCACTGCTTCAGACTTAACTGTGACCTGGCATTTTGTAAGTTTTGTCGATTGTCGTTTACCTGCAACAAATGGATAACTAATGGTATTTTCGCCTTTGATTCCTTGATCTTTTCTGACACAAGAGCGTCATTGACCATTGTTACTTTCGATCCCTCTGTTAATGTGAATGGGTTTGTCTTGTTTCTCGCTAATCGATAAGTGGCAGTTGCTATTAAGTAATACCTTGGTCTTTTAATGACGGTAAGTCATAAGCCAACGCAAATCTTTCGTGAGCAGCGATGTTATTTACATTCAAATCTAGATGTGAGACAATCGATTCAAGCTTACCTTCAATATTATCTATTTGAATACCAAAATAAAAGCTTCTTGCAAACAACGACATGTTGATAATCTTTTCTGCAATTTTGTTTGATACAAAGTTTTAGTTGTCCAGATTTGAATCCTAAATTTAGTGGCTTAATCACCATATTCTGATGACATTTTGACAGTTTGTAATGTTGCTCGCTCTTAGGTTGTTTCTTGGCCAATACGAATTCGTCCGTTCAAAGCCATGTGCTAGTATGCAGCCATCTACTCACTTTACTCCTATTAAGTTTGCGTTGCGTTACTCTATAGTAGCTCAAGTAAAAAACAGAGCATTGAAATCGTTTGCTAAGCTTCGCCTCAAATAAGCTTTATAAATTATAATAATTATGCATTTCTATCTTCTGGTTTTCTATAATCCATATCGATGTATTTGAAAATATCCTCTTCGCATGTAACCTTTAGTGGTTTATCTTTGCTCTCAACTTTGGTAATAGCATACTCGTTGATATGATACCCTTCTTCAATCGCTTTTAAGCGCATTTGATTATTGAAGTAATCACTGCCTGTAAAATACAGCAATGCGCAATAGTATTGGTCATGTGTAACGAATCGAACTAGATGTTAGTTAATTGCTAAATCTTACTATCCATTCGTCTTGGGATATGTGGAGTAAATTCTTCAATCGAATCGGGAAGAATGACAAGTCCACTAAACTTGGTATCGCCATGTGCAATGGAATCTAGATCTAGTCAGTACGTCTCAATTGTACATACCCGTTATGATTTTATCTTTGGTTAGCTTGTCGACAACTCGTTTCAACGTAGTGTACTTTTCTGTTGCTTTGGAGGACGATTTTGGTTGTGTGATAAGCAAGTCTATATCTCCACTCTTTTCAAGTCCTCTTCTGTATGATCCACACAGTGTCATAATAATAGTCGAATCGAGTTCGCGAATCTTTTCAAATATCAACTCTTCATACGTTGCAACTTCTGCTCTTGGAATCTTCATTTCCATCTCTTTAAAGTATTTCAAACCAAGCTCTTGTTGATGGTTGAGTTTGACTTTTTTCTTCTTGTGAGCTTCTTGTAGATCGTTAACGCTCATGATTTTGTTTTCATCAACGAGTTTTTTGGCAAATTTTGGTCCTATTCCATATACACGAGTAAGTTCCATCACTGCGACAGTGTTATCATCTGCCATGGCATTGTCTAATTTGTTCAACTTTCCACTTTGAATGATTTCATCGATTTTAAGACCAATCTTTTTTCCTACACCTTTTAGTTTCATGGCTTGTGCTCCCTAATTGTTAAATTTGTAGTGAGCACGTACTGATGTTACGGGTTGGTCAGATTTCGAAATGTTCTCTGCTGCTACGCGATACGCTTTTGCTTTATAAATCTCACCGTTATTCTTTTCAACTTTTCCCATGTCTGTACAGTTGTTAAATAACCAAACCATCGCTAACCTTGTAGGATTTGTACTATTCTTCTCTTCATTTCGTCTGGAGATAGTTTCTCGTCTTTTTTAGCGTCAGTCTTGTCATCTTTTACGACTTCTTTTTTCGCCACTTTCTTTGGTGGCTCCTCTTCTTCTACGTCGCTGTCGTTTTCATCTTTCTTCCTCTTTGTGTTCTTGGTGAGGTATTTATCCATTGTTGATATTGTAACAACTTGTAAACTTGCTTATGCAATCCTCACCAAAGCGCCTGTAATATCTAAATGGCAATAAATAATAGCCATTAGGGCACAACCATTTTTAAAAAATGATACGGATCGTGATCTCACTTTTGGCTTTGCTACTCGCGGTCACATACTCAAGAGACTGTCCACATGACCTGCAAGAGTGTGGTGACGGTCTTTGTGTGCCAGATAGAACCTTTTGCTTTATTTTCTGGTATTGAATATTCATTCATTTTCTTAATAATAGGGACCCTACAAAATCATGGGACGAAAGAGCAACAGACATTGTGAAAAGAATGAGTGTCACTAACAAAGTACAAAATATTCAACCATCTAACTATTAGATCGAACATTTAGGTCACACCACTCCTAATATCCCAGAGTTGAACATTCCTGGCTATGCTTGGGATAATGAATGCCTTCATGGTTATATTAATCGTGGTCCTGATGGAGATAGAGGATATGCTACCGTGTTTGGGAACTCTATCGCACTAGCTGCTACGTTCAATACTAAAAATTTGAATTGTGTAGGAAGTATCATTGCCGTAGAAGGTCGCGCTTTGAACAATTGGTACAGATCCAGAGGTGTCACTGGTAGTCACTCTGGAGTAAATTGTTGGGCACCAAACATTAACATTGCAAGA
>JAESGV010000908.1_pt1 | contig 12799 bp, 17 predicted proteins | sample 9269781 | NCBI WGS metagenome assembly JAESGV01 (sample SAMN15741586, study PRJNA653496) | algae metagenome | isolation source: Tildeniella torsiva UHER 1998/13D and co-occurring heterotrophs from... | place: Slovakia: Slovak Paradise National Park, Hrabusice, Kosice Region | collected 2000-01-01 | reverse complement strand
GGAATGCCATGGTATATGCAGTCCAAATATTTCTAATATCGAAAGGTCAAAATTGATTCGAGTGTCAGCAAGAGCAGAATTTGAATCGTCAAAACAAGAAAATGATCCAGAAGTACTTGCCAGAGCACTAGTGAATGGGAGAATGGCTCTTGACGAAGTACACGAAAAGTACAAGGCAAAACAAACAAGAATACAACAAGATTTTACCAAAGACGTTTCACGGACAAGAACCGATCGGTCATAGAGTTTCTGGAACAAATGAGACCGTTACGTGCTTTGGAATGTAAAAGCGCTAAATAAACCAACTTGTGGCAAGGTTGACAACAAAACGGTAAAAAACAAATTCAAACAATCACAACATGGCCACGTATCTTCAACCAAAGGTCGTTCAACGCATCGCTAAGGAGATTATGAACCTCCACAAAGAAAAAATCGAAGGCATTGATATCTCTGACGAAGAGGACTTGGATAATGTTTCCGAATTACATGCAACTATTCACGGTCCACAAGGAACACCATACGAAGGTGGACAGTTCCAAATCAAACTTACTTTTTGTGGAGAATTCCCTGCGAAACCACCAAAGGGCTATTTTGTCACAAAGATCTTTCATCCAAATGTCTCTCGCGAAGGTGATATTTGCGTTAACACTTTAAAACGTGATTGGAAATCAACAAACACTTTACGTCATGTTTTATTGGTTGTACGTTGTCTAATGATCGAACCCAATCCAGACAGCGCTTTAAATGCTGACGCTGGTCGTCTCATTCAAGACAACTATGAAGCCTTCTCGAACAAGGCGAGAATGATGACAGATATTTACGCTAAGAAGAAGAAAGACGATGCTCCAGCAGTCGCTCCCTCAGAAGATGAAAGCAAGGAGAACGACATCAACACTAACAATGTCGCACCAGCTGTAGCTAATGTTGACAAACTTGCCAAACCACCAACCTCTTCCGCTACTGTAAAAAAACCAACCACTGCAACTGCCAAGGATGTCAAGAAAAAGAACCTCAAGAGACTATAGGTTATGTTTATTTGTCAAACAGTTACTCTCACGTTTCATAAGCGATAATGTGATAAAAGATTTAACTGTATTCTGAAGTTGATGCCTAGTTCTTTGTTCTGCGATAGTTAGCACGAATGTTACTTAGCGCTTTTTAACTATCTATTATTCGCAAGTATAACTATGCACCTTTTCTAATCCAAGAGATTCAGACAGTATTTTTGTAATGCTTTGATCGTGACTGAAAGATCCGCGCAACGAAGTTTGGTCAATGTTGACTTTCCTAACAGCTTGCGGTTCTAAAAAATAATTTATTACTGTTTACCGGTCACGGTTGGTACAGGTCATCATTTAAAACGACATGATCGTTTAGTAATATTACATCAAAAAAATATGATCAAGACAATCACCCTTGTACTCTTCGTACTGACGTTGTACTGTATTGCTCAACGTAAGCACGACACCCCACCAACTAATCATTAGAACCTGTTTGTGACTCAGCGAATGCCCCATCGTCTCCATCTGCGAGTTGCTCGACCGACATATCAGGACCAAATCTTGCTTCACCAGCAAAAAGACAATCTGTAGTTTGCAGTGGAAATGGACAGTGCAATGGAGATACGTGCGTTTGCAACGCTGGATATCAAGGAAATGATTGTGAGACTGCTTGTACAGTTGCTACAACAGCTCCCTCAACAGCTGAGCCTACCGATGCTCCAACTGTTCCTCCTACATTGGCACCATCAACTGCAGCACCATCATCAGACGCTCCATCAACTGCAGCACCATCAACAGCAGCACCAACCACAGCAGCTCCATCTACTGCCGCACCATCAGCAGCTCCCTCTACTGCTGCACCAAGCACAGATGCTCCTTCAACAGCAGCACCAACCACACAACCAGTTCAAAACACAGCTACTCCTACCTACAACTGCTATACTTGTCCTGCTGGATTTGTCCATTGGTATGATGTAAGCGGGATGTCTCAACCAGATGACGCATGTGCATGCGTAGTACCATCGTCAACAACTCCTGCTCCAACATCAGCAACTTGCGCGAATGTTGACATTTCTGGGCCAAACAATGCATCACCAGCAAGACGATTCTGGAACAAGATAAGACAATCATCCGTATGTAACGGCAATGGATACTGCAGTGGCCAGTCTTGCGTTTGCAATTCAGGATACAGTGGATCAGATTGTGAAGTCAGCGTCAGCAGTGGAACTCCAACCCCAGCAGCAACAGAAAACACGAGTGGAGAAAATAATGCAAAAGCTGCTGATAGCAGTGCAACAAAGGTTACTTCTGGAGCATTAATCATCACTGCTGTGGCTATTTTGCTCTTGTGAATGTGATATGTTTATAAAGTACAAATGTTTGTGTAATACTGGTTCCTGCTGTCGGATCCGATTCATAGTTGTTAAACGCATTGTCCGTAGAGCATGGATATTTTAACACTACTCTTGTGTTATTTCAGGTTCTACACCAGCTGGAGTCGTCGGAGTGACAGGTATCTCTTCATCTTCTTCCATTCTCATTCTTTTGTATCTATTGTTCTTGATAAACTCTTTGATTCGATCCAAAAACCCTGGTTGATCAATCGATTTAATTCTTCCAGTTAATTGGTATGAAACATTGACAATGACAAACGCTAAAATTACCAAACACGAACCAACCCAATATAACGGTAGTATCGATTCAACAAGCTTCTTTCCTAGTATCAAGTCAGCCAAAATGGCCAATGGAATAGTTAATGACAATCCAATTGTTGATACAACAGGACTGGTGTATACTACTGACAACGCCCATAACAAATCACTCAGCACAGTTCCAATTAGCCCATTTCCAAGTAACATTAAGAATACATAAATACTTGGGAATTCAAATGGTTCTAAACCTGAAAAATGTACTGGAAAGAACAATGGCCAAAGTACCAAAAAGTTGAACACTCCTACAAAGCCAAAAATAAGTGGCATCGGTGCCGATTTGTCATCTTCAGGAACTGATTTTTTTAAAACGGTTGTATAGCATCCGTAGGCAAATGCTGATAGTAATGAAAGTGTATTACCAACGAGTGCATTTTTCGCATCTTTTGATACTTGAGTGTCGCTTAGTGTTACTAGAGTAACTCCTGTGATACTGCAACCGATTGCTGCTAGCCGTAGGAATGAAAAATTGTCTATACCCAAGATAAGTCCCAAGATGAACGTGAATAAACTTGATGTTGTTGAAATAATCGTGTTGCTGCTAACACTCGTGTATGCGAGTGAATAATTGAACATAACGTTTGCTGCGAACCACAGTGGACACATTTTTAGGGCTGTTAGCATGACCTGTTGATTTTAGTAACACTAAGTATATTTTACCTTTCTAAAATCGATTGCGACTTCTTGTTCCGCTGAAAAATCCTGTGACGAAGATGATGATGTTGATTCATCTTCTTGTTGTTGTGTCTGACTAATTTTTCCTGTTATTGATCTTCTCCATCGCGGTATTATCGGTAATCCTAGTAAATATACTGAAAATAATGTTGTTGAAAAGTATGTCAGAAATAACGGTTTATCGAACGAAGCATCTGCGAAAATTGCTTGAATAGCAACACTCGAACCAACCCTATCAAACGTCAGAGGCTTGTACACTGATTGACAAACCAAATAAAAACAACGCAGATGATAAGAACCACACCCAAGACTTTCTTGGGTGCTTGTGTGACCAGTTCACGCAGCCTGGCCCAAGAAAGATTCATAGTTTTTACAAAGCGAAAACAATGACTCGCGATGGATCATCTTTGCCGAGTGGAATTAGGATTACGCAAATAGAGGGCGACATATGTGAGAAAATATTAAATGATCCAAAATACGAGACTACACATTATCAGTGCCAACCAGGCGAAGAATTTTCACTTGGAATAATCGATAACATGGGCTTATTCAAGTAAAATATACGTTAAACACGACTAAATTACGTATTATTAGGTTGTTAGACTTGAAAAGAAATGTGACAAGTATTTACACTTTGATAATCGGTCAAAAAGGACTCTACTCGTTCCATGAATTATCAGGAGAAGATAGTTTCGATGATTTGGACGATGTTCGATTTCTATCAACAAAGTGGCTCACATTCTCGTTCCTACCTCAATTTCCCAACACGTTATTGTTTGTCCATGAGCATTCTGATCGTGTTTTATGCGTCACGATTGACAAAACAACTCAAATAGAGGAAGATACACCAAGATCAATCATTGATCGTTCACAAAAGGTTTTCGTACTGGCAACACATGAACAACTGATAGAATCACTTTGTATTTCACATACTGGTCGATATATCGCAGCAGGAGCCAAGAATGAAATTCACGTTTGGAGAGTTTTATCAAAAGAACATACACAACTCGTCTATACTACCAATGCTCATAGGATATCATCAATTCTAGAGTTTGTTAATGTTGGAGATGTGTTAACATTGGCGACTGGTTCGAAACGAGAACAAGAAGATGAAGAGATGCTACACATACTACAAATTGATCCAAGTGACGTAGAAAAACAAGTAGAACTACAAAAAGTACCAGTGGAGGGAACTCACCGTTTAACATACTTGAAGAATGCAAATCCATTGGATATGTTCGTTACTGCAAATGAACATGGAAATGTTCACTTTTGGGAACTGGCAACAAATGGAACGATCAAATCGTTATTGTATAGTATTTATCTTCAACCTCATTGTTCACACTTGTATGAGATTGTATTTTTCGGATTTGAATCGCCAACAGAAGATGAGCAAGGAATGACAATTAGACATATTGTAGTGATGGCAACAGGTGATCCAAGAACACAAAAAGGAGCTTTATGCTTTTATGATGGCATAAAACTAGTACTAGAGTATGCGTTTGATTCGCCGGTAGTGTACTGTTGTTTAGCAAACGATTTTGATGAGCGACATTTGATCGCCTGTTGTCAAGATGGAACAGGATTTGTATGGCCAGTACTAGATATTGTTAATGCGATTTTTACTTCACATCACGCACCTGACGTGCCAAGCTTTCAGTTTGATGATGTTGACACATCCAGAGACAGTAGCACAATATCTATTGATACTATAAGTGAACCTGAGCAAGAGATAGATAGTCATGTTGTAGTACCACCTACAGTAACTATAACAAAAGCGCCTCAAATTGATCATTCTATGACGAAGAATCAAGAAGACGACGAAGAAGCAGCCGTTCCAAGGAAGGTCATTCCACAACCTCACAAACCAGTCGCACGATCTATTGTGAAAGAATCAAAAACAAATGAACCTGTGCCACAAGTGCAGCCACCTAAACCTCGCAAGAAAAAGATAGCACACAAGCCATACAACTTTGGAAATCCTTCTACATTTATCAACACGCTAGTAGAGTACCACAAAGAAGGCGACAAGCCACCAGCGCCACCTGTACTTCCTCAAGCAAATGGTACGAGTAGGCTTCTAGAAAGGGAGATAATACAACGGATGGAAGACAAGTTTGATCCAAAGCATGCTCAAAAGTGGTTAGAGACTAAGAAAAAAGCTACTGTCAGTACAGAACCACCAGTTGCTTCCAAAGCACTGAATCATGATTTGCACGAGAGAGTTTTCACACATCTTACCCCAATCACAAAAAATTTGGAAAAGAAAAAGTTGATAGTAGATAAAGCGTCTCCAGTACCTGTAGTTTTGCAGAAACGTGCACCGGCACCCCCTCCACCACCTGCACCTACTGGAATGGATGCTATCATAGCAAGTACAATTGAAGCAAATCTTTCTCGCAAGATTGACAAACAATTGCAGGAAGATTGGGAACAAGAGGAAGATTGTACTCATGACGATTTTGTTTGTCACATTTCCAAACTAAAGCCACAATCACAGCGAGTAACAGATACGCTATTCATCAAAGAATACTTACTCGCGCATAACATGCTCTTGTAACATGACCTACTTCTACTTTTGGAAACTACTAGAAATAATCAGAAAACATGTGCATGTGGTTTACAGGTGTAGCAACACATCTGTTAGCTATACTAGTGCTCTCACACGCAAACACTATTATACCTAGTGCCACTGTTAGTGTCTGCGAGAATGGACAAACCAAGTAAGATAATTCCAAATAGCCAACAAATTAGTTGCAAAACTCAAATGTTTGTATCGATGGCAATTTCATCAACCATTTCCGACCAAGAAATTTCTGTTACATTAGATGAGAGTAAGCATGAATTTTATGACTAACATAAGACATCTTGGATTCGAAAGGGAGAGCTTGGGCTCCATCACAACCAGTAAAGATAACTGTAGTCAAAACTCAAGTTTTGTACAGTATGTACGTTTCACAAAGAATTAATAATTATAGCTATGCCTCTCACGCTCACTCGTACTTTTCAAAATGCGTATGAAGATGTAAAAATCATACAAAGCTCATCGTGTACGTCCTCATCCACATCAATATGCTGCGTCGATAGCGCAAAAACAAAATCGATACATTCGCTCAAGTACAACTCTACTATCTTGTACGTATTTGCTCCACAAACACCAACATATACTGTATGCTCTATTTAATTTTAACAATCTAGTACTCTATAACGGTAACAGCAACGCAAGGCGCATTAACACAAACAATGACACTTAGCCCAGAAAACCCAACTGCATCGATGAGCGCCATATCGGGAATCTTGCAAGGAGATATACAAATGCCAACTCTTAGAGCAACAGCAGCCACAGATTTTGTATACGACCCAACAATGGATAAACCTAATGAAGGATTTTTGGTACTAGGAAAATTCACGCGAATTTTACCTACAAGTGTAGAATCTTTCCTTACGTACTACAGATGCTCGTTCTCGTATGGATCTTTAACAACGGTAAATGGAGGAAATCCATATGACCAGATGAGTACATTTAGAGCATCAACTTTATCGTCGACAACAGGCTGTACATGGGTTCCAACAAAGTAAGAATATGAAAAACGTTACTTATGCGTAGATCGAACATTTTAGGTGGATTTACTTCATACGTGTGTCCTGGACTAGAAGTTACTCGTATGGTACTCACTTTGAGTATGAATCAAGATTCTCAATTTCAAATTGTTGAAATGTTTGGTGTACCTACAGTAACTGACTCTGGACTACTACCTTTGAGTGTGAATGGTGGTACTACAGCTGTTCTATTTGTTGATGTATTTAATGGAGGTACAACGGCAGGCACCTTTGTTGTTGCTGCTACTAGTTTTTGCATTACGACGAGCACTGGTACAGATTGTAACACGAATGTAAGTTCTATCATTGTTGTTAATATTGTAGCTTGGTGTATCGATAAATGCAGTTACACAAGCAGTGGAGCCATCAAGTACATTTAGGTTCAAATTTCCAGTACCAGCATCAGCTGTACTTAAAAAAACAGGTTACTGCGATTTTACGATATCACAGCATAGCACAGTTTCTACGACTACTAGAGCTACATTTGACGCTACTAATTATGTTTCTGGAACTCCAATAGATCGTAAGTACCTTAATGACACTCACAAAATAGAAACCAGTACATGTCTACCTCCAAACATTGTTGTAACTACTGGTAACAGAAAGTACTGCCAACAAGCATGTCCAACAGAAGATACAAAATTCAATTCTGATACTAAAATATGTGCACCTGTTGATTGCGTGTCCAAGTATCAAGGTTACAGAAATTTCTTCAATGTTATGTCAAACATGTGTGAAGCAACAAAGAAGTGTAGTACTACTGAGACATACGATAGTTTACATAATTCATGCATCGCGTCAGCAACTACACCTACTGGATTATCTACCACTGCTGCACCAACCACTACGCCGAGTCCAGTCACCACTACGACCACTCTAGCTCCAGAAACATCTCAGAGTTCTAGTACTGCCTCGCTCGAGTGTTCAAATGGAGTTTGGAATATTGATCATACGCAATGTGCATGTAATGCAGGATGGATTACACCAGCATCATCATATTTGTTTTGCAGTCAATACGCACCTGTTTCATATGCAAATTATGATATTGGTAGTTCTTCTAGCGATGATATGAATACAACTACTTATGATAGGTCAACAGTTGCCACAGGACCACCAACAGGCATCCCAAGCACACTTATTTATATCATTGTTGGCGCAAGTGTAGGTGTTGGACTATTTGTGCTACTAGTTATTAGCATTATAGTTTGTATATGTGTAGGAAAGAGGAGAAGAAGAAAACGTAAAGAAAGGGAGCAAGCGGAGAGAGACGAAGAAAAGAGAAGAGAAAAAGAAAAACGAAGAGAAAGAAGGAGACGAAGAAGAGAACAGAGAGCATTAGCAAAGCAAGAAGAGCAAGCTAAAATACTGGGTCAAGACATAGAGCTTGAAGAACAAAAGGAGCGCCCAGTAATAAGTAGACCAAAATATCTTGCGGCAAGCGATGACGAACAGAGAGATCCAGCGTACCTGGCACGTTTGATGGCACAGAATAGAATGAAAAAACTAAAAGAAAAGAGAAAGAAGTAGCTTGCCAAAGTTGTCAAATTTACACTATTTCTACTTAAGACTCTATTCTTTTGTTTCTCTAGTTGGGGAGCTACTTTACCTCTAATGAATGAGTTGAATGCGTAGCTGACCACGCGATAGCCGCGAGGCTAAACCGGGTATTTGTTTTAGAATGGGTGGTAAACTGACTTTTGACGGTTCAAACGCAAAAACATCATGTTAAGCTTACAGCAGAAAGAAAAAGAGAGATTACGACAGGAAGCACTGTACAAATATCAAATTCTTGACAGCCCCCGGTAAAAGAAATTTAGGCATTCAACTTACTTTCAAGAGAAGATAGTTTTGACAATTTGACAACTTTGGCAAGCTATATTTGCAGGGTTCCGAATTCTTTTGGTAAGCTTCACAACAACAACTCACATTAAGTTACATTTATCGACTATGATGCAGGCAGTTTGTTTGTAAAATCATCACATGGAGCGCCACTAGCAGGAACCAACACGAAAATGGATGTTCGTAACAGTTTTTGTTTTTTTGCCTGTGAGCAGGAAGATCCAGTTTTGATGATAGAAGATGCAACTGTAATAGACAAATATAAGAACATGGATGCTGTTATCAACGAACCCAACTTCAACTTTTACGCAGGAGCACCATTAGTAACACCGAGTGGATGTAAACTAGGCACTTTGTGTGTTATGGACAATAAGTCGAATTATTTGGACGAACACCAACTAAAAGCGCTGTCACAGTTGGCACAGCAAGTCGTAGCACAGTTAGAACTTCGTTTAAGCGTATTGCTTCTTAAAAAGAAAACAGAAGTATTGGAAAGAATCAATGATGACAAAAACAGGTTCATTGGTAAGCATTTGTAAAATAGTACTAACGTTGTAGGTGCAATATCACATGACATTCGCCAACCACTCCAAAGTATCATGATATGTTCGGAACTCATGTTGCAAGATGACGATTGTCAAATTCCAGATTTGTATGTTGACGCGTTAGAAACCACGCACTCTTCCGCCAAATTGATGCATAACATGTAAGAATATCCTGAATCAATTAACCTCCTAGGGTCGATGAGTTACTTCAACTTGTCAAATGCGATTTTAACACAGTACCAATCGTCATCGAACCACGATTTACAGATGTTATACCCATTTTGAATAGAATTGTTTCAAACAATAGGTTATATGCCAAGAAAAAGTCGATCGTCCTCGATTTTCGAATCGATATCGCCAATCTAAATCGCAAAGATGTAGAACCAACAGTTGCTGTGTCTTATGATCAATGGGAGCATGAGTATCAGGCAATACCAATTTCCTGCTTTATCGATCCTAGCAAATTAGAACAAGCGTTAAATAACTTGCTAACAAACGCAATCAAGTTTTCAGAGCCAAAAAGTGTTGTAGAAATCCGCGTAGGTAGGAAAAGTAACCAAGTATATATTTCTGTCAAAGATCATGGCCTTGGAATACCAAAAGATGAGATTCCATTACTGTTTGAGCCATATAAAAAAATTAGTGTCAAACCTACTCGTGGAGAGACGAGTACTGGGTTAGGACTAAGTATTGTTCGTGCGATTATTCTTGCTCATGATGGAGATGTATTAGTGGAAAGCAAAGTTGGTGAAGGTTCCAAGTTCACTATATTATTGCCACCACCTTCTATTGTTTCGAAAGAACCAGTAGTGACTGGAAAAGACTCGTTGACGATACTGTTAGCTGACGACAATGTAGTTTTGCAGAAACTAGTTGCTTCTGTATTTAGAAAAAGACAGCATCAAGTGATCTTGGCGAGTGATGGTAACGAAGCCCTACAAGAGTGGGAGAAATACAAAGATCAAGTAAACGTAATCATAATGGATGAAGAAATGCCCAGACATAATGGCAATGAGGTGATAGAGTTGATTAGAGCACGAGAAAAAGAGCTGAAAACACGTCCAGCTAACATTATTGCATGCACAAGCGTGGCTGAGACTAGCCACGACTCACTGTTGAAAGCTAAAGGAGCAAATAGTGTACTAATCAAACCATATAGCTTAGATACCCTAATATCGATAGTAGAGCGCACGAATAAAACATAAATCGTTTTACTCTTATGGCAATATGCAGAAAAAGCTTTTCGCTGTACTCATAATTGTAAATACTCAGCATCTTAGTAGCTACCAGCTATGAACGAGAATGTACAGCATCATGACTCGGCTATGGATGCTGCAAGTAACTCGAGTAGCAACATACACGAGATAAACGAAACAGAAAATTACTCGGGAACGCAGAACCCTCAATCGGAATTAGTGGTGGTAAAAAGCAATCTGAATGAGGGAAAAGTTTCGCTTCGTATTTATATTGTTCGCTTTATATTATCAGTTATATTTATTTTTCTCGTTACGTCGTTATTGCAGCTCGTGTTTCAACTATTTAATACAGCTGGTTCATCTACCGTGGTTAATTTTGGCATCTTTTTCGGATTGAAACTACCATACGTTGGACTATTGAACTCAGCATTGCTATGTTTTTCGATAATACCCTCGTTTTTCGGATATACGCCCTCTGTCATAGTCATGTTCCTTACATTCGTTGTTATATCTGGCGTCACTATTGGAATATCATTCGCTGCATCAAAATATGAGAAGTGGTTCCTTATTATTGGCTGTAAGTAGTATTCTCTATAACTAATTATTATGTAGTGGTTGCTCAAATAATATGCGTTATGATACTTACATTTATAACTCATTGGATCTACAAACGAACGTGTATTCATGTTTTGAATTGTTTAGAAAAGTGTGGGATACATTGGCCCACGAAAGACAAAATTCTATCCAAAATATACGGGCACAACAACATTGCTAATCCTGATACTCTAACAATGATGAGGAAAGAAATGCAAACTATAGAAGATAAAAAAAGACATGCTACAGGTGACGTCTCAGCTGCTGAGAACGAAGCTCGTATAGATGCTATAGCTACCCCAACCCATCAGTTTGCTCAGCTAGAAGATCAGCTTCGAGCTGCTTCTCCTGATACTCCACAGACCCCTAACCAAGAGGAGAACGATATGCAAAAGTGGGAAAGGAAGCGAAGACATCGAGACAAGAAACACTACAACAGAAATATGAGAATCCAAACAGCGATAGCTGTCACTGTAGTATTGATAGGTTTGTGTATTGACAACATCTAACATGTAGTGTTATACTTACAGCTATGCATCAATATTCTACTGATAGAAACATTTTCGTTGATGCCAATGGTAGCTCAGTACCTAGTTGTGATCACCTTCTGGCCGGTGTTGAACGGTCTGTTCAAGCTATTTATTAGTACTGTTTCACGCCGATATGTGTAAGTGGATTTCCCTGAGCTAACCATTAGCAAGGATACACTATTCATGGAGTTCCAAAGTTATTGCTTCGCCATTTATCCCTATCGTTTTCTAATCTTTTTCGTTCCAGATTGGTACATGTTTGGATTCATGCTGTTCTACGAGTTTATCATCTTTAAGATTGGAGTCTACTTTTTGCCATCGTTTAAATTCTATTTCATCGTATACGATAGGATGGTCATGTGGTTTCATTCCATAACAAATGATTTATTCGTGAAAAAGAAGTTTGGAAAACTAAAATTCCAAACCAAAGAAGAAAAGCAGTTCGAGGAGCTTCGAAAGCGTATCGAAGAGAACGACCTAAAACTTCAATTGGACGAACATGCGCACGAACCAGAGTCTATACCAACAGCAACCAGTACTCCAAATTCGCCACCTGTAGAAAATGAAGATGAAAAGCTTGAAAATGAAAGAGATGAACGGTATGAAAAGTATGTCAAAAAGCTTTCGCGGAGATATTATCTGTTGACTTTGATTGACTGCACGAGTACAATATCGGCGCTCATTTTTTTCTCAATATTTGGTTACAGTACGTTGTTTTGCATATACTAACGAAAAGATTTTGATGGTGTTTCTTCAGGTTACTTGACAATATTATTCTACTTTTGTGCTGCTACTCCACTCCAATTATTCGTAAGTTACTCGCATCGATAAACTAACAATAGTACTTTTTCTTAATGCCTCCTATCGTTCGGTTACTCACACGGTCCAACTTTAAACCATTCACATACGGACAACCATTCATCCATAACAATATCTTCCGGTGGTTTCTAACTGTAACAGTAGCGACATTGTCATCGTATGTAGTTTTAGAATCGCAAAACATAAACAATCTCTGGAGTTTACATTAAGTTAACGTCCTACTTTTTGCCACCACTTCCGATACTGGTTTCAATTTGGTGAATGCACGTCATGTTGGACAATATCGTTTAT